>Ga0193715_1000032_pt1 | contig 38422 bp, 46 predicted proteins | sample U2m2metaG_FD_143040 | JGI IMG/M metagenome (GOLD analysis project Ga0193715, IMG submission 143040) | Soil microbial communities from a riparian zone of the East river system, Colorado, United States - U2m2 | ecosystem: Environmental > Terrestrial > Soil > Riparian zone | place: USA: East River... | reverse complement strand
CCAATAAAAGATGCTATAACTAGCCTTGGGCCAATAATTAAATCGTTACCATATAAATAACTTAAGCCTATAAAACCAGAACCAATTAATTCGCAATACGTTTGAAATCACTATGTCTCATTTCCCTCTCAATCGTAATATTTATGACTCCCAGGTTATAGCATAGTTCATGATTAAACCTGCTAATTCTCTAAATGAACATTCTCATTTATGTATATGATACATAGATCAATGAACATGCAGGGGCAAATTTACTCTAAAGATGGAACAATGCCTCTGTAATTTGACATCACTTGCTAGTTAGCAAGTCAACTAGAGGAACCTTAGTAGATGAAAAATTATATCGATTCTGGATTTCAGAATGTAGTAAAAGAAGTAAATGGTAACCAGTTATTAGCAAGTCTCCTGTATGGTAAGGGGCTTTTTTCGGCCAGCTCCGTTTTTTGGCCTTTCCCCTCTACCGCAATAGTGCTTCGGGGAACGGGACAGAAACCCGAGACACCATTTATACAGAAGATAATAATCAAAGCACTAAATAGTATAATACGATTACAATCCTGACATGTTCATCAGACCCATCAACAAAGTTATACTGCTGAAATTCCTTTAATGATATTGGCATGAGTAGAATAACGCTCAGTTGTATTTTTGATTTGATAGTGTGACTGGATAGTGTGAGTTCTCAGCTGATTCTTGATTCAATTTTTTTCTTTCTTACAACTAATGCAACTAGTGAAGTGCCAACAAAAGTAGCAGTCCAATATAACCACAAATCCCATAAATAACCTGATATCAGGGCTGGAGCCAAAGAACGAGCTGGATTCATTGAGGCACCGGAGACAAGTCCAAAGAAGAATATATCCAATCCAACTATTCCGCCGATTGCAATGCCACTAAAGCCTCTTAATCCTTTTGTGAGAACCACTGCAAATATAACAGCCATCAACAATCCTGATGCCAAAATTTCTACCCCGAAAATGAAAGGAAGAGAAAAGTTGTAGTTTGGAGCATTAGCCCCTAGATTAGCTTCGGTTCCAATGGCATACTTTACAAATATACTTGCAAGTAAAGCACCTATTATTTCTGCGCCAAAATAACATGCTAGCAAATTCTTTCGCAGATGTCCTGTGATCAAGTAACCAATTGTAACAGCAGGATTAAAATGAGCCATAGAAACTTTACCAAAAAGATATACACATATTGCTACACCTACAAAAGGGGTAAATGCTATGAAGGGAATGCCCAATATACCTTCAAGTTTTGCATCAATAACAACTGAACCAGCCGCGGACGTTACTACAATGAATGTGCCAATAAGTTCAGCAAAGAATTTTTTTTGAGTTGATGTTAACCTACTGGTGAATCTTGATACTTGCGACAAGCTCTTTTACTCTCTGGTCAATTTCATCTCTTATCTTTCTCACTTTTTCAATCGGTTTATCCTTTGGGTCCTCAATGTTCCAATCAACCAAATTCTGCAAGAAAAGCGTTGGACATGATTCTTTTTCCACACATCCCATGTTTACTATACTTGAGGAATTATGCATCATATCTTCTGTTAGCTCCATTGATTTTTGGTTACTAATGTCTATGCCAGATTCTCTCATAACTTGAACTGCAATTGGATTGATTTGTGAAACTGGTCTTGTTCCGACACTTATTGCCTCGTATCCTTTTGGAGCATATTTATTGACATAACCTTCTGCCATTTGGCTTCCTCCTGCATTTTCTACGCAGACAAAGAGAATTAACTTTGTGGGTTCTCGTTTAAAGAATTTCATTAATGTGTTACTGCTCCAATGACTATGCTTGTAATTTTTCTATTATTTTTGTTATCTGGTTCTATGTATGTCTTTTCATTCAAAGTTCTAATATTTTGAAATCCGGCTTCTTGTATGTTCTTAATGTAATTTTCCTTTGTTAATGCTCCATCAATGCAGCTACACCAATCTTCTGCGTTGATTGATTCTCCATAAACTTGTTTGCTTGTAACTAAATCAGAAATTATAATTCTTCCTTTTCCATCTTTCTTTAAAATTCGATATATCTCTTTGAATGTTTTTACCTTATCAGTAGCCAAGTTGATAACACAATTACTTATTACAACGTCCACCGAATTTTCGTCTACTGGAATGGCATCTTCGATGTCTCCTTTTCGAAACTCAACATTGGTAAATCCATTTTCCTTGGCGGCAGAAATTGCATTATGTAGCATCTCATCAGTAAAGTCTATTCCAATCACTTTACCGCTATCCCTAACTTCTCTTGACGCCAGAAATGCATCTATTCCGGCACCTGAACCTATATCTACCACAATTTCTCCTGTCTTCAAATTAGCGAAATTAATTGGAGCTCCACAGCCTAGACCAAGTATCGATGATTTTGGTATGGATTCTAATGTCGTGTTATAATAGCCGACGGCAATTGACGACATTTGGGGATCTGTCTCAGTAGAGCTGCAGCACTGAGGCCGGCAACAACTCTCTGAATTGCCTTCTAAGGCAATTTTCCCGTATCGTTCTTTAATTTTTGCCTTCAACGTCTCTTGTTTCACAGCATTATTGTTTACTACAGAAACTATTTAAATTGTTGAGAATACTTTAGTAAACTAGGAGACATGCCGGAAACAAGGGGACAAGGAGTAAACCAACTCCCGATGTATAAGAATGAGTGTAGTTTTGAAGGATATAATGCAACCATATTGATGAAAGAAACAGCTAAAATTCGGAAGTTAATTACCAAAAGGGGAACGATGGAGATGTTAATACCTCTCTGTTGCTCTACACAGCCAGTAAGATACAAGGAGTTCAGAAAATTACTGAAAGGGTTTAGCAGTAAGACACTAGCCCGCAGATTAAAGGAATTAGAAGAAAGTAAAATATTAGAAAGATTGGCATACAATGAAATACCTCCCCGAGTAGAATACAGACTTACTACTAAGGGACAAGAATTAGTAGAATCAGTAATAAACTTGATGCAATGGATGAGAAAGTGGTCAAACTCTAAATCATGACGTGCAACAAATATCTTTACTTTCAAATTTGCAATTTACCATTCTTTTAGACATATCGGACAAATCATAGTACCACAACCTACGCAGGTATTAGCACAGAAATTATTTTTGCTAGTCTATTTCTTACCAATTGTAATTAATTCATTTTCGATAAAATTCTGAAAATCAGGATCGCCTCGTCACTAAGCGTGGCTTGAGGGTAAAACAACTCAACATCGGGCTCAAGTCCCGATCCTAGATTCTAATCTTTTCGCAGTTCAATTCCTTTACTAATTTTTGATATTGTTTTAGCAATAATAATACTTGATCATTACTTATATAACACCCTCAATTGTCTATTTCAACAATAATAAATGACAATGCATAGTGAATCATTTCGGTCAATAAGCAAAATAACAAAATGGTTGGTGATCTTGAGTATTGCAACTATAGTTATCGCTCTCATAAACACTGGAGCTTTTTTTGGAATTAATTATCAGACCAGAGATGTACAATTGCAAAGTATAGATCTTGTTTTTCTAATTATTGCGGCCTTAATCTTGGTAATAGAGATTGTTGCTCTTATTATGACCCTATATTGGTTCTATAGAGCAAACAAAAACATACACGCGTTTGGTGCTAAAGAGGTATCTTCACCTATAATGGCAGTAGTATGGTGGTTTATTCCCATACTAGATTTATGGAAACCACATAGCGTTGCTCAACAAATATGGAAGGCAAGCAATCCTCAAATAATTCTTTCAAATGGTATCGAATGGAAAAACTCTCCCAGCTCAAACGTCATAATAATATGGTGGGTACTATTTTTATTAAGTATTTTTGTAGGAATCGCCGGAGAATTTTTTATACCTCCTGAAAGAGAACAACTGTTATACAATAATACATACACAGAACAATCGATGCCATTTTATGAGGGATTATTAAATATAGTATCAACTATCCTTGCAATAGTATCCACTTTCTTTTTTATACGAATAATAAGGCAGATATCTACCTGGCAAGAAATTAAATCTGGTAGGTCCATTTAATGTCTGCAATTGGCAAGTAAATCGCATCAATCGTTCTGTTTCACTCTAAGGCAAATGCTGATGGCTTGAGTTGAATCCTAAAAACACCTGGGATTTCTGCGCTCAGACAATATCCTCTCTGATACTTCTTCCCGCTATTGGCTTCATTATAGGAAAGTTAAACAAATTATTACCATGTCGCAAGGTTTTTGGCTCATGTATAGGGAATCTTTTGTCATTTGTGACATGAATGAAAAATACTGAGATGACTTTCATAACTTAATATCTTGAGGTGAATTTTTGACAAGTTAGTATCGTATAATGTAGCGAAAAATTGATTTGGTGCTTAACGTACTATATCATCCAGATGTTAAGACTTGCTGTAATTCTAGCCATGGTTGCTGTGGTAGCGACTCATTCCCTACTATTTCAACAAGGAGCTAATGGGCAACAAGAATTGAGTATTCAAGTGTGGTTGGCAGATGTCAAACCAGATACTGGAATGGATCAAGTCTGCGTTGATATTCCTGATACTGGGGGTTCCAAGTGTAAAAAGTTTGATGGTAGTGCTAACAAGAAAGAATCACTAGGCGTTTCTTCCGACCCTACAATCATTGACGCAGGAATTTATAAAGTAGGACTTGAGAGAGCTAAAGAAAACTCGACATTAATTGGATGTGTGTATGTTTTCAAGGATGATACAGGATACTGTGCGAAGGATAATATTTCGCCAATAAACGAAACCCACGCAATCATGTTGTTCACAAAGGTCAAGCCAGTCTTATATGATAAGGAGATTGGAAGGCTATACGGATATGGACAATGTTACTTTGAAAATGAAAGTACCAAGTACTGTGTAGAAGACGAGGGAATACAATATCCTCAATTAAAAAAATAATCCCTGGAACACATTCTCATTAGCAGATTGTTTGTTTATGATAATTGTCATCTCTTGAAGAATTAATTGTTGTTCTTTTATTATGTTATATATTCGTTAATTTATACCAAATCCTCTAATTGGGATACAAATTGAAATGAGAAATAATGAAATGAGGAATTGATCCTGATTAGATAGTAAATTACTCCATGAAATTTAAGATCTCCTAATTTCTCTAAGACTTGCACAAAAGGCTTTAGTGTTTTCATCCGCATTGTCCATCCTAAATTCTGTCAGGCTACCATGAGTTTCCAAGAAAGGAGGCTTAATTCCAGGCAGCTTTTTGCTTCCGAACTGACCCTTTAAGATACCATGGTATCTTAACAACCCGTTGTTGTCAGTCACGAGTTTCCCATTTTCAATTCTAGCTAACGGATCAAACGAAGACCAAAATTCGACTCCTTTACCATCTTCGGTATTGAGCAATGCTGCCTTAAATCCCATAACTTTACCAATCCAATTTGGAAATTCATTTTCCTCATCTATCGTACTCTCGGCATATTTAGGATGAGGGTGTTCTTTCTGGAAATTATTGCATTTACCTCCCTCATACTAATAATGAAAGATATAACATTTAGCGGTCTTCACTAAAACTTTTTTTGCAGTATTTTACTCACTGTTGGATGAGGCCCGCCCTGCAATTTGATACTATGTCCAGACCCACTTTGGCATTTACCGATACCATCAGAACCTTCAAAATTTTCATAGAATTGATTCTTAGACTCGCTAAAAGAAACGTATAAAGCTGCTTCTCCTTTTAATAGTCCATCATATAGGAAGTGCGTCGTAAGTATAGTCTTCCCAGTGCCAGGGTTGCCTGCTACTAAAACAGTAAAGGCTCTTGGGATTCCACCCTCGATTAGCGTATCTAGCGTAGAAATGCCAGTAGAGATGCGTTCTATCGTCATGTCTAACCATAATGGTCAAGTAATATAAGATTTTTCTGGAAAGTTAGCTGAAATAGTTAGCAATTCATAAATGAGATTATGAAATAACAATACAATCGCATACAATCGCAACTAATTGATTCATACTACAAACATACTGCTGTAAATTTTACAGTATTATGAGGTTGTATCTTACAAAGTGGTAACAAAATGATGTAGTGTGTGATATGCTTCAATGATGTTAGAATTCGACTGCAGGAAAATCATCTAAAAATAATGCTTATCAGAAAGAACTTTTGGGACTTTTAAACGTGCACTCTTTATTTGTAAACTGTCTACATTTGTCACTATGTCTCCACTGGCCGTTGTTAAAATATTCCAGATGTCTAATGTTATCTCTGTTTGCGGTGATCCGCTGTTCGCCATTTTTGGCGGCCTTTGACCTTGGCATAATCTCAACTCCCCTTCTCATAATAATCAATTAGAGTTGTTAATATCCATAAAAACCTTGGCCATACAACTCATCTTTAAACAATACTAATAGTTGGTTCTGCATAAAAATCGTAAAAAGGGAATAAATATACACAAATTGATATTGGCAAAAGAAATAGTATTAAATAAAGTATCAAATGTATTATTAATTGTATTTATTTCAAGATTTTAGTAATAAATCGAAACTTCATCATCAAAGTAACTCAAATTACTAAAATGATATACTATTATATCTAAGAATTGCAGGTTCGTTAAATGGAAAAATTATGTCAAATATGTAATAAAAATAAAATAGAAGTTTATCAGCTAGATTTTGAAGTATGCTTTGACTGTTGGATGAATCGAACTACTCCCGAAATTTATTAAGATTATCTTCAAGTTCTAAGTTCTAATAAAATTTTCAGGATTCATAGTAACATAGATTTGTAACTGGAAATAAGTAACGATTATATAATTAATCAGATCTATTAATGTGCAATGAAAGAAGCAAGATTGCTAAAAATACTTGTCGAAGAGAGGGGCCTTGTAAGGTTGTTAAAGACACTTGGTATTGGAAAAGGATATCCAACAAGAGAACTGCTGACCAAGTTAGGGGCATATGGATACGGACACAAACTGCTACTTAAGGCACAAAAGCGTGGACTCGTAGCTCGAAAGAGTGTTAAAAACAAGGTATTCAATAGTCTGACAGAAGACGGAAAAAAACTTGTAAAATTAGCAAAAGAAATAGGCGTATAAGGACTTCCTTTTTTTTCAAATCTGGAGGGTTCGTAGGGCAATCAATAACCTACGGGTCTTAACCAGAAAATCAATGGGTAAATGAGACAAGACTATTTCATAGGTCGGACGCCGAACTAGTATCGGCTTTTTGTAATTCTTGTCGAGTATTAGTTATGGTCTTGTCCTTAGTCATACGTTGAGGCAAGTAAGTAATTCCGTGGTCTTCCTTTAGGTGACTCAAAAATGCTATCCCGTTATTTACATTATCTTTAACTATCAAGTTTCTTCCACATTCGCTACACCGAATTATGTGCTCATCCTCAAGAATCATGCAGTATATTGTACTGCGAGCTAATTTAAGTAAACTGTCATTTTTTGATCTTTCTTCTAATCGTCTCGACTCCATAAAACTCGTGTATTATACGGAGATAATTTGGATGGTAAACCTTGGTGGAGGAGGAAGCTAAATACTAAGTAATAGAACTCTTTCATGCAAGGTTCAAATCCCGATGAACCCTAGACATTTCAAAAACGTCGAAGAGTACTAGTTGATTTTACATCCAAAATCCCATTTTAGAACCAATAGCGTCACAGGTACCGACGCCCAGAAATGTAGATACTAGAATTAGTAACTCGGCAATATATGTGCTATCTAATCATATTAGGTAATATAATGACGCCATAAAAGCAGCAATTACAAAAATTAAGTAACCAAATCCAACAGCCATTATTAATATAGACGTTCTCTTAAGTTGTTCTGTATACTTACTCGTCAGGTTTGTCAGGATTGCTAGAACTGCTGATGCTGTAAAAGGGGATATTATTGCTAATGTAATCAATAATCTGGTAAGATTCTCTTCTTTCTGAGCATTAATAGATGAATCGAATCCTATTGAAAGTGAAGAAGTATCATAACACCTATAATTACAGTTGCGTCAACTTGAATGATGTCTTTATCTTCCAGCGTCAATAAAACCAATGAATATTATTTGAGCATGATTGAAATCTTTCCATATCATAAACAACCGACGGCTTCGATCCTATCAATTGATTATGTTGGCAAACATGTTCTTTGGTCACAGTGTTCTTTGGTCACAGGAAAGGAAGGAAAAGCATTATCAAACTATTATATGCGATACAAGACATAATTACTTAAATGGTAATATTAGATATATCTGAAACATGGAATAATGATCATAACCCAACTTTCAGAGAGTCATATCTAGAAGATGATAATGGTGAAATACTTGTCAGTGGTAACGCTTCATACGAGATAAAAGGAAATGGTAACTGCATGATTATTGGATATGCAGATGCATTGGGAGCTTCCAAGAATTCTGGAGATGGGCATTGATGAAACATAAGACTGGAACACGTAAACAATGGCTTGCAGCGCGGCTCAAGCTTCTAAGGGCCGAAAAAGAGCTCACTCGGCGAAGCGACAATGTTGCCAGGCAACGGCAAAAACTGCCGTGGGTTAGAATCGACAAAGAGTATCGATTTGAGACCGAGAGGGGCAACGCCTCATTGGCAGACCTCTTCGGAGGGCGCTCACAGCTCCTCGTGTATCATTTCATGTTCGGGCCAAACTATACGGCGGGGTGTCCGGCCTGCTCGGCCATCGCCGACGGTTTCGAGGGCATTGCAATCCACCTGGCCAACCACGACGTTGCACTTTCAGCTGTGTCACGAGCGCCTCTCGCAAAACTGCAGGTGTATAAGCGCCGAATGGGCTGGACGTTCCCTTGGGCATCGTCGCTTGGCAGCGACTTTAACTTTGACTTCAACGTCTGGTTTAGTGAGGAACAACAGCGCAAGGGAGGCATTGAATACAACTACCGGCGAGAGGCGCCGACCCATAAGCCTCTCGCCGGTAAGGCTGCTAGAAAGTGGCGGTCGCGCGACGATCAAGGTCCAGTCGCGGATGTCGCGGCCATGACCGGAACCGACGTGGCCACTTACACCCGCGAGAGACCTGGCATGAGTGCGTTCGTGCTCGAGAACGGTATTGTGTACCACACCTATTCCACATATGCACGCGGACTCGACGGGCTCTGGGGAATGTACCAATGGCTCGACCGCGCTCCCAAGGGACGCAACGAAACCGGATTCTGGTTTCGCCGCCACGACGAGTACGACAAGAGCTGAGAGAAACCGTGGATCGTGATGGCTCCCATTCTCCTTGTGGATACCAAAAGGATACCAAAAGATGGAGTACCATACTATATCTTGCTGGTCATCAGCTTTACCAAAATCAAAAGCATTTTACCTGAAATTATTTTAGGCGATCGAAAGTGGCTAAATTTAGAGTCAAATTTGATTCACAAAGGACCAGCCTCATGATGCAATAACCTCGTTATCTTTCATAGTCTTAACAAGGTTACTAAAACCAAAAAGCTAAAATCAATAGTTTGAATTAAAAGCCTACCACATACAAGGTTTCAAATCCCTATCTTTTGCAATAGATGAGAAACTGGTTGAACTCTAAATCATGATGTGCAACAAATATCCTTACTTTCACATTTGCAATTTGCAGGTTCTTTTAGACATATCGGACAAATTTTAGTACCGCATCCTACGCAGGTATTATCTGCTTTATTACAGGCCCAATGACTACATGTATTGCTGTTCAATTTTGCTTTCATTTATCTCCCGCATGATATAAAGTCCTTGAGCGATTTTTTGGATTTGTAGGTCACCACAATCCATTTCTAAATCATAGTGTCCATAATAAGAGCATGGAAGTAGGTTGTATATCCCTTAACTGAAGTAATCGAAGATTAAATATCAGAAAATCCAAAATTATTATACGGCTTCGAATAAAATGATTCTGAACCACACCCAAAATCAAGAGTACGATAAAAGCATATTCCTAATTTGCGATGAATGTCTTTGGAATGCAACTTGTCTGAATAAATCATGGCTGCGAAAAGTCCTTGGAACTAATTATTTGTGCCCAGTCTGCCAACAGGACCATATGTCCAGTTTTCCTCTAAAAAAATGTGATACATTGAAAGTTGCTGATTCAAATAATTATATACATTTGGCTTTGACCGGTTTCTAACTTTTGATACTAAGTTAATTTAAATTTTTAGGGCCCAAGCCCCCTAATTCGTAGAAAATTATTAAAAAGATAGCGCATAATAGGTGAACAAAAATGAAAGAAATTCGTCTTAAACTTAGTTCAAAGGATAAAGAGAACATCGACAGGCTGAAGGAAAAATACGGATTCAAAACTACAGAAGATCTGTTTAGATTCCTTGTAACTATATTTGCGCAGCACTATGTGGAGTTTTTATGGGGAGTAAATGAGGCTGAAAAAAATAGCAGGGATGATTTTGACTTTTATAAAAGATAAAAAAAATGCTAAAAAGTAAATATCATGAGAAAAAAGCTAGAATTGGGTAAACCAATGGTGTCATACGCATCAACGTCTGACCTTTACAAATGTATCAATTTGTTATTGCGTCATTATGTTTCAGGCTGCATATGTTTGAGGTTGATATTATCAAAAACATATTGAAAAAGGAGATCACTTGCAGAAAAAATAAATAATATGAAAGCTAACATTTAACATGAGTCAAGTAAAAATTCCAAGAGGTTATCATTCAATAACTCCTTACATCACAGTGAAAGGCGGAGAGGCCGCTATAGAATTTTATAAAAAAGCTTTTGGTGCCGAAGAGCGTGGCCACATGAAAACCCCAGATGGTAAGACCGCACACGCTGAATTAAAGATTGGTGATTCTGTCTTCATGTTATCTGACGAATTTCCAGAGATGAAAAATCTCTCACCAAAGTCGATTGGCGGGAGCCCCGTGTCATTGTATATGTATGTAGAAGATGTTGATGCGACGTTTGAAAAAGCAATATCTGCTGGCGCGAAGGTTTTAGATCAGGTTACAGATCAATTTTGGGGTGATCGTCACGGTCGACTGGAAGACCCCTTCGGTCATCAGTGGAATATAGCCACCCACATAAAAGACCTTTCAGAAGAAGAAATGAAAAAAGCTGCAGAAGAGGCATTCTCCAGAATGTCAAAATAAACTTTCATCTGAAGTATGAAATTTTGAATACATTTACTTACTCATGCTACAAGCTAGACCAATACTAATTGTAATATCAATCCTGATTTGATTACGTTTAAGTTTCATTTATGGTCACAATTAAAATATTCAAAATCAGTATCAGTGGAGGTATATGGAAAAAATTATTGACTTTACTCTGTAGTGGAAAATTTGTTATTGATTTTTTGCGTAGGTCGTCATTCCTGTAAAGTCAATTGCCACACATTTCTCATCTCCAACTACCCATGCATTGTGACCCGGGGGAATGATTCCAACATCACCAGGACCAAATTCTTCCTCTGTGCCATCGTCCATAACAACTTTCATTCTTCCAGAAACCACATATTGTGTATGTGGTGCTTGACAACTATTTGTTTTCGCTGTCGGCTTTACGCATTTCTCCCAACTCCATCCAGGCTCGAACTCGGCTCGTCCTATCGTAACTTCACTAAAAGTCGCAATCTCTACTTTGCCCTTTTCAAGTGTTCTTGTTTCATCTGGTGCAGTGTTAAGGTTTTTTTAATTATCTTTGCCATTGAAATTCAATTCACAAATGATTTGATAATTATTAAACATTTATCAAATCCATGATACGCAAAGGTGAAAAACTACAAATATTCAATAGCAAAAAAAAGTCTCTTACGTTTAGTATCATCTTGTAAAAATCCTTATTATTGTGAAAAAACTATATTGCGTGACAATATTAGATGAAAATGAAATGTCAAAGTATGAAAAAACACTGGATATAATATTCGGACGGTGGAGGAGCCAGGTACTTTATGTAGGTGTAAAGCTAGGTGTCTTTGATTGTGTAACATCGAATCCCAAATATGCTTCTGACATTTCAAAGGAATTGAATCTTGATAATAAATTAGCATACCGACTCTTAAGGGCTCTTGCTTCTATTGGGCTATTGAAGGAGGGTGTAAACCATGATTTTTCAATAACAGCAGAAGGTGAATTTCTTAGAAGAGACAATCCACAGACATTGAGAGGAATAGCTTTGTTGGAAGAAGGTCATGAGCATTATGCACTTTGGAAGCATTTACATAATATGATTAAAGATGGGAAACAAAACGCTTTTCCACGTGAGTATGGGAAAAAACTATTTGAATTTACCGACAGTAATCCGCCATATAGAAAAGTTTTCGACGAAGCCATGAGTAGCTATTCTAGTATTCAAACTACGTGGGTATCAGAAGCACTTGATCGCTATGATTTTTCGAATGTAAATTGTGTGTGTGATGTTGGTGGGGGACAAGGACATTTGCTTTGTAGTTTACTTGCGAAATATCCTCACCTTAATGGCATTGTATTGGAGTTAGAGTCAGCTATAAGGAACAAGGAATTCTTATGGGCAGGGAAAATGGGTTTAGAAGATAGATGCAAGTACATAGCCGGAAATATGTTTTATGAGGTTCCAGCTGCGGATGCATATATAATGAAAATGATTCTACATGATTGGTCCGACGACGAATGCGTTAAAATACTCTCCAATATATACGATTCGTCACCTAAGAAGGGAACAGTCCTCATCGCTGAACACCTGGTTCCTGGACCAGATATACCGCATTTTTCAAAGATTTTTGATATTCACATGATGTGTGTGGCAACAGGAAGGGAACGAACAATTGACGAATACGCTCAACTGCTAAAAAGCGCCGGTTGGAAACACGCCAATACATTTCATTCTCGTTCTGGATTAATGGGAATAGTAGTAGGTAACAAGTGAATAATAATAATAATAATACTTCTGATAACTTGACCTTTATTAAATACTCACTGCAGCTGATTTGAGAATTATCTTTTAAATTTGGAGGTCTGAGTTTGCCCAGATATCAACTTCTTGTAATGGATATATGCATCAATTATTTGCCAAACCAAATAAACGATGGTTATTATCCACATGTAAGGGTACTGAATATGAAGAGATGCAACTATCCAAAGCACTATACCAATAACCAGGATAACAATTCCTCTTTTTATAAATCCCAGATAGATGTGTCCAACTCCTGCGACCAGAATTGCAAGTATAATAGTTAATGCAAGACTTTTTGCCAATTAACGATAACTAACCATAAAACGTTAATAGTATTTTCGTATTTAATGTGGTAGAAGAACTAATTACCTTTAAACAAAATAAATTTTTCCTACAATAGAGAGGCTTCGTGTAGGTCATCCAATAATGGAGTTAACGCTACAAGGATTTGCTTTTCTCCAAGTGTTACGTTTGAGTCGATTTCAAGAGCAATTGAAAGCATATCCCTGTCCTCTCTTGAAGTAAATACCGCATTTCCAGTTATCGCAAATTTACTACTATTTCTCAGTAACCATTCATTCCATAATTTGGTTCGTCCTAGATTTTGTTCCAGGGCTGCAATGGTATAACCCAGGTCTATTCCTTCCTCTTTATCAAGCAGATTCAGTTTTATCATCGGAAAGAGAATATTTCCGCCTCTAACATTTTGATGTGTTTGGTTAAGTTTTTCAATAATTTCATCTTCGCTCTCATTAGTTTCTATTAACTCATAGTTTGGATAGAAATAGGCAGCCAGATTTCTATTCCAATCATAAATCTTGTAAATCGTATCTTCATATTCTAGATTCCATCTAGATTTCTTGTTATTGCTCCCTAACATCGAACTACTTGTAAATTGATAGAATATATCTAAATTGGTATGGTATAGTACATCAATCCTTGGAATTTAGACCATGCCTAAATCAAAATCCTTTTTTAGAATCGATGGCAGTGTGGCATTATGGATTTCAAAGGGTCATGGGGTTGCACACTCACTTTCTCTGAAATTATCCCCGTAAAAATTGTTAATATGCCGTAATATTTTGCGTTTTGGTGGACTTAATTTGGACATAAATTGGATAAATCTTTTTAAAAGTAATTTTTGTAATTTAAGTGAAAATAATTATGAAGAGAAATATTAGAAGTATACTTGGCCTTATGGTTATTGTGGCCATGTTGCCTTCACTGATGATGGTAACGAGATCGCAGACAACTTTTGCTGCATCATCTGATCCTCAAGCATTTATGAATATGACAGAGGAACAAAGGGTTCAGGCGGCTAGGAATATGACTCAAAACGAAAAGGAGATGATAATGAATGAGTTTTCGAAACAGCATGCCGCAGTTAATGAAAATATGAATGAGACTACGGTGACCAACAATACGATGGCCCTAATGGGCAATTTCATTGATGCAGGAGATGGATTTCACAAAGCCGAAGGTATTGCCAAGGTAATCAACCTTGCAGATGGTAGAACTTTCCTAAGGCTGGAAAATCTAAAGACTACTAATGGACCAGATCTATATGTTTACCTCTCTGTAGGTAAGGACGCGTCAGATATTGTGAATCTTGGGAGGTTAAAAGGGAATATCGGAAACCAGAATTATGAAATTCCTGCCGGAACAGATCTATCAAAATACAATACAATCCTTATATGGTGCAAAGCCTTTTCGACCCTGTTTGGTAGCGCAAAACTCTCAGGTTAATAATAAGAGGTACTAGCATATATGAAAAAAAGGACTATTATTATTTTAGTAATAATAGCTATAGTCGCAATTTCTATTGCGTTGTATACAATTCTTCCACTCTTTACTAACACAGTGGTAGATGAACCATTGCCTACAGCATCGGGTATGACTTTAACTGGATTTGCGATTGAGAAATTCGTCGAACAGAAAGGTTAATCAGAATCAGATTCAGAGAGAATCGAAATTCATATATTCTTTTCTGGGTAACATATAAGCTTAAAGAGGTAGGACAACAAAAACCATGAATGAAAACATTATAATATTTGATAAAATCAAAGAACTTCGGAAAGTTTGCAAAATAGTTTCAACACTAAAATCACAACTAATTGAAGAGTTACCACACTATGGACACAATGCGCTTTTTTTGAATGATGATCAAATAACTACTGGTACGTTAAACAATATAACAGAAATTACAATACACTTGACTACTGGACAACTTCTTTACTTCCATAACGAACAGTCGTCATTTGTAGACTTGACTGAACATAATCTAGTGGAAAAATTGGAGCGAATTGTTACCAAATATGAACTTGATATGCCACAAACTGAAACTCTGACAAGCTTGCGTGGTGAGGATTTATCTTACTATCTCTCATTTGCAAAAAAGGCTAACAAAAGTCTCAAACTGTTTCGAATGAAATTAAGGGGGCGTTTGACCCATGTGCATTTGTGGCCAGATGGATTTGACTTCTCATTAGAGTGGTTTACTGACAAAAAGGATCAACAGATAGGCGTTGGTATCTCTCCTGGAGAGAATCAATACGAAACACCTTATCTTTACGTAAATCCTTATCCGTTTGATGAAAAAATGCTAAAACAACAATTGTTCATAGGACAATGGCATACGTCTGGTTGGAATGGAATTAAAGTAGAATGGAAAAAGCTTCAAAAGAAAACTATCCAAGAAATTTCTGATTATATTTATGACTTGTTTCTAATTGCTCAACGCAATTTTGAGTAAAGAAAAATGACTAGTTTATTTGCAATGCAGTTATATTTTAGAACAAAATCTAATATTAATTTCAAACCACAGAACAAAAAGTTCTCTTCTTAAAGAAACTAGAAATCATGATTTTGTTAAATAAAAGTCAAAGTCAAGCTTACCTTTCGAAGAATAAGAATTGAGTCCTGATTACTTTTTTATTAAATCTGGAATTTAACACAAACAAAACAATATCGTAGCAGCAAACTCATACATTATTTCATCTTTTGTACTAATTAACTTAAATCTCCAGAAACATGATATAGTGTAATTGAATTGAACGGTGCTAATGAAATAAAGATGCAAGAGTTAAAAGAACGTGTTCACCAGGATGCTGGGAGAGCGGATGAAAACTATAGGATAGGTGTAGAGATAGAAGGATGTTTACTTGACAACAAGTCTATCCCAGTCAATGCAGAGCCATTAATAAAAGAGCTCGAAGGTAGTATTTATGAGATAGACTACGAGTATGGTCGCTGTCAATTTGAATACAAGACGTTTCCTGTGGGTATGGACAACCTTGACTATCTTAATATCGTATTTGAAAATTTTATGGAAAATCTGGATAAATCCATAAAAAAAGTGTATAAAGAGAAAGAAGTCATTCCAGTCTTTCTTGGTGCCAACCCCTCACCTGAAATAATGAAAGAAGGTATGATAACAGATAAACCACGATATAACAAGATGGCATCGTGGCAGAACAATCTTCCAAATGTTGAAATTGACGGTAACATATTTAACGCTGCTCATGTAGCCACTGCAATTCAGGGATATCATCTTCATCTACAAGGAAAAAATCCAAAAAATACTGCAATTATGTTCAACCATATTCTAAACATAATACCGTCCGCAATAGTACTAGGTGCGAACAGTAGACTGTTTGCCGGCAGGGTATACTCTCTTCATGAACCAAGAATTCATCTGTATGATCAATCAGAACAACAGAATTCAGGATTCCCTGCAGTTCCTAGATACTTGGACGGTGTTGAAAACTATATCGACTATATTGCATCACGTGAACAAAATACCATAAAAGATTATTTCACACTTGAGAAAGAAAGACATGACGATGCGCGAATCCGCATCGGTAACGATTCGTATCGAGTAGAAACCAGAATCATGTCTGTTCAGCCCACTCCAAAAAGCTTACTGGCAATGGTTGAGTTTTTTATTGGTTACCTGAGTAGGGCCATTCATGAAGAGAGGGAATTAAGACCGCTTCCTACATTGAGGGAAGAGAGGATGGCAACTGTTAGATATGGTTTTAATGCCAAAACTCATTTCAACATTATAGATATTGTAAGAAGTCAACTTAATTTTGCACGAAAAGGTTTGTCTGACTTGGGTATCAATGTAGGATTCCTTGACATACTCGATAAAAGATTAGAAAATAGAGTTTCCCCAGGAGAGTACGTAGCTAATATATGGAGCGAAAAATTCAACGGGTCAGTTAACCAAACTGTATACGAAATCATATCTGATATCTGGCAGAGGACTAAGGAAAATCAACCTATCACCTGACATTAATAATAATTCATTTGTTGATAAATCTGTGGTTGATGTATAGTAAGCAGGAAAAATTAGCAGGTATTTAATCGCAGTCCTCTACGTGAAATTTTTATTCGCTTAGCTTTGTGATGTCCCTGATGGATGTGCCCTACTAAAAAATGAAATAAAATTTGCACAAATATTGTGGATATTATCTAGCTGGGTTTAAAATCTGACTTTGGGGAACTTCATCAAGAAGAACTAGTAGATCTCTTAACCTTACAGTCTTTATTTCTTTCATAATATCAATTTTTTACTAGTTTGATATCTGTACAGAATTAATAAACAGCCACTTTGCTTCATCAAAAGAAATTTCAACTACAAGTTTATAGCTTTTAGGTGCCATGTCATCTGGTATAGTAAAACTGAAATTTGCGCAATCTTGAGTAGTGAGATTCCTACAGTCATTACTCATTATATCAAGGGCTGTGATGTTATTATTCGCAATTACATCCTCTGTCTCAGAATCGCCAACCAAATAGATCTTGGTTAACATTGGAGCCAGATTCGTACCGCAATTATCGTTACTATCACATTCTAATATTAGAGATGAACCATTTATTTTCTTGTCTAATATCATGTTCTCAACGGATTTTGCCTGAAGATTTTTTTCAATTACAGTTTCATCCCCATAATCAATCGAAAAGTCGGGATCTAATTTGTATTCACCTTTATCGGTAATGATTTTAGCGATAGGTATGTTATCGAATGGAACAGCGGCAAACTGAATGGCGTAAACACGACCAAACTGCATCGCTAGCGTGTTTGTTGTTAAAATGAAAATGATTCCAAATAATAAAACATACAGACTTGTTGTTGTCATCCATGTAACATAAGGGAGTACTTAAATAAACCTTATGAGGGTTGCAACCTGCCCAGAAATTAAGAGAAGTAAAGAAATTTTACACAAAATATGACTAGAACCAAATGTTAAATTTTAGTGCCTCTCTACAAATAAATCGTAAGTCACCCAATAACCTTTACATTAGACTGTGTAACTGCGTCTGTGATTTATGAATTAACTGTAGTGGGGAATGAATCTATTATTAAAACAGGTTGTCCTAAATTCCTTGGTAGGTCAGCAGATGTAAGTGTATTATTGAGAAGAGTAAAGTTGTAACTAAGTCTATTTTCATCGCTGTCATAAAGTGGATTAAGCAACTCCACTTGTCCAATAGATTTAGGAATTCTTATTATAATCGGCCTGTTAAGGACAGGTTGGCATTATTTTCACTTTTCCAGATTAGAGAACCATTTACCTGATATTCTTTCCCTAAGGCGTCATCCCCTATATAAAACTGAATTGTGCCATCTAGTGCTTCTTGTGATGCCGCATGTTTCTCTTCATCAGGAATGATGCTACTAAAATAACCATAAATTTGAAATATTTTCGAATCACCTTCGTCTGTGACCTTCAAAAGACCATGTAACATCCGTCCACTTGAATTGTCCAGGCGAAATCCTTCTTTATTCTCAGTTGTGAATGAATAGTTACAGTTACCTGTCGGACATAGGTCGCTGCGGTTTGATATTCCGATATCAAAATTTTGAATATCATAATAGATAAGATTAGGATCGGAGGTGCCTTCATGGTCTTCAATTATCGATGCATTTATTGAAATACGATCAGCGGAAATATCGGCTAAATCCATTTGACCGTTTAACTCAACTGACAGATTAGATAAGAAGATGACTACGAACGAAAATAAACAGGAAATGATAAGAGCAGGGAACTTCTTGTGCTGTATGGTGCGGTTTGGTATCAACCAATATCTCATATGAACAAGATACTATTATCTATTGCTTCAGTTTTTTCTAAATCTTAAAAGGATAAGACAGTTCTAGTCCAACATAATTTAGTGGCACGCCTCTGAAAAACCATGCTTACCAGAACACATTGAGTATCATCCATATTTCATTGAAATTATAACTTGTAGTTTTTGATACTAATCACCTGTGTCGTTGAATAAACCAAGCGCTTGAATTACTGGCCGCAATAATATTCATTTTCCTCGAAGTGCTGCTGTGAAGAGATTTCGTGTTGGCGAGAATAGTTTAATTGAAGATGAAAATAATCGACAGTATCATAATCAATAGAATGCCAAATCCAATCATAGCCATAATCTTTAACCTTTCAAAGGTTAATCTCATTTCCATTTTAGTGCATTAAAGGTAATAATTATTTGTGACGGTTATAAGCGTAATTTTCTGAGGTTTTGGTGCAGTGAAATCATAAAGCACGAATGCATCTATTATTTTTTATTCTTTCGTTAAACACATGGCAAGTACATTTTAGACAATAAGCATATCTTTCTTTGTTATTAGACATGATATTTTCTGTATGATGACATTGAATACATCTGTCAGAATTTTTGTCCCCTGAACTCTTGCTTCCACTCGCCTTAACCTTTTATATTCAAGTCAAATTACAATCCCTATATTCTTTTGTTAGCAACAATTAGGTATTGTGACGCTTTATCATATGAAATGGTAACAAATTGATTTAGAGCATAGGAAAATACAGGATCATAATATTCGACGGTTAATAATTTCCAAACCAAATAATTATAAAAACTTAAGATGAATTTGCAGTTTTGAGCTTATCAAGAAGGAAGTAAAAGGACAAAATTAATCGTATTATTCATTCATATTACGGAAAGTATAATCTAATATTAACAATGAGTTACAGTGGAAACAACGATAGTGGTCGTGAAGGTCGACGGAGTTTTGGCACAGGACCAAAACCAGTCGAAATGGGAAAGGAATACGAAGTTGAAATATCAGAAATAAGTAGGAGAGGCGACGGAATTGCTAGAGTCCAAGGATTTGTAATTTTCGTTGCAGGTGCAAAGGCCGGACAGAAGACAAAGATAAGAATTACCAGTGTTGGAGACCGATTTGCAAAAGGAGAAGTCGTTTAAATAGAAAGGATTGCCTCTAAAATATATAGTCGGTACTTATCTTTAACCGATTCTAATGTTAGGACTATTCTGTTAAATTACGCTTTACGTCATTCGTTGTTATATTTTGAGGTATAAACCAAGCAACGCTTTTAGAAATAGTTCGTCTTCGAAATAGAAAGAAATCATGTCATAAAGGATAAGGATTGGGCATAATCGTTTAGATAAAAAGAAAAATGTGGTTCTGAGTAAGAAACAGAAAAATCAAAGCCATCAACTTCATCTATTAAACTTTGTTGTGTATCTTGATCCAATGGGTGAAAAGGAAGATAATAACAGGAACTATAAAAGACGTGGGATTTTATATTAAAATATGTGGTGCTCAAATGTGAAAATTCTAGTTCTATCTTCAAGTAGGCAAGGTAGAGTTATTCACGAGGTAAGGTCACCTTGAGAAAACCTAAACCCACGATAAGGGCAATCGTATATCCAGAAGAGAAATTAAAGCTCATCGGCAAAAAATTAGCGAATCCTAGATTGTCCGAATATCGGAAAAAGGAGTATATTAGGCGTTTTGTAGGTGAGCATTGTGCCATATGTCATGAAGTACCTACAAAGATTGTATATTATGATATGGGGGGAATCTCATTGGTTGAGAAATACTGTGACAAGTGTATAGAAAAGATAAAGATTGCTTGACGTACGATCGAGTTAATGCTGGTCCTTCAACAAAACATAAAATAAAACAGTTACTATCGAAGTAATAAATATGATATTGTAGATAGAATAGAATGGACGCCAATGTAATTGACAGGATCAAGAAATTTTTATACGAAAATGGATATTCTGCAGGGAAAGGTGATATTGATTGGATATTAGACCAAATGAGTGAAGAATTGGAATACCAGGCTGAGGAAAATGGAGGTGTTGTACAGAGACAGCTCATATGTGAGGTAATAACAAGGGCAAAAGAAGTTAAGATAATATCAGAGCTTCCGGGTGTTTCTAAGGAAAGAATCAAAATGAATGTCTATAACAAGGAACTAGAGATAGATGCAGAGAGTGAGAAAAGAAGATATTATGAGATAATTAATTTACCTATTGAAGTAAATACTAAACGATTAAAATCAACAATCATAAACGGAATGCTCGAGGTAACCTTCGAAAAAACAAACGCTAAATAAATTGACCTAAAACAAACGAATAAAATATTCATAAGTAAAAAATTAAAAAATTCTAACTAGGTTTAATTCTCTATCGTTACTTTGAGAGTATGACACAAATAAGTATCATATGAAAAGTTAGTTAACTAACAACCACAAATCGATATACTCTCCCTTTTTGCCTTTTTCCTAATTATGATTCTCACATCTTAATTACGGACAGAGGTACCAGATTTAGTATACCTCCATTTTAGGAATAAGAGGAAAAGGTTCAGCGATACACCAATTGCATTTGCTACTACAATTATTATGTCTCCCTTTAATATCCCGTAAAATACCCACAGTGAAAGTCCACCTATAAGGGAAATAATAAGCCATTTAGATACGTCATCAGTTTTTTTCGACTTAAGAGATTTCCTGATCTGGGGAACTGTACTCCATAAACTGAAAAACGTAGCAAGGATTCCCACCAAAAAAATTATATATTCATTTGTTACCATGGAAAGACTTGGATCTTGAACCCAATACCTTAATTTAAGCATACCAAATGTCTAATCTGCTCTAATTTATTTGAGTCAGATTCGACATATTCACACTATAAATAATCTGTGACCTTTAGATTTTTACTAACATTTACAATGCTTTTTGCTTCATTTATCCACGACATCCTTGATTTGATTTTCGAAAACTCTCGCAAGAATTCAATCTCCCCTTTTAGAAATCCTATTCTGGAGTCGTACAGCTGATTAAAAACAATTTTTTGATTTATTCGTTCTAATTTGCTAAGCCTGTGATAAAGTCTGTCGGCATCTTCCAATATCCCATTATTATGCAGAATATTTACAAAACTTCTCTTTGGTAAATTTAGCATTCCATCATTGACAAATCTGACAAAGACGGATAGGACTCTAAAGTAATTTTCTCGTCCCGTATAGCCTACAATAGTTGCAGGAAGCAAACGCAGAAACCTGAGAGACTTTTTGTTAACATGTTTTTCATCTAGAACTACGATGGATCTTCCAAATGTCAGAATTGCATTAATTATCTGATTTGGCAGACGTGCGTCCAAAGTATCAGAGTTTGATTTAAGCTCAACCGGGTAGAACGATATAGAATCTATACTACACTTTTCGCTTTTAGCAAACTCAATCAATTGGCCTGTACGCATCAGTAAATTGTTGTAAAAATCGTTTGCTCCACCAAACTCAGATTGCTTTTTAGTTCGAGAGAGAACTGCTATTACCAGATCAAACTGGCCAAAGTAAGCTTCATTCTTTATTCTTATCTCGTCTCCGGGATTTACAAATGACATTGAATCGCCATTATTATTTAAAATACGACCAGACTCCAGGGAGCTAACGAACAAATCTTTTAGCTTGGTTTCGTTCAATGACTTATCGCCTTGCTAAGGTAGTACGAAGTAAAATATGTACATGCATGGACAATATTATTTGCCTTTTGAGTTGTAGATGCTTGAGTAACATCGAATTAAAATGCTGGTTGTATGGATAGCCATAATTTATGATGCTGGTTTGTATTTAGTTTCCTTATTGCTAATTAGAGTATTCGTAGAATTCCTTTTTAGATACTACAAGAAATGTAACATTGGAATTAAAAATGAACATAGAAGTCAAAAGGAAAACATTTTCCAAAATTCTTGTTGCCATACACGAATCTAGTAAATCGGCGGACAAAGCGGTGGATTATGCAACTAGAATTGCTCAAGACTATAACGCAATATTGGTGGTCCTTTATGTAGTTCGAACACAGTCCAATCTGGACACCGTAAACCTTCCAAGCCATGTAATTCATTTTAAGAAGCAAGCAGAATCATATCTTGGCAAGATTTCTGAAAAAATATACAAACATAGTGATACAGAAGATATTGTAAAAATTAAAACTGAAATTATTGCCTCAATCAAAATTTCTGATGCAATTGTAAGTTACGCCAAGGATAAGCACATAGATTTAATTGTAGTTGTTCCAAGAGGGAGATCCAAACTTAGGAGCTTAGTACTCGGCAGTGTTACCTCCGATGTTGTAAGGCTTGCTCATTGTCCGGTTCTAACTGTGCGATAGTTAGAAAATAAAACAAATTCTGAATTAATCTATATAAAATAAGCCGGAATTATTAGTACAATACTTTGTAATGTCAAATCTTTTTGAATTTGACTTACTTGGGCGACAGATTTAGGGACCATATTTGAACTTAGAATAGAACCCATTTTTACCAGACGAGTCCCATTCAAAACCAAGATCCCTATAGGTATTTTTGCTTGAGCGAGCTATAATGGGATCATATCCGGGTGCTACGGTAAATGATGGATTTGTTACCAAACTATCAATATTAGCATTGTTACCCTTTATTGCTTCAATCTCTAATTCCATGAATTCTGGAATACGTAGCCTGCGACGTCTTCCTTGCATTTCAAAGGTTATAGGAACAGTCTTTATCCCTAGGACCTCACCTATGAGGTTAGCTGCTGCGGCGAAGAACCCACCTGATTGGCCCGAAAATATTTTGGATAATGCATCTACCTGTTCTTGACTAGAACGTTTGTCTAAGTAGAAAGCTGCCTTCATTTTGGGTCCGGTGAACATATTGCCAGGAGCCACGAATACTGCGACAACATTTAATCCTTCAAGTTGGACACTATCATAGTGACCTTTTTCTATATGCCAGGCAACAACGGCATTACAGTACCCCTTATCAGGATCTTGTAGAAATATGCATGGACAAATTGAGTCACAGTTGCAGCCTTCAAAGTAGTCGCCCTCAAGTCTCCAATTTTGGGAGTTAGCCATAGTCATTTAATATCTATCATCAACATGGAGTTTTTAGATATAAGGCTTGTCTTATCGTTCCTTTTTTCCTACTGCAATTTTGAAGTAATTCTATTATAGTTTGTTCTTAATAATTACTTCATGGCTGAAAAATCCGAAAATGAAGTAAAAAGAAGGTGAAATTGAAGAAATCAAAGACGAGGTCCACGAATTACAAGATGCCGAACAAGATGAGGAAGAGGAGGAAGAGGAGTCATGATGGATGAACTAGAAGCCGCCATAGTTTGTAGTTTCAATTTATAAGAGAAACAAAAGATTAATGATCTGTTCTTAATTTTAAATCATATTTTTTAATCGTTAACATGATCTGGGTCGACAGTAAAGTTTTAAGGCATTCTAAAGTACTCAGAAATAATACTTTCTGCAGAAAATGTGGTAATTGAAATTTGGATTCCAGCTATCAGTGCTGTATTTGGGATCGTATCGGTTATTTTGGACTGTTTATGTGTCAAATATTTAATGCTAGAAAATTTGTGAAATGATTTAATGAAACCGTTCCGCCATATATTAGGAAAAAGAACAGTGCGTAGATATATTCTAATGTTTGCGATATGCATGATTTTGAAATTTATCTAAATCCTTGGAATGGGAGTCAATCAAGTTTCATGTTACCTAAAACTATTTATCATAGCATTCGTACACTCGTGATAGCAAAGGAAGATGGAAAAAAACCGACCTTCTGGTGTTACCATAGTGGCCGTACTAGCAATAGTTAGCGGAATTATCCTTATACTTGGAGCTGTTTTTACTATTTATCTTGTTCCAAGCATAATAACTTCACAACTCACTAGCAATATGTCTGACCTTACAAGTACAAATCAATTAAGTCCTGAATTAGGTCCCACCCTAACTGGAACAATAATAAATATAGTCTATATCGTTTCATCTGCTGCAATCGCGCTAGGTATTGCATGGTTTGGATTGGCTTGGGGCTTGTTTACTGGTAAAGGTTGGGCCTGGTTAATCACCGTAATTCTTGCTATAATATCTGTAGTATTTAGTATTGTGTCAATAATGGGTGCTAACATAACAAGCATTCCTACATTAATTATTAGTGGAATAATCCTTTACTACATGTATAGACCCCAGGTAAAGTCATACTTTGGGAGAGTTAAAATATCCAAATAGGTTCAAGTTGATGGATATTAAAAAAAATTTTCAAACGATTACACGCGAAATAACTAAATACTTGCATAGTGAGAATTAATGACTGTCCTATAAATTGGTATACAAGCAGTAATTATTTTATCAATAAAGTTCATACTTCTTTGGGCCTCTTACTACGACGAATTCTGATATTTCAATTAGAATCAAAACCCCACAACATCCATAATTTCAGCAAGTATGGTTAGAATTTAATTTATATTGGTAATTTCTTGATACTGTTCAGGATTCTGACTCGTCTCTTGAATGTCGCCTTTGTATCAGATACTTAATAGTAGATTTATGATTACCAATCATCTGATTGTCAGGCATCTGATTATACTCCATCATATCGCCTTTCTTTGTCATCCCATTCTTCTCTAAAACTCGTATCGAAGCTTTGTTTTCAGAATATACGTATGCCCACACTTCTTCTAATCCTAGAACAGAGAACGCAAAATTGATAACTAACGCAACAGACTCAGTTCCTATACCTTTTCCCCAGTATCGTTCTCCAATCCAGTACCCTAAATTTCCTTTCTTCTTGGCAATATCTAAATCCTTTAGACCTATTATCCCAACTAAACGAATTGGATCATTAGCATTATTCTTGTATTCTATAGCAAAATTTAGACCCCTGAGTGACGTGAAATCTCTATGACTTGAATTGATAAAATTTAGGGCATCTTCTAGAGTGTAGGGAAAGGGGACTTTCCATAAAGATTTGGATACATTATAAGTCACTAACCGACTAATATCCTTGGAGTCGTCAATTGAGAGTTTTCTCAATTTGACTAATATGCCGTTTATTTCAGGAAAGTAGCTGTAGGTTGATCCAGTCATAGTTTCTTGAAAACTCAAAAAGTAATATTAAGTATAAAATATTGTTATGCAACGTACAAAAATAATCTCATTTAGGTTGATTGAATGCATTATTAAAATTACTTCTTGATCTTGGTAAGGAAATTTTCAAACTTCAGGCCATTACTTATCAAGTCCAATTGCACATGCGTCGGATAACAAATAATCTATTATTTCTTGCATATCAACCGTGGCAAGACAGCAAACCTTATCTGCAGCACCATAATATACGAATAACCTGTTGTCCAAAACACAGGCTCCACTAGGAAATACGACGTTGTTGACATCACCTTTTAACTCATAGTCTTCTTTTGGAGCAAGTAGCGGGCTTTTTGTTCTTCCCAGAATTTTATTTGGTTCTTTTATATCTAGTAAAAAGGCCCCAGCACTGTAAACATGCTCCAAACTAACTCCATGATAAATTACAAGCCACCCCTTTTTTGTCTTAATGGGCGGGACACCAGTTCCTACCTTTAACGCCTCCCAACTCTGTTCCGGTTTAATGAGCAGTGAATGCTTCACAAAATTGGTGACCGAATCACCTTCTCCGATCCATATGCTGGGTCTATCTGTATTGTATTCTGGACCTATCCAACTGCTTGGCCTGTGAAGTATCATGTATTTTCCAGATTCACTATCGCCATTAGATTTTGGAAAAAGAACAACGTCTTTATCTTGTGATCCCTCGACGGTTATTATGCCAAGTTTTTCATAGTTAAAAAAATCATTTGTCCTTGCAAGCGCTGTTGATACTGAAGGATTATTTCTAACGTAATTTGAGAGTACAACATACGTTACATAGTTTTCACCATCAATAATCGTTAAACGGGGATCTTCAATACCATAACTTTCGTATTCCATCTCTGGTTCCATCTCTGGATACATCGATGGTTCCTTACGTCTTTTGAAAGATAGGCCATCATTACTTGAGGCATAACCAATCCTAGATACATAATCCTCGTATTCGCCAATTGCTCTGTAGAGCATGTGTATATTTTTACCATCATTGAGAACCGAGCAATTAAACACTGCCTTTGATTCCCACCAATTTGATGGATCAGGAACCATAATCGGATTAATTTTGGCTCTTTTTAATTGAAGCATTTGATTCTTAAATCCTAACTACCTAGTATTTTTTCGCTATAAATATTATTATGTATATAATTTGAAAATTCCATAACATACTGAGAATTAGCTTAGCTATAAGATTATCTAATTCTGACAATTAGTATCGATTGTTATCTTCTCAACTAATTGGGTATCTAAGGGTACGCAGACGACCATTCGATCCTGTTGTACTTTACGTGTCACGAAGCAGGAAAACCTTACCTGAGGTGCAAGACAAGGTAATAAATGTTAAATATTGTCACGTTCATAAATGATATGATGTAAAGTGACTAAAAAGGTCGCTGATTCATGTGAGCATATGGATAAAGTTAATCAAGATTTAAAGGGAAATACTAAAGGATGTGAAGAATGCGAGAAAATCGGATCTGATTGGGTTCACTTACGCCTATGCCTGACGTGTGGTCATGTTGGTTGCTGTGATTCTTCTGTAAATAAACATGGAACAAAGCATTTTAATTCTACAGGTCATCCAATCATAAAATCCTTCGAACCCGGTGAAGAGTGGAAGTGGTGTTATGTTGATGAACTTTTTATCAGATAGCAAATTTATTACTCAGAGTAACCAATTGAGGACACTCAGGCGTAAACCAACAATTATGGGGTGTGAATGTGAAACCAATTATTAAACCACTACCCAACGGCCCGTATTATCTGATAAACGATCTCCAGCCAAAAATTGTCAATAATCTTTTAAATTCTAAAGGAGAGCCTCTAGGTACGATTGCAGGAGTAGCATTATGTCGCTGTGGGGAATCAAAGAACAAGCCATTTTGCGATGGAACACATAGTATAATAGGATTTTCAAGTAAGAATAACGCTGCAGACAAGAACGATAACTTCAATAGAATCGTTATTAAGGATATTAGGCGTGACTATCCTGGAAAAGATATTACAATCCATGATAACAGAAAAATCTGTTCCCATGCAGCAGAGTGTGTTAATAATCTTTCTTCTGTGTTTAAATTAGGATCCAGACCTTGGATCGACCCTGACGGTGCCAAAATGGACGATATAATAAACACGGTGAGGAAATGTCCGTCTGGCGCATTAAGTTACTCCATTGATGGCGTTGAATACAGAGATCCGAAGGAACAAAGAAATCCTACTGTTACGGTGTTAAAAAACGGACCTTACCATATTGCTGGAGGAATTGAACTATTTGGTGAAGATATTCAATTTGGGCAAGGAGCGTCGAAAGAACATTATACTCTCTGTCGTTGTGGAGCTTCTGAGAATAAGCCATTCTGTGATGGCGCTCATAGAAAGGTAAACTTTGAAGATGGATGAGAAAAGTAAAAACAGATTTTTATTGTTTTTAATTTCGTTTTTATAGATTTTGAATTTCGACCAGATATGCATCATGAAAATGGGAATCCATTGCGTTGAATATTGCCTGTCCCATGCCTTGTTTGGAACAAATCGGAGTAATCCTAGATCTGCCCTAATGTACATATTTAGTCTCTATTATGGTAATGTTTATTATGCTAATATAGTAGAAATCTGTCCGTATTATAAGTTCAAATGTTTGTTGTCAATAATTTTTTATTCAGAATTTTAAGATATTTATAATCAGGTGCCTAAAGGATATTGGAAGATGGAGTAGGATGGTTATTGAAATTGGTCCAATTTTGCAGGATTTTACTGTTATCATGATTGTTGCATCTGTAATGGCAATGGTTTCTTACAAACTTAAGCAACCGATGGTAATAGGTTATATCATTGCCGGTATGATAATAGGACCGTTTACCCCACCATTCAGTTTAATCGGCAATTTTGATGTTCTAAATCTGTTTGCGGAAATAGGAGTTATCTTGCTACTATTTGTGGTGGGTATGGAATTTCCTATAGAAAAACTAAGAAGGATTGGTAAGAAAGCATTGGTTATAGCCTTTAGTGAGGCATTAGGCACATTTGCTCTAGGTTTTATTGTATGTCAGGTAGTGAAATACTCTATTGCCGATAGTCTCTTCTTAGCTTTGGCCATTTCTGTAACTAGTACGGTAATTGTAATGCGTATTTTAGATGAGCTTGGTATGATAAAGGATGAAGCTTCGACAATAGTTCTCGGTGTTGCAGTAATCGAAGATATCATAATCATATCTATGTTAGCTATCTTACAATCTGTCTCATCTGCCGGTGGCCTATCTGGAATGGAGTTAGTCGTGTCTGTCGGTACTGTGCTTGCATTTATCGGCGGTGCTCTGTTTATAGGTTCAAAAACAGTACCCAGATTTGTCAATCTAATTGGCAAAACCAATCAACATGATGTCCTAGTTGTTGCAATTCTTGGAGTAGCTTTTGGTCTCTCATTCGTGGCGTTTGAGATTGGCATATCTGTAGCTACAGGGGCTTTCTTTGCGGGGGTTTTGATTGCAGAATCAAAGGCTCATTCAGTTACCCGAGTGTTAACCTCTCCTCTTAAAGACATGTTTGGTGCAATCTTTTTTGTTTCCATTGGTGCCCTGATGGACATTACAAGAATACCAAGTTTCATACTGCCAGCACTTATGCTAATAGCAATATCCATAGGGGCCAAATTCCTGACTGTTTATATCTCTTCTAGATCACAAGGTTACCCTGCCAAAGCGTCACTGAAAGCCGCCTTTGGACTTTCATCATCTGGAGGAGAACTGGCGCTAGTAGTCGCCAAAGGAGGAGCCGACGTGGGAAATACGAGTTCATTTGTGCTGCCAATGGTAGGAGCTATGACCATAATTACAACCTTCCTTACACCGTATTTGATAAAGATAGGATGGAAAGTTGTAGAGAATAGGGGAAGTGGGGATAAAGGACTTGAATCTGATTAAAAAGAAACAAATTGTAAACTCAAGGTTGCACTTTGAACTCTTTATAGTTTAGCTATCAACAATCTCTTCTATTGTTTCTTCCTTACCATCACGTCTATGCCTGCCTAGTTGTTCAACACAAATAGTAAAACCGACATGTGCGCAATCATCAGATCTGCAATAGTTACAATATGGTATGCCCGATGATAACTTTACCTCAACTTCCTGTGCTAAGGATGTGTCATAAAGCACTGTGTGCTCATCATTAACAAATTTAATTAATACAAGCGCGTTATCTGATTTAAGGGATTTCTTATCAGACGACCCCATCCACTGCATGAATGCTTCTGTCCCATCTTCTATTGTCTCACACCTGTGTAACTGCTTATTGTCGTCAGGCGGTTCATTAGAATCGGGACTTTGTTCTTCACCTGAACCATGAGGATTTTTTTTCAAATGTATTGCCTTTTTTCTGTGCTATGATGAGACATATATTGTATTTTAATATATTGTCGACCTGAGTGTTAAGCCTTAAGCCAGCATCACGAAAATGTAGATTTTGAGCCGGAAGGGAGAATTATTTCATACTCAGTTGAATTTGGCATTTAAAGACAACTAATTGGTGAGATTATTATTTGCCGGCACTAAATTAGAGGCAACTTTATGAAGGTAAGAGTGTATTTCTGCAGGGAACCTGATGTTCGAGCCGGAATACTAAGATACAATAAACTGGGCCGACAGGCACTTGATACTATATATGATTTAGTCTGGGAATGCGAATTCAAGAACATTCTCAATGTAGGTAGGATTTGGCTTAAATTTAATGCAGAGGAACAAAAGCCATTTGGAATAGCCCTGAGAAAAAAAAGGAGTCATAGCAAAATAGCTCCTGGAGATATCATACAGATAGCTGAAGATTTTTTCCTAGTTCAGGACATTGGTGCTAAGAAATTAAAGATTAGCGATTAATCTATTTCTGAACACTTAAAATAGCATTTTGAGAGCATTAATATGGCTTGTCCACAATATATGAAATAGTGATAAAAGCCAAATGCGGTCACGTAGTGGAAAAAAAATATGCAGATGTTCATGACGGACTGTGTAGAAAATGTCATTCTAATTTTTCGTATATACTAGATCTAGTTACAAAAGGCGGTGAAGATGCGTTGGTCCAGTACTGGTATGGCATGATACTAACTAATTTGTCTGGAGTAGACAAACAGGATTCTACTTGTTTGATTGGGCACCTAATTGAATATTATAAAAAGCAGTTAGTCATGGTTCCATCAAAGGAGACATATATAAAAAAGATGTTGTACATGCTAAATTCTTTGCGGGAACCAACAGATATTGAAAAATTAAGATAAACGTCCGACAGAATCAACTATATTTAGTAGTTTAAATAGATCTAAATAATTAAGGCAAGCAAGATAAAATCATATTGTATAGGAGATTAAATGATTATGGTCGTTATGTTAGTGATGGGAGGACTTTCCTATGTTAACCTATTGACAGTAACAGCTCAAAATCCAAACGCTCACATTCAAAAATAAAAAGTCCCCATCATATTCATTTTGAGTCGACGTGGGAACTACGAGTTCTTTTGTGCTGCCAATGAGAAATGGCCAACGCTAAGAAGAGACTATCGGCCATTAGATTTTTTCTAGTTTACATGACCATATTATCTTCTGACTGAGTATTCACAGGAGTCATAGGAATCATACCATCATATAATATTGTTAACCCCATACTGCTCAATATGCCCAATATAATGAGGACTATTCCAACACACCTTGCAATCCAAATGCCCCTAGGCCAAATTTTTTCTCCAAAAATTATTGCGGCAAATACACCCATCCATGTGATATTCATCCATCCCAGCGATACCATGATTAGAAAATAAGGCCAACAGCACCCTAGGCAATAAAGTCCATGGTATACTCCCATTTTGATTGCACCTGTTATTCCATTGTTCCATCTCCGCATGAAAAAAGACAATGGAGATTCACAATATCCAATACACGTGTTCTTTAAAGATGTAAACTGATATATTCCTGACACAATTAGAATGCTGCCAAATATGATACCAAGGCTTTTAGCATCTTGAAACATAACGATACTATTCATAGGAATTGACCAAGCCAAAAGTAATGCCAATCCCGTTATTGACCAGATCGCCAGATACATCCCAACAAAAAGCCCGACTTTAAATGTAGATAGTCTTGGTTGAAGAGTTTCTGTTGACGAATCTGAATCTGACTGTTTATTTGTAAGTAGCTTACTATAAAGTAAAACCATTGGTACTATTGCGGGAAACATCATAGCTGCCATTCCAAAAGTCCAACTTACAATAAATAGGACTATCAATAGTGCATTATAGCTTATCATGATGTTCATCATTTCTGGTTGATTTATGGATAGGAACCAAGAAACTCCAGAAATAGTGATAAGTGAAACAAGGATCATTTTTTGCAGGTTATTCATTATCAGTGTACTCAAGACAAAGATTAGAATAAATTTGATCCTATCAAACTGCATTACCACTACTAGCTAGAATCCATATTTTTTTAAGGACGTTGAGTAGCTTTTGAACCCTAAAACCTGAAATATAGTAGCAGTCCAGGAGTGAAAACCGACTTTTTGAGAAACAGAAGGTCATAATGTGGGTTTATATGGCTTTTAATACCAATTAATACCAAGATATATATAGTATTGTGTGCTTATCATATTATATGTCTTCAAGCAAGGAAAAAAATAGAGAAATCTTCAACATCACTTTGGACGAAACAAGATCCACTGTTAAAAGAACAACGGATGAGGCAATAAAGGAAATTCCAAGATTTACAAAAGCGGTTAACGAATATCAAGAAGAGACAATTCAAGCGACAAAAGATATTGCAGATAATTTTCTAGAATCTCAAAAGGAAATTATCCATTCACTGCAATCCTTATGGATTCCATACGTGGAAAATGTGCAAAATTCATACTGGTCATATTGGACATCTCCAAAGAGAGTCACAGAAAATTATGCAAGAGCAGTAAGCAATGTTACCGACAGTACTATAGCATCAACCAGACTAGCAAATAACGTACTATTTGCAACTATGGATGCTTGGAAAACTTCAATGCAGCACGCAAGAGACAATGCAAAAGAATTTTCACGACTAAATTCTAATGTCGCAAAGTCGTTTGAAAATGTTGCAAAAGACAGCTTAAGAGATTTTTCAGCCAGAGAAGAAATACAAGGACACACACGACAATAGGTTAATACCGTGATAGATTTGCAATTAATCTATCCTTTTTTGTTTTATACTCTATCACAATAATATCTAGTTTTTCGATTTTGTAGAATAGGTATCTGTACTGAACTAATAAGCTATTTTGAATAGAAATAAGCTTGATTCTTTACGATGAACTATAGGCTAGAAATCCCAAGTATTACTCATGGAGATAAGTGACGGGATACATGAGAGTAAGGGATATGTCACTAGGATGTCTCCACTACGTCATTGTATTATAGGAAAAGGAGACTATCAATCAAAGAACCCTGAACTTGATTTGAAGCGAAATGAAGTCGTTTTTTCAAACAAGTCAGAATGCTATTATATTTCAATTATAGACATAGTCGGTTCTACGCAAATTACATCAAAGCTGTATTACTCTGGCAAAATTAAGAAATTCTATACAGTATTTATCAACGAAATTGCAGATATTGTCAAACATCATGGCGGAAGAATATTAAAGACCGTAGGGGATGGTGTGATATTTTTCTTTCCTCAAACATCAACAATTGACAATATTGAACCATTCAAGCAGGCATTAGAATGCTTACTTGAAATGGTATCATCTCGTCACGTCATAAACGCTAAACTTCATAAAGAATCACTTCCCGATATTTCATATAGGATCAGTGCAGATTATGGCAAATTAGAAGTAGCAATGTCTGGTGAAATAAGTAACTCTTATGATTTGTTTGGACCTACCATAAACTTTTGCGCCAAAATGAATAGAAGGGCACCACCAAATGGTATAGCTATAGGAGCCGACTTGTGGCGGATCATAAGTTCTTTTCCAAGACTTGCAAGGCGCTACCACTTTCAAGAAATAAAAGAACTATCTTGGAAAGAGAACAGATATTCATATCCAGTATACCTGCTCAAACCACTTACTGAAAAAAACGTCAATAGAAAGTCAGTACTATCAGCAAGAAATGATTCTCTAATTGAAGCAAGTTCTGCGCCCAAGGTCTTAAGAATAATGCTAATAGATGATGATCCATCCATCTCATTCCTATTTACACAATATCTGGAATCAGCAGGAATGATTGTTGAATCATTTACCGATGCAGAGAAAGCGCTGACGCACTTTATAGAATCAGAGTATCGTCATTACGATCTAGTCATTACAGATATTAGGATGTCTAATTTGAATGGATTTGAGCTATACCAACAATTAAGGTCCCTTGATCCAAACCTTCGAGTAATATTTGTAACCGCGCTTGATATTGCTCAGGAAATAACCACGTTACTACCTGAGGTAAAGCTGAGCCAATTCATTATCAAGCCGGTAAACCCAAGTGTGCTAATTAATAGCGTCAAACAACTGGCAAATAGACATATTGATGGAGTATAGCTGAAGCTATCGAAATTAAGGGAAGTGAACATAAAAAATTGGCCCCTACAACACGAATTATCTTTGGAAAAGGCAACGCGATAAATACTGAAGTAGGCATTTTCCACAAGGCAGCTGCTAGTATTGACACGTGTATGACTCATACTAGACCTTCACTGGCAGTTTCCTTGAAACCAATCAAGGGTGCATTTTTAGCCGCCAAGAGAAGAGGTATAAAGCTTAGGTATATCACTGAGATCAATCATCATAATTTTGAAGACTGTAAGGAGCTATTAGGTATCGTTCATGAATTGAGACATTTAGACGGGGTCAAGACCAATTTCATGATAAGCGAGAGAGAATATCTTGCTCCTTTGATTCAAGAGAAAAGTGAAGCTATAGCATCCGAACACATTTACAGCGACATGGCTCAAATTGTAGAACACGGACAGTGTATATTTGATACTCTATGGAGTAAATCCATTCCAGCCAAAGAAAGAATTAAGCAATTGATGAATGGTGAGGTTGCCCCAGAGACTAAGATAGTGGACAGTGAGGATGAGATTATGAAACATATCATTCATCTGTCTGAGATTTCTTCCGGTCTGTCAGTAGTATCAAACCAGGGCGGGATGCAACTAACTTACAACAGCTTTTTGGAATTATGTAAGAAAGTATTAGAGAAACAGAAGAGAGGAGAAGGGGATGGGATTAGATGGATTATGAGAATTGAAAAAGATAGTATTAATCTAGTCAAAAAGTTTCTAAAACTTGGAGTTAAAATAAGGCATGTTAAAAATTTAGCTCCCATTAATTTTACGGTTAGTAAACTTGGACTTATTGCTACAGTAGAAGAGATGACTGGTGGAGGAATGATCCAGAATCTATTGACTAGTAACGAAGGATCCTATATAAAACACTTTACTTCGATGTTTGAACAATTATGGAAAGAAGGTGTTGATGCACGATACCGAATTAAGGATATCGAAGAAAAGGTTGGAATAGCAGAGATAGAAATAATTCGTAATCCGATAGATTCCATAGCCCGTGGCTGGGATATGGTAAGATCAGCGCGAAAAGAGATAAATGTATTATTTTCCTCCTCAAATGCACTTAAACGACAAATTGCAATAGGAGCATTACCACTCTTGAGAAATGCTTCTGAGAAACAAAAAGTAAGAATAAGAATGCTACTTCCATCCTATGACAAATTGGATCAGCTTATAGAAGAAACAAAGTATAATGTTCCTAACATAGATATTAGAACCATAAGTAGCAGCCCGGAGACTAGGACCTCCATACTCATAGTAGACAATAAGCAATGTTTGATATTAGAATTGAAGGACGACAAGCAAAATACATCTTACGATGCGGTTGGCTTAGCCACATACTCAATTAGTCCTACCATAATATCGTCTTATTTGGCAGTCTTTGAGAGCTTTTGGAGACAGGCGGAACTTTTTGAAAAGATGAAAAAGGTGGAAATATTAGAGAAGGACTTTATTAATTTTGCTGCCCATGAATTACGAAATCCGGTTCAACCAATAATCGGTTTTTCAGAATTACTTTATTCAAAGATTGAGAATCAGGAACATAGACGTCTTCTTGAGCAGGTAATATTGAATGCAAGAAGGCTTGAGAGGCTCGCTCGAATCATGTTGGATGTAACTCGTATAGAGAACAATTCGTTAATTCTAACAAAAGAAACTGTTGATACTGGTAAAATCGTAAGAGAAGTAATCGATAGTTATAATCGAAAACTGGGAGAAAAAAATGCAGCGAACAAAAACAAGAATTTAGAACAATTGATGATAATTCAAGATGGAGTAAAAGAGATAGAGGCTACTTTAGACAAAGTCAGGATAACGCAGGTGATTTGCAATATTCTTGATAATGCGGTGAGTCTTAGCCACGAAGGGAAAATAAAAGTAGTACTCAAAAAAGAGAAACGAAACGGACAAAATTTTCTTCTCATAAGAGTGAAAGATACGGGACCAGGTATAGATCCAGAAATCTTGTCTAAACTATTTACAAAATTTGCCTCCAAGTCTGACATGGGAACAGGACTGGGGCTATTCATTTCAAAGGGAATTGTTGAAGCACATGGAGGAAAGATATGGGCAGAAAATAATCCAAATAGAGGCGCAACATTTAGTTTTACCCTGCCAATCTAACCATCTAATAAACAACCTAGATTTTCTTTCATTATGAATAATCGAGGTTAGCGATATGGCCAACGAATTTATCTACTGCATGAATAGAGTAGACCACGTCGCTTTTTCTATATAATATTAATATAACTACTACTATAACTCCTGTGTCTTCATATTGCTTTTAGCCTATGTTTTAGTGCCAGTAAAAAAATAACCGAAAACTCTAAATTGAGTAACACAGTTTAGTATTCTAACTTTTAATTGGAATATTCAAATAATTAAGATTGATTATCACCAAAAAGAAGTTACCAAAAATGAATCTACCAGAACGACTATGAGCAAATCCCAAAATCCAAAGAGTAATGAAAGGATATTTCTATTGTGTGACAAGTGCTTCTGGACCGTAACATGTCTTAACAAGGTTTATGTGCAGAAAATTTTGGCAAAAAATAATAGATGCCCTAATTGCAATCAGGACCAGCTGTCCAGTTTTCCGGTAATGCCTAATGATTCGTTCACTTTTAGCTACTCTAAAAAACGAGGCGTTGAGCTAAATTTTGATATAAGAAGGACATAACTATACCCACCGAAATCATGTTAGGATAATAGATTTCATTGCACGACAGTATGCTGTCGAAATCCAAATTTTTCAATGTTATATAAGCTAATCTACAATCTGAAGATTGGGTAAACTGAAACAGGTGGAGGGATATTGTTCTTTTGTTTGCACATATGTACTTTTTTAAAGACTTTGTAACACTAATAAATATCACCATTACCATTATCATGATACCACGATACATTAAAAAGAAGTATAAATCCAAGATATAAGACAACTTGATTTGAAATGACGCACCCTCAAAATGGTAACAATAAACCAAATCCATCACCTGCCTTGAATCAAAAAGTGCCTAAAAAAGCGTGGATGTCACTAGCGATATTAGGTTCGGCGCTGTTGATAGCAATGTATGGAGAAACGATGTTACTACCTGCGATACCTGATATAATTAAGGAATTTAATATCAGTTATAATACATCATCATGGATTCTCTCGGCATATCTCATAGCTGGTGCCGTGTCCACTCCAGTCGCAGGTAAGCTTTCTGATGTTTATGGCAGGAAAAAAATGGTAATGATTATTATGATCATTTATATCGTTGGTATTAGTTTGGGTGGACTTTCAACTAATATTACATTTCTGGTAGTTGCCAGGGTAATCCAAGGAATTGGCATCTCTATGTTCCCAATTGCTTTTGGTATTATACGAGATCTGTTTCCAAAAGAGAAGCTAGCGATAGGCGTCGGTGTATTCAGCTCTATGTTCGCAGCTGGTTCTGTGGTTGGATTGGCCCTGGGAGCAAATATAATCGAGCATTTTGGGTGGCGAACTACATTCTTTTCAATCGTATTTGTTGCGATTGGCTTATGGTTTGTTATTAGGAGATATATTCATGACAGTGCAGATTCCACAGATATGATTGAATCACTGGAGTCGAAAATTCCAGTTCCCTCAAAAGATAAGAAAATAAAAGTTGCTCATGAGGCTAACATAATTACTAATTCTAAAAATATCGATATAAAAGGCACAATAACCCTAGCAGTCACGATAATTTCGTTTTTAATGATTCTG
>Ga0193715_1000028_pt1 | contig 39761 bp, 37 predicted proteins | sample U2m2metaG_FD_143040 | JGI IMG/M metagenome (GOLD analysis project Ga0193715, IMG submission 143040) | Soil microbial communities from a riparian zone of the East river system, Colorado, United States - U2m2 | ecosystem: Environmental > Terrestrial > Soil > Riparian zone | place: USA: East River... | reverse complement strand
CGAGTACGTCCCGCTTTGCCGCTCGACACGTTCATATGATCCACATTTCCTACCTGGCCAATGGTCGCGAAGCAGTTTTCATGGATGCGGCGGATTTCGCCGGAAGGCATTTTCACCAATGCGTAGCCACCCTCGATGTTTGTTAACGTCGCCTGTTGCCCGGCGCTCCGCGCCACCTGACCACCGCGGCCCGGACTCAATTCAATGTTATGAATGTTAGTACCCAGCGGAATCGCGCGAAGCGGCAACGCGTTTCCCAAATCGGGCGCGACACCATCGCCAGCGGCGACCTTAGATCCTACTTGCAAGCCATTCGGTGCGAGAATGTAGCTTAGTTCGCCGTCAGTATATTTAATAAGAGCAATGCGCGCGGAGCGATTCGGGTCGTACTCGATCCCCAGAACCTCTGCAGAGACACCGTGCTTGCGTCGTTTAAAATCAACCCTGCGGTATTTCTGTTTGTGGCCACCGCCAATGTGGCGCGACGTCAGCCGGCCGTAGCTGTTGCGGCCGCCGCTCTTTTTCTTCGGCTCAACAAGACGCCTTTCAGGCCGCCACTTTGTGATTTCATCGAAAGCGGGCAGCGACTTGAAACGAAGCGTCGGCGTTAATGGGCGAAATTCCTTTAGTGCCATAACAATCTAAAATTCGATTTCTCTTCGTCAGATGAGATCGATTTTTTCGCCCTCCTTCAAAGTCACGATCGCTTTTTTCCACCTCGGCCGTCGTCCCACTGGTCCACGCACGCGTTTCTCCTTGCCTGCGTAATTGCAAGTGTTCACATCGACCACTTTCTTTTGAAACAGGCGCTCGATCGCATTCTTGATCTCAATCTTGTTTGCTCGCGGACTCACGCGAAAGACATACTTGTTCTGCTTCTCGCTCATCAGGGTTGACTTTTCAGTCAACGAAGCAGTTTGAATGATTTCGTGGGGCTCGTTCATGGCATTACTTCGCGTGTTCGCTGCTTCGAGCCGGGCGAATCCGTTCCGCCAATCTTTCCAGTGCCTTCTGGGTGACGAGAATTTTCTCAAAGGCGAGCAACTGCTCTGTGTTTACATCGGAAGCGGTAGCAAGCGTCACCGGTTTGACGTTCCGCCCAGACTTCAAGGTGTTTTGATCAAAAGCATCCGAGACCAACAAAACTTTCCGGGCGTCCGTTTGTTTTTTCAGCAATCCCACGAACGACTTCGTTTTGAGCTCCGGCATGACGAATTTGTCGATCGTCAAAACGTCGCCCGCCTTGATGCGCTCGCTCAACGCCTTTCGGAACGCCAGACGTCGCACAGATTTCGAAACTTTTTTTGAATAGTCTCGTGGCTTGGGTCCAAACACGACACCGCCACCACGCCAGATGGGCGAAGATTTGTAACCGGCTCGCGCGCGGCCGGTCCCTTTCTGTCGCCAAGGCTTCGCGCCAGACAGATCCACTTCCGCTTTCGTTTTGGTGTTGGCTGAACCAGAACGGCGCGCAGCACGCATGGCCACGACTGTATCATGGACGGCCTGCGAACCTTTTCCGTCTTCGATCAGCTCAATGCCGGCTTCCTTGGCAGCGGCTTTGGTTAGAACTTTCGCGCTCATTTCTTATCGCACTGTTATGGCCGGCTTCTTCGCTGCTTCCTCCTGATCATGTTTGCGATGCTCCGCATGTACCGCCAAGACTTTTTCCGGATGCTTAACCGCCGGCCTAACGATCACGTAACTTCCATTCGCTCCAGGAACTGCGCCGCTGACCAGGATAATTTTTTCAGCTTCGCGCACCTGCATGACCTGCAGATTCTGAACCGTGACGCGTTCGTCACCCAGATGACCAGGCATTCCCATGTTTTTCCAAATACGTCCCGGAGTAGAACGATTGCCGACCGCACCAATGCGCCGATGCGTTTTCGAACCGTGTGCCGCACCTTGTCCGTGGAAGTTGTGCCTCTTCATCACGCCTTGAAATCCTTTTCCCTTCGATCGTCCAATCACATCGACATAGTCGCCCGGCTGAAATTGCGTAACGCTCAAATTGATTTCGCCTTCTGGAAGATCGCTGGTCAGGCGAAACTCGCGCACGAATTTTTGCGGCTCCACGCCAGCTTTTTTGAATTCGCCGAGCAACGGTTTGGTCACACGGGATTCCTTCTGCACGCGGAACCCGACCTGCACGGCCGAATACCCGTCGTTTTGTTCGGTCAAACGACGCAGCAAAACGTTATCGCCGGCCGCAATCACGGTCACGGGACGCAATCGACCTTTGGCGTCGTAAACGCAGGTCATACCAATTTTTTGTCCAAGAAGTCCGATGCTCATGACCGTCTAATCGCAAATCTTTCAGAAAGCCTCCGCTTAAATCTTAATCGTAATGTCAACGCCCGCAGGCAAATTCAGTTTCTTTAGTTCATCCACCGTTTTCGCCGTCGGCTCGATGATATCCAACAGCCTCTTATGCGTGCGAATTTCAAATTGTTCCATCGACTTTTTATCAACGTGCGGAGAGCGGTTTACCGTGAATTTCTCAATCAATGTAGGCAGCGGAATAGGACCCGCCACACGCGCTCCCGTACGCTTCGCAGTCTCAACGATCTCCACCGCGGATTGATCGAGCATCCGGTGATCGAACGCCTTCAAGCGAATCCGGATGCGCTGGCCATTACTCATTTGGCCTCTTTCTGATCGAGAATGGCCGAAACCAGATTGGCCGGTACCGGTTGGAAATGGGAAGGTTCCATCGAGTAACTGGAGCGGCCTTTGGAAAGTGAACGGATGGCAGTCGCGTAACCGAACAACTCGGCGAGTGGAACCTCGGCATGAATGATCGCGAGATTGCCGCGCGTTTCGATGCTGTGAATGCTGCCACGACGTCTGCTCAGGTCGCCGCAGATGTCTCCCTGGTACTCGTCCGGGGTGATGTTTTCGACTTTCATGATCGGCTCCAATAGAATCGGTTTCCCCTGCTTAAATCCATCTTTCATGGCAAAAATCGCCGCCATTTTGAATGCAAGTTCGCTGGAATCGACTTCGTGGAACGAACCGTAAACGATATCGACCTCTACATCCACCACAGGATAGCCACCGAGCACGCCGTTGAGCACCGCTTCCTGGATTCCTTTTTTGACCGCTGGAATGTATTCACGCGGAATGATGCCGCCGACAATTTTATTCTCGACGAGGAGACCTTTGCTGCGCTCGGCCGGACGCACATCCACTTCCACGTGTCCATACTGACCGCGGCCGCCGGATTGTTTAATCAACTTGCCGATGCCGTGCGCGTTCGTGGTGATCGTTTCGCGATAGGCGATTTGCGGCTTACCCGCATTTGCGTCCACTTTGAACTCGCGAAACATCCGGTCGCGAATGATTTCCAAATGCAACTCGCCCATTCCTGCGATGATGGTTTGGCCGGTGTCTTCGTGTGTGTAGACGCGGAAAGTGGGATCTTCTTCTGCGAGTCGCTGAAGCGCAATCCCCATTTTTTCCTGGTCCAATTTTGTCTTGGGCTCAATCGCCATCGAAATGACAGGATCAGGGAAAGACGGCGGTTCGAGAAGGATCGGATGGTCCTCATCGCAGAGCGTGTCACCGGTGGTAATATTTTTGATACCAACGATGGCGGCAATATCGCCGGAGTAACACGTCTCAATGTCTTCACGTTTGTCCGCTTGAATCTGGATTAAGCGCGAAATCCGTTCGCGCTTGTTAGTGCGCGGATTGTAGACCGTGTCGCCCTTACTTAGCGTGCCGGAGTAAACGCGGAAGAAAACCAGCTTCCCGACAAACGGATCGCTCCAAAGTTTGAAGGCTAGCGAGCAAAAGATGCCATTGTCATCCGTCGGCACTTCTATTGGCTCCCCGGTATCTGGATCTTGACCTTTCGCGGGCGGAATGTCGAGCGGGCTTGGCAAATAATCGACTACGGCGTCGAGCAAATACTGAATGCCGATGTTCTTCAACGCGGAGCCGCCGATTACCGGGACAAATTTGTTGGCGATCGTTTGTCGCCGAATTCCAGCTTTCAACAGCTCAGGCGTAACCGGCTTTTCATGGATGACGGCCTCGGCGACGTCATCATCGAGATTGGAAACTTGTTGGACCAGATCGTTGTACGCCTTGTCAACAATCTCAACATATTCTTTTGGAAGATCGGTGACTTCGTAGGTCGATCCGAGCTGATCGTCCTCGGAATAAATGATCGCCTTCTTATTGATGACATCGAGTTGGCCGCGCAGCTGATCTTCCTTGCCCAGAGGCAACAAAACCGGCCACGCGTTCGCGCCGAGTTTTTTGTGGATGCTATCCACCGACATCTCGAAGTCCGCTCCGACACGGTCCATTTTGTTGATGAACGCCAGACACGGCACGTTGTACTTCGTGGCCTGACGCCAGACTGTTTCCGATTGCGGCTGCACGCCGGCCACGCCGTCAAAAACTGCGATCGCCCCGTCGAGAACGCGTAATGAACGTTCCACCTCGGCGGTGAAGTCGACGTGTCCCGGTGTGTCGATAATGTTGATCCGCTCCTTGATCCCCTCGAAAATCTTGTAAACGCCTTCTTCCTTGCGTTGCGCCCAAGTGCAGGTTGTCGCAGCGGAAGTAATTGTGATTCCTCGCTCGCGTTCCTGCTCCATCCAGTCGGTGACGGTCGTTCCTTCGTGCACCTCACCCATCTTGTGAATCATGCCGGTATAAAACAACACGCGCTCCGTGATCGTCGTCTTGCCAGCGTCGATATGCGCCGCAATGCCAATGTTCCGCGTTCGTTCCAGCGGGAACTTACGATCCGGCGAATTTGGATTTTTCGCTGCAGTCTTTTTCTGTTCCATCGTCGCCGTCGCCATAATCGTCACCAACGGAAATGCGCAAACGCGCGGTTCGCTTGCGCCATTTTATGAGTGTCTTCGCGTTTCTTGATCGCGTTTCCCTGGCCTGCCGCGGCATCCTTTATCTCCTGCGCCAGTGCCTCGGCCATAGGCATTCCTTTGCGATTGTCCGCGTATTGAACAATCCACCGAGTAGCCAGAGAAATTTGTCGAGCAGGCGTCACTTCCATCGGGACCTGATAGGTTGCCCCACCCACGCGCCGCGATTTTACTTCCAATCGCGGACGGACATTCTCGATCGCTTTATTTACAACTTCCAACGGATCGACCGAATCAGAACCTTCGCGAGACTTGTCGATCGCTGTATACACGATCCGCTCCGCCAGCGATTTCTTGCCGCGATTCATCACCGTTGTAATGAGGCGCTCCACCGCCGGACTCCCATAACGGGAATCGACATGCTCCTTTTTCTTGTAAACTCTTTTCCGTCGCGACATTGTCGGTCTTCCTGTCCAGTATTATTTCTTTTCCCCGGCTTCCTTCGCTGCGCCACCTCCGCCCGCACCAGCTTTCGGACGCTTCGCCCCGTATTTGGAGCGGCCGCGCCGGCGCCCATCAACGCCTAACGCGTCGAGCGTCCCGCGCACGATATGGTAGCGGACACCCGGCAAATCCTTCACGCGTCCACCGCGTACAAGCACGATCGAGTGCTCCTGTAAATTATGCCCCTCGCCCGGGATGTAGGCAATCACTTCCTGGCCATTCGTCAACCGCACTTTTGCCACTTTGCGCAGGGCAGAATTCGGCTTCTTCGGTGTGCGCGTCATCACCTGCACGCATACGCCGCGCCGTTGTGGACAATCGGCCAGCGCCGGTGACTTCGACTTCACCGATACCTTTCGGCGTCCTTTCCGAATCAGTTGATTAATTGTAGGCATCTTCCAAATTTCAAAAACAAAGCGCCGCCAAAAGCGTTGTGCGCGGGCGACAAAAAACCCGCCCAGATCGCGCAGCAAACTCTCTCACGCGGCTGATGCGGTGGACCGTGAATATAGAGGGAAAAGCGCGGCCTGCAAAAAATATTTTACACTACGTTTGTCATTCCGAGCGGAGTCGAGGAATCTCTGATTGAGATGCAGAAAACCTTCGAACTTTTAGCCACCGATCGACACTCGAAAGCGCGACGTGGGCGCCTAACGAGTGCGCATGGCGAGATCGACACGCCGGCATTCATGCCTGTGGGAACCCAAGGCTCGGTGAAAGGCGTCAGTCCTCGGGAGCTGCGCGAACTGCATTCGCAAATCGTTCTTGGAAATACGTATCATCTATTCGTTAGGCCGGGATTGGATGTGATTAAACATTTTGGCGGCGTGCACAACTTTATGAACTGGAACGGGCCAATCCTGACCGATAGCGGCGGTTACCAGATTTTTTCGTTGGCCAAATTGCGGAAAATTACCGAGGAGGGCGTCGAGTTTCAAAATCACATCGATGGCGCGAGGGCATTCATTTCGCCGGAGGTCGCAATGGAAATTCAGCTGCTACTCGGCAGTGACATCGCGATGGCGCTCGATGAATGCGTTCCATATCCTTGCGAGTACGATTATGCAGCGCAAAGCGCGGAGATGACAACGCGTTGGGCAAAGCGGTGCAAAGAATGGAAAGAAGAAAACGCTGAACGTCCAACGTCCAACGCCCAACGCCCAATAGAAGAGTCTATCAACTATCAACCATCAACTATGAACTCTCTGCTCTTCGGCATCGTTCAAGGCGGTACGTTCGAGGACCTGCGAAAACAAAGCGCGCAGGCAATTGTCGACCTTGATTTCAATGGTTACGCCATCGGCGGCGTCAGCGTGGGCGAACCGGAAAATGAAATGATGCGAGCTGTCGAATGGGCTGAGCCATTGTTGCCTGGAAACAAACCGCGTTACGCCATGGGGCTCGGTACGCCGCCTCAACTGCTGGAGTTGATCGCGCGTGGGATGGACATGTTCGATTGTGTCCTGCCGACACGACTCGCCAGGAATGGAACCGCCTTCACTGCGACTGGCACGATCAATTTAAAAAACGCAGAGTTCATCCTGGACAAGAATCCGATCGAAGAAAACTGCATGTGCGATGCCTGCCATCAATTTTCGCGCGGTTACATCCGGCATCTCATCAAGTCGGAAGAGATTCTCGGGCTTCGCCTGATCACACTGCATAACTTGCATTTTTATTTGAACCTGATGAATCAAGCGCGCGCTGAAATAGAAAAGGGAACATTCGATCAGTTTCGCAAAGCGTTTGTCGCGCGATACAAAACGCGCGATGGGTGATGGTCGAATGAGGTAGGGACGCTGCGCGTTGGCAGTTAGCGTCAAAGGCGCGCATTCGACCTTGCACCGGAGGGAGCGCTCCAGGGCCTATTCTTTGCTGGCTGCCCTTCGTGCTACGCGAAGATCAACAACGAATCGTTCGTACTCTCGTTGCCGCGATTCCTCATCCGGTTGTCGAAGAAGAGATGATGGATGCACCGTGGCTAGGGTTCTCGGCGCAAGTTTCGATGATAATACCTTGCCCCGCTCGCGAGTAACACGAAACGACGGACCGAAAACAGCCTGCGCTGCAGTCGCGCCAAGGCAGAGCAGCAACCTTGGTTTAACAAGGCGCAACTCTGCTTCCAGCCACGGACGACAGGCTGCAATCTCGCGGGAATTTGGTTTCTGATGAATCCGGCGTTTCCCCCGAGGCTCCCACTTAAAATGCTTTACCGCGTTCGTGACATAAACTTCCTTGCGATCGATTCCCGCTTCTTCCAGCGCCTGATTCATGATTTTTCCAGCCGGGCCGACAAACGGTTTACCCTCCTGATCTTCGTAATCGCCCGGCTGTTCGCCAACGAGCATGATCGCCGCGTCTTTCGGACCTTCCCCAAACACGGTTTGTGTGGCCCGCTTGTAGAGATGACACGCCGTGCATTTGCTCGCCGCGTTGCGCATTTCGGCCAAACTCGATGTATCCGGTGGTTGCGCAGGCCGGGCGTATTCTTCAGTGGAAGTCACAATCTTCGATTATAAATCGCAACTGCCTTAGAATTTGTATTTGTTTAACCCCAAATGATTCTGGAAACGCCCCGATTAATTCTGCGTCCATTCCGAGAAGAAGACATCGGCCGTTTCGCCGAACTCATGGCAGACCCCGATTTTACGCGCTTTTCACTCGGCCCATACACGTATGAACAAACGCAGGGCGTACTGCAGAAATTTCTTTCTTGGAATCAGGCTGATTTACCTTCGCAGTTTGCAGTGATTTTTCGTGCAAATAACGACCTGGTTGGCTATTGCGGTTTCCTTCACCACAAGGTCGACGGAAAGGACGAAATTGAAATCGGTTATCGGCTTCATCCCGATTATTGGAACCGCGGACTTGCGAGCGAGGCCGCTCAGGCTGTCCGCGATCACGCGTTCCGTGACCTGAACCTAGGCAGGGTCATTTCACTAATTCATCCCGACAATGTCCCCTCGCGGCGCGTGGCTGAGAAAAATGGGATGAAGATTGAAAGAGACACAGTTTTTCGCGGATTCCCAACGCAGGTTTTTGCGATCACTCGGGAGGCGTGGCTGGCGACGCGTGACGCTGGATGAATTCGCGCGCAAGAGCGCGGTAGGCTTCCGCAGCTGCGCCGCTCGGAGCGTACTCCAGAATCGATTTTCCAAAGCTTGGTGCCTCGCTCAAGCGCACACTCCGCGGGATCACCGTTTGATAAACGCGCTCGCCAAAGTGCTGGCGCACCTCGGCCACAACCTGCTCACTAAGATTTGTCCGGCCGTCGTACATAGTCATGACAATGCCGCCAAGCTCGAGGCGCTTGTTCGCGCCTGAGTCGCGCACCTGCTCGATCAGTCGGACAATTTTTACCAGACCTTCCAGCGCGAAATACTCACACTGAATCGGGGTCAGGAGTTCATCGGCGGCGGCGAGCGCGTTGGTCATTAGAATTCCGAGCGATGGCGGGCAATCCAGCAGAACAAAATCAAACGTCTCATCTGCCTGCAACGGCTGGAGCGTTTGCGCCAGCCGCGTGAGATGGTTTGGCATCCGCGCAATCTCGACTTCGGCACCGGCAAGGTCGAGATCGGAAGGCACAATGAACAGCGCGTCGCGTTCCGTTGGAAAGATTCTTTCGGTAATGGAGGCCCCGCCAAGTAATGGCTCATAAAGACTGGTCTGTTCGACTGCTTGCAAACCAAAGGAGCTGGTGGCGTTCGCTTGTGGATCAAGATCGATAATCAAAATGCGATGACCTGTTTCAGCCAGCGCGGCGCCGAGATTCACGGCTGTGGTCGTTTTGCCCACACCGCCTTTTTGATTAGCGATCGCGATGATCTTCATGAATTAGGGTAGTCAAGCCGGGCTGCTCATCGCTTGCGGTCTTTCAAGCTTGCCAGATCATGTTGCTAGTCGCTGCAAACGGAAACTAAATTTTTCGGATTTCAGATTTGGGGTTTCGGCATTAGCGTTTGAACGTTCAACTTGTGAAGGCTTCCTCTGTATCAATCGAACCTGTATCGAACCCGAAACCGCCGGAGCGCCAAGAACCTGTTGTTCTACGCAGCCAGGACGCTCGCGGCGCTGTCACGCTGACGCTAAACCGACCCCATGCGTTCAATGCCTTATCTGAGGCAATGCTAGCAGCGCTGCAGCAAGAATTCGATGCGATAGGCGAAGATGAGTCAGCGCGTGTGGTCGTTCTCGCGGCCGAGGGTAAAGCGTTCTGTGCGGGTCATGATCTCAAAGAGATGCGCCGCAAGTCATCGCTTGAGTACTATGAGCGGCTATTTGGCCAATGCTCTGAGATGATGCTGGGCATCCAGCGGTTACCGGTGCCGGTGATCGCGCGTGTTCAGGGCGTCGCGACCGCGGCCGGCTGCCAACTGGTGGCCATGTGCGATCTCGCGGTGGCAGCGAGCACCGCAAAGTTCGCCGTCAGCGGCGTCAACCTGGGTCTTTTTTGCTCGGCGCCAGGCGTGGCGCTCTCGCGAAATGTTTTGCGCAAAGCGGCGTTCGAGATGCTCGTAACGGGTGAATTTGTCAGCGCTGAAGAAGCAAAGATGCGCGGATTGATTAACCGCGTCGTGGAACCGGAACAGCTCGACGCCGAAGTCGAGAAACTTGTTGCGGCAATCATTGCAAAACCGCGTGTGGCTGTGGCGATGGGGAAGGAATTCTTTTACCGACAAATTGAGCTGGGCATTGCATCAGCCTATGAAGCGGCTGCGCAGACCATGGCGTGCAACATGATGGACGAAGCCGCACTAGAAGGCGTTCAGGCATTCATTGACAAACGCCCGGCGAGTTGGCCAAAGCATACGAAGTCACCGTGACCGTTTCGATTTAACGGTTCAACGATTTAACAATTCAACGCCCCGTGTCTTTCACGCTTCAAGAACTGGCGAGCATGTCCGGTGGTGAATTGGTTGGCGATCCAAAGCTGAAAATTACTGGCGCCGCATCACTGGCCGAAGCAACGAGCGGAGAGATTAGTTTCTTCGGCAATCGAAAATATATCGGCCTACTGCGCAAGACGCGGGCTTCAGCCGTTTTCGTTCCGCCCGATTTCGGTGAACCGCTCGCCGCTGCCCAGGTTCACGTTTCAGATCCTACCAAGGCGTTTGAGCAGGTAATGCTCAAATTTGCACCGAAACCAATCACTTTTGCGGCGGGAATTCATCCGAGCGCAATTGTCGGCTCAAACGTTCGCCTCGGAGAACGTGTATCAATCCAGCCTCATGCGGTTATCGAAGATGGTTCCGAAATCGGCGATGACACAATTATTGGCGCTGGAAGTTACATTGGACATGAAACAACAATCGGGGCCACGTGCATGATTTATCCGCTTGTGATCGTTCGCGAGCGAAGCCGGATCGGTTCGCGAGTGATCATTCACAGCGGCGCGGTCATTGGTGCGGATGGCTTCGGTTTTGAAATGCTCGATGGCCGGCAGCAAAAGATCCAGCAACTTGGGATCGTGCAGATCGACGATGATGTCGAGATCGGTGCAAACACGACTGTTGACCGCGCCCGATTTGGCCGGACGTGGATTCAGCAGGGGGTGAAGATCGACAACCTCGTGCAAATCGCGCACAACGTCGTGATCGGGGAGAATACTGTCGTCGCAGCGCAGACCGGAATTGCCGGCAGTGTCCAGATCGGTCAGCGTGTCCTAATTGGCGGTCAGGTTGGTGTCATTGGCCATATCGAAATTGGCGACGACACGGCGATTGGGGCGCAAAGTGGCATCGCAAAGAGCATTCCGGGAGGCACCTGGTTCGGCTCTCCCGCCGTTCCGCTTGCAGAAGCGCAGCGGCAGATTGCCTGGATCCACCGGCTCGGGAAACTTTTTGCGCGAGTAAAAGAGATTGAGAAGAAATTGGGACCCTAATTTCGCGGCGCGCTCGAAAGGATCCCGCGAAGCGCTTCCGGCGAGATCCATTCTGCGCCGCACGCCTCAACTGTCTCTCCCTCCATGGAATCAGAAGTAGCCACCATTAGCTCAAACCGTTTCGCGTATTTGCTCGCCAGTCGCTCAATGATGGCGTCGGCTGTCTGACCGGTGCGGGAATAAAATACCTGAACGTCGGCCGGGTCGGAAGTGGCCTCGATCTTTCTTCCTTTGCCATCAAAGACGACTACCACTCGCACACCGGTCCAATCCTGGTAATCGCGCAACCGCTTGATCAGCGCTTCACGCGCCAACGAGGTCCGCCGCGCGTGGAGCTTGCGTAATTCAGGCCACGCAAAAATAACGCTGTGCCCGTCGACGATCAGATAACAGGCCTGCTGCGGCATCACTGAATCCTAAATATCAGCCATTCCGAGCGGAGCGAAGAACCTCACATTCAAAGTGACTTTTAAACTGGCTACCTTGCGTAATGCTGAGACGAGTGGGTGAGATTGGTCTCCCCGCCTGGCGGATCAGGATGATGTCTCTGTGACCGCAGCGGATTCCTTCTTTGTCCGGTGCTTGCCTGATGCCGGTTGCGCGGCGCTGGCACGCAGCGCTGCCTTCTTGCGTTCTAGATACGCTCTTCGTCGCTTGCGTTTGGCTTGTACACGGCGCTGTTGTCCCACGGGCATGTCTTATCGGTTGAAACGATGAGAAACGCAATCCTATTGAACTCGATTATTTCGCCCCGCAGGATTCGAGCAAGAAATCGCGATTGCGTTTCTGCGCGATTCGTTTAAAAAAGGCACCACTCCATACACTCTCAATGACGGATCGGGAATCGGCGGCATCCTCCTCCACGCCGAAAAGCGTGGCTGGTCTTGCCATTTTACTGCTCGTATTGGCAGCTTTTTTTGGGTTTCTAAACACGCAAAAGGTGAAAGCCCTTCGCGTAACGGTAGCGACCGCACAGGCTGCGCGCGATGCAGCCGGACGCCGCATACGCGAGAAACCGAGTACCTCAGCGGGTGGCGCCCTGGAAGAAAAGAACAAAGTCACAGAGGCAGAAAACAGAGCTGTAAAAGCCGAGGCAGAGCTCGCTCAAACACAGAAAGAGAAGGCCGATCTACAGACCAAATTAGATGAGAACCAGAAAGAGATCGGTTCCTTGCCGATGCGCGGGGAAGAAGAGGAAAAAAATCCGAATGCTTCGACGGCTGACACCCCCGACCCGACGGCGCCGGCCGCGGATTTACAGTCGCAGCTAGCTGATCTCCGCAATCAACTGGACAGCGCGGAAAAGGAAAAAGCTTTCCTTTCCGAAAAACTTCAGGACATGCAGGAGCGCGCAGATCAGCCAAAGCAAGGAAAAAAACGGCGGGAAGCTGTCCGCGAGACTGCCCCACGCCGAACAGGTTTGCGCGGCACAGTCCTTGCCGTCAATCAGGCCTATAACTTCGTGGTATTGAATCTCGGTACTCGCCACGGAGTAGAGTCGAACGCCGAACTGCTCGTTCTGCGAGACGGGGCTTTGATTGGAAAAATTCGTATTTCTTCAGTTGAACCGGCGACCGCCATCGGCGATATCATCACCAACAGTTTGGCGCGCGGCGCTCAAATGCAACCTGGAGACAATGTCATTTATGCTGGCACAAGTCCGTAATCTTCGAACAATCGTCGTCCCTGTTCTGCTGTGTGCATTCGTGGTGGGCATGACCTCATGCGCGACGCAGAAGGAAACTGCCCTGGTCCAAGACCCTAACGACCGTCACGACTCACAGATCCCGTGGAACAAGCAGGAATCGTGGGAGACGCAAGGGCAGTTTGCGAACATGACCGACAGGCGGTAGCTGCGCTTAATTGCGTTGCGGTAGAACGCGTCTTCAACGCGTTGGCAAACTAGTGCGGCATTGCCGCCTGAGGTGTCTTTGCCATCGTATCGTCCCGCCTGAGGCGGGCCGATCCAGCTGGAATTCAAATCCAGGAACCTGCTGGGACGACTGCGTTTTTGGGTATCACCACAATGCCGTCGCGGACGAAGTAGTTGTCCGCATCCAAATTTGGCGGCTTGCCTTCCGGCGTAATCACAACCCCATCGGCGATGCGGGCGTTTTTGTCGATGATGGCGCGATCGATCACGCAATTGCGTCCAATACCAATGGGCGGCTGTAGGGAGTCCGTTTCTCCTAATTCGAAATAATCCGCGCCCATGACAATGCTGTTCCGGATGGTGGCGCCGCTTTGGATAACGCTGCGTATTCCAACGACGCATCGTTCCAGGTGCGCATCCGAGATGATGCATCCATCCGAAATAATCGCCTGCCGGAGGGTGGCGCCGTTGATCTTGCTTCCCGGCAAAAAACGCGGATGCGTGTAGATCGGAGACTCGGGCTCAAAGAAGCTGTACTCGGGAACCACATCAGTGAGATCCAGATTAGCCTCGTAGAAAGCGCGGATTGTTCCGATGTCTTCCCAATAACCCTTAAAGATAAACGCGCTGACGTGCCGGTCCTTGATCGATAACGGGATAATATGTTTTCCGAAGTCGAACAGATCGTTCTGCAAAGATTGTATCAGCACGTCGCGATTGAAAACGTAAATTCCCATCGAGGCTTGGTACAATTCTTCATCTTGATCGGAACCGATGGTGCCAAGCAGCTCTCGGCTCATTTTCATTTCCTGCAGGATTGCTTCATCCGTCGGTTTCTCGACGAAGCGCGTAATCCGGCGGTCAACGCCGCTCTGCATAATGCCAAACTCAGAAACGTATTGGCGCGCGACGGGTTTGGTGGCCAATGTAATGTCTGCACCGATTTCGATGTGCTGTTGAAGAATTTCGCGAAAATCCATCCGATAGAGCTGGTCGCCGCTTAGAATCAGGTAATAGTCAAACGGACGCTCAAGGAAATAGCGCATGTTTTGCCGTACGGCGTCAGCAGTTCCCTGATACCATTGCGAACCGGCCGGCGTTTGTTGAGCTGCAAGAATGTCCACAAAGCTGCGCGAGAAATTGTCGAACTTGTAACTGGCCTGAATATGCCGATGCAACGACATGGTGTTGAACTGAGTCAGCACATAGATCGAGCGCAGCCCCGAATTCAGACAATTGCTGATCGGGATATCGACGATGCGATATTTGCCCCCGAGCGGCACAGCCGGTTTGGCGCGGTCTTTCGTTAACGGGAACAAACGTGTGCCTGCGCCACCGCCCATGACGATGGCCAGCGTTTGCTGGGTCGTGTCTGGTGGCAATGCTCCGAAGGCCCGCGGATTTTTCGGAAGCGAATCGCTCTGCGGCTGGTGTTGCATTGGTGACCAATCAATAACTCAGCGACCGCCGTTTTGCGGTAACTTTTTTGTTGTCGTATCGCATCGGCCGGGGTATCTCGCGACGTTCTCTCGCCAGTCCCCGCCGCTCTAGATTCCTAATAACCGCTACGGAGTCGGGCGTGGTGCCGGTGTGGAATGAGGCCGTGGTGTCGGATGAGGTCTCGGCGTCGCTGTCGGCGTGGGTGGAGGCCCAATCGTCCCAATGAGCCGGAACATCTGGTCCGGAGCTGCTGGGTCGCCAACGCAGGGCGTCCTAAGGTCCCAGGTGGGGCAGATACCGAACCCGCCGGCTGGGTTTTGCCAGGCTGCTGGGGAATTGGCCTGCACGGTCCGATCGGTCCAACCCCACTGGCCATTTGGATCGAAGGGCATGTGGGCCTGCACCGAGACCCAATAGATGCCGGAAGTGAGCGTAACCGGTACGGTCAGGGTTACTTCGAAAACGCCGCCGCTATCCACATACGGCTGGGCGGCCCTGGTGTAAACGAGCGTCCCCGGCAGACCACCACTATCCTGGTAGAAGAAAACGTTGAAGTTATTGGCTGGACCAGCTCCATTGAAATAAACGCCCTGCGCATACACTTCGGTGACCTGCCAGCTTTGGCCCCCGGGCACGAAGAAGTCGTCAGCGATAAAGTCGGTAAAATCGGGCATATCCGGGAACTCCTGCGACCCGGCGCTGATCACTCCCGGGTTGTCTAACTGATCGTAGAGGATCACCTCTGGAAATTTCGGTATTGGTTTGATAAGGATCGGAGGAACAGCTGGGTCGCTTGAAGCTTTCGGCAACTGCGAGCCGGCCAGATCTTGCGAAACGCCATGGGGAAGCAGTGACTGGTCGGTAACAGGCATGACAGCATCCGGGTTCGCCGAAACGGCAGGCATCCCAGTGAAGGTGCCGTTCGCCACCTGCGGCTTATTCGTGGCATGTATCTGCGCGGTCACGCTTTGTTGGGTCGTGTTTCGCTGTGCCAGCGCGAACGGGGTCACGCAGACGGCCAGCAGCAGAGGGACGCAAAAGACGCTCAAAATAAGAGCCGCTCTAATGGTGGGGCGAATTTGTTTTTCCACAGGAGCGTTGGATGTGGAACAACGGTTCTAGCGGAAAGCGACCCGAACTGGCAAGACATTTTGGGAATTTTTAAGTACGAATGGACATCAATAATCACCCTGCACTTCCCAGGTGCGAGCGATCTCGTATTCGTATTCTTGCTCTTGCTCGAAGAGAAGGGTTTGCCACCGAAGGATCGACCAACGGTTGCCGGCTCGTAATCCCAATCCCTTAATGCGCGGTGAATCTTGCGGCTCAGCACAGCCGCCGCTACAGTTCGGAAAAATGTGTGGGATTGTCGGATATGTTGGGCGCGCTGAAGCAGCGCCCATTTTACTGGATGGGCTGCGTCGTCTTGAATATCGAGGCTACGACTCAGCCGGTATCGCTATTATAGACGGGGGCCGTCTGGAAACACGCAAATGTGCGGGTCGGATCGCGGAGCTCGCACAACTAATGAGGAAGGAACCAATCTCCGGCTCGCTTGGCGTCAGTCACACACGCTGGGCCACGCACGGCAAAGTCACCGACCAAAATGCGCACCCGCACTTCGACGCCAGCGGCAAACTGGCGCTCGTCCACAACGGCGTGATTGAAAATTATCAGACGCTTAAAGATGAGCTAATCCGCGGCGGCGACACGAACTTTCGCTCTGAAACCGATACCGAAGTGCTCGCGCATTTGATTGGGAAACTCTACGACGAGTCATGCGCCAACACTGTGGATGTCCCGGAAAAAAAGACGCGACTGCTTGCAGCCGTTCGCGCGGCGCTGCGCCAGGTGATCGGCACGTATGGTATCACTCTGGTCCATGCGGATATCCCGGATTTCATGATCGGCGCGCGACGCGGTAGCCCGCTCGTGCTCGGAGTAGGCAAAGGCGAAAACTTCCTCGCCAGTGACGTGAGCGCAATCGTGGCCTATACGCGCGACGCCGTTTATTTAAACGACTTCGATGTGGTCGCGGCGGGGCGAGACAAGTTCGAGATCACCTCACTCGCAGGAGACAGCAGCGAGCATGCAGTCAGCAAAGTCGAATTTACCGCCGAAGATATTGGGAAAGGCGATTATCCGCATTACATGCTCAAAGAAATCTTTGAGCAACCAAACACGGTGCGCGACGCGATGCGCGGCCGTCTCAACCCGGACGAATGCACCGCAAAGCTGGGCGGCTTGAATATGACGCCTCCGGAGCTTCGCGACGTCGGCCGTATCGTCCTTACAGGATGTGGCACAGCTCTTCATGCCGGAATAGTCGGCGAATATTTGATCGAGCGACTTGCCAACATCCCAACCGAAGTCGAATACGCGAGCGAGTTTCGCCATCGCAACACGCCGATGACTCTTGAGACACTGGTTTTCGCCATCAGCCAGAGCGGCGAAACCGCGGACACCCTCGGCGCGTTGCGTGAAAGCCGGCGCAAAGGTTTTCGCACCCTGGGAATTTGTAACAACGTCGCCAGCACGATCGCGCGCGAGAGTGATGGAGGAGTTTACATGCACGCCGGCCCCGAAATTGGTGTGGCGGCAACGAAATCGTTTACGTCGCAACTTGCCATTCTGACACTCCTGGGACTGCTGTTTGGACGGATGCGAAATCTTTCGGCGACTGATGGAAGCCGAGTGATTGAAGCGCTCGAAGCGTTGCCGGGCCAGATCGAGGCAGTTTTGGGACTGAGCGATCAGATCAAGGAAATTGCGAGAAAATATGTCGATGCGAACGGCATGCTTTTCTTCGGCCGGCAATTCAACTTCCCGGTCGCGCTCGAAGGCGCTCTCAAAATGAAAGAGATCACCTACCTTTTTGCCGAAGGGCATCCCAGCGCAGAGCTCAAGCATGGCGTTATCGCGCTGGTCCGTCCCGACCTACCCTCGGTCTTCGTTGCACCGGACGATTCCGTTTTCTCGAAAAACGTGAACAACATCGAACAGGTGAAAGCCCGTAAGGGACTCGTTATTGCTGTGACCAGTGGAAACGGTCCAAAGCACCTCAAAGGAATCGCCAATGAAATTATCGTGCTGCCGGAAGCGCCCGAGTACGTAATGCCCATCCTGACCGTCGTCCCTCTTCAACTTCTCGCCTATCACCTCGCAGTCGAACTCGGCCGAGATGTCGATAAGCCACGGAACCTCGCCAAAAGCGTAACCGTGGAATGATCTTGTGCTGGTAGGCACAGCGCGGCACCCATATCGATTTCCTGCCACTGGAAATTTAGCGGTTTTGCGGTAAACTGCGCACCCAGGCATCCCTTCCTCCGGTGCAACACAACGAAGAGTACGTGCTCAAAGCCCTCGAGGAGGGCGGACTCATCACGCGCCCGCAGATCGACGGCGCGCGATCACTTCTAAACGGCGAGCCCGGCGTAGTCGATGTCCTGATCAACGACGGAGTTGTCTCCGACGTGGACGTCTCGCGCACGCTCGCAGCGCAAGCGCACATGGATTGGATCGATATCTCCTCCATGGTGATTCCGCCACAAATCATCAATCAAATCCGGGGCGAAGATGCGCGCCGTTTCAAGGTGATCCCGGTTGCTTTCGGCGAGACCGGCCTGGTGGTGGCGGTTGGCAATCCACTCGACATCGACACGATCGATAGCCTCAGTTTTCTCCTGCAACGCGAGTTGGAACTGGTATGCACCAGTCCCCAGAAAATTCGTGACGCGCTGATCAAGTACTACGGGACTGCCGACGAAGCAGCCGATGTCTTGCAGAAAAAAATCGGGGAAGACATCGATCTTGGATTGGAAATTGGCGATGGCGTGGAAGGGACCGCAATCGATGAAGCCGATGCGCCAATTATCCGGCTGGTCTCCATGCTGCTGACCGAGGCACACCGCGCCGGCGCAAGCGACATTCATCTCGAACCACTTGACAAAAAATTTCGGGTCCGATTTCGGGTCGACGGCGTTCTGCAGGAAATGCAAGCGCCACCGAAACGTTTGCAATCCGCAATCATCAGCCGGCTCAAGATCATGACCGGTTCGATGAGCATCGCAGAAAAACGCCTGCCACAGGACGGTCGCATCCAGGTAAAAATCAAAAAGAAGCCAATCGATCTTCGCGTCTCGACGATTCCCAGCAATCACGGTGAGAGCGTGGTGATGCGTCTACTGGACAAATCCAGTCTAAAGCTCGGCTTGCCCGAGCTTGGATTTTTTTCCGACGATCAGGATACATTCGAACGCCTGATCAAACTGCCGGACGGCATTTTACTCGTCACGGGCCCTACCGGGTCCGGAAAAACCACCACCCTCTACGCCTGTCTTAATTACATCAACAAACCAGACCGCAAAATCATCACAGTTGAAGAGCCGGTCGAGTATCAAATGACGGGCATTAATCAGGTCCAGGTGAATACCGAGGTTGGGATGACCTTTCCGGCAGCCTTGCGTTCCATTCTGCGCCAGGCGCCGAACATCATCATGATTGGCGAAATTCGAGATCTCGAGACAGCGGGCATTGCTACGAACGCAAGTCTCACTGGTCACCTTGTTTTCAGTACACTGCACACGAACGACGCGCCATCTGCGGTGGCGCGCCTAGTCGATCTCGGTGTTCAGCCGTTTCTCGTGGCTTCCTCCGTCCGGGCGATCGTTGCGCAAAGGCTTGTCCGCCGACTATGTGCAAACTGCAAACAACCCGCAGAGCTCAGTGACACCGAATTGCGTGCATTACGAATCGAGCCCGGGCAGTTGTCCGAGGCTCAAGTCATGAAGCCGGTAGGATGCGAACGATGTCGTCAAATCGGCTACAAGGGTCGAATCGGCATCTTCGAGATTTTTGTGATCGACGACGATGTGCGCCACATGGTCAACAAACGCAGCCCGACTTTGTTGTTGCGCCAACGAGCGCGCGAGCTCGGGATGCGCACACTCCGGGAGGACGGTATCCGCAAGGTGCTTGCAGGCCTCACCTCTGCGGAAGAAATAATCTCCATTACCGTGGGAGACGTGAGCTGATGAAGGAAAAGCAGCTTACCGAATTTTTTGTCGAGCACGGCGTGCTCCAAGCTTCGCAGGCAGAAGACGTCCTGGACGAGGTAGAACTGAATGGCAAGACGGTCCCGCAGGCGATGGTCGATGGCGGCTTCATCGACGAGCTTGGTTTTTATCAGACAATCGCAAATGGACTCGGCACCGACTTGATCGACCTGAACGAATGCGACATTCGGCCGGAGATTTTACGTTTGATTCCCAGTGGGCTGGCTCGGTTACACGGCGCTCTCCCGATTGAGATGAGCGGAACCACATTGCGCGTAGCACTTGTTGATCCATTCGATCTTCATGCCGCGGAAGATCTTCGCTTTGCGCTCGGGAAGGATATCCACGTCGTCGTTTCGCCGGCGGATCAGATCGAAGACCTGATCAAGCAGCATTACGGCAGCGATACCACGAGCATGGAGGACGTTCTCAAGCAGCTCGGCGAAGCTGGCGAGGCGCTTCAATTGCGCGAAGGAGACGGCGATGCGGCAGTGGAAGCCGAAGCAAACGCAACTCCCATCATTCGCTTTGTCGATCTGATTCTCTACCAGGCGATCCAAGACCGAGCGAGCGACATTCATTTCGAGCCATTCGAAAATGAATTCAAAATTCGTTATCGAGTCGATGGGGCGCTTTACGAAATGTCGCCGCCGCCGCGTCATCTTGCCCTCCCCGTGATCTCGCGAGTGAAAGTGATGGCTAACATGAACATCGCAGAAAGACGGTTGCCTCAGGACGGCCGCATTCAGAAACAGATCGCCGGACGGAACGTCGATCTTCGAGTTTCAACTTTGCCAACTCAATTTGGTGAAAGCCTCGTGCTGCGGGTTCTCGACCGCAGCATTGTAAATCTCGACCTCGAAGTGCTCGGGATGCCTGATTATATTTACAACTTTCTGCTGGAGATGATCGAGCATCCAAATGGCATCTTCATAGCCACTGGACCGACCGGCTCTGGAAAGACAACGACGCTTTATTCCTGCCTGCGTAAAATCAATACGATCGATTCGAAACTCCTCACGGCGGAGGAGCCGGTCGAATACGACCTGGAAGGGATCGTGCAAGTGCCGGTGAACGAAGCCATCGGCCTGACCTTCGCGCGCGTTTTGCGTTCGTTTCTCCGCCAGGACCCGGATCGCATTATGGTAGGCGAGACCCGCGACCTTGAGACCGCGCAGATTGCCATTCAGGCGTCTCTAACCGGGCACCTTGTTTTCACTACACTTCATACGAACGACGCGCCCGGGGCCATCACCCGCCTGATCGACATGGGTGTGGAGCCCTTTCTGATTTCCTCTACGCTGGAAGCGGTTCTCGGTCAGCGTTTATTGCGCAGCATCTGCCGCCACTGCCGTACCACTTATGAGCCAGGCAACCCCTTATTGACTGAGCTAGGGATCTCGCGGCAGGACATCGGCGACAAACAATTCTTTTACGGCAAAGGCTGTAATGCCTGTAACAACACTGGCTACAAAGGACGAAAAGGAATCTACGAGCTTCTCAGAATTACTGATCCAATTCGTGAACTTATCAATGAACGCGCGCCAACGGTTACCTTAAAGCAAAAAGCTGTGGAGCTTGGAATGATATCACTACGCCAGGACGGCTTACGCAGTATGTTCGCCGGCGACACCACCGTCGAGGAAGTGCTGAGATACACCTAAGGAATGACGAAATCCGAATGACGAATGAGAAAGCTTCACGAAATCGAGAGCTCTTCTTTTCATCATTCGGTCATTTTGGCTTCGTTCGTTATTCGTCATTCGTGCTTCGTCATTTTGGATGTTCGTCAGGTCCCAATGCTCGACATACCACCCTGAGCTAACTAAAATCGCCCATCATGCCACGTTTCAACTACGTAGCTCTGGACTCCCGCGGACAGGAAGCGACCGGGCTAGTTGAAGCCACGTCAACCAATGATGCAATCGGCAGATTGCGCCAGGCTGGGTACTTCCCTACGAGCGTCTATGAGGAGGCCGTAGCCCTTTCTGATGGCAAATCCGCTCGTCGTCGCACGGCGAAGATGGCACGGATGACGAAGCCACGCGCGAAAAGCAGCATTGTTCTTCTCCAACGCACGAAAGTTAAGCCAAAGATCCTGATGATTTTCACCCGTCAATTGGCAACGCTGATTGATTCCGGATTGCCATTGTTACGAAGCCTAACCGTTCTGGCGAAACAGGAACGCGACAAGGTATTGAAAAAGACCATTAACAAACTTGCTGACTCCGTTCAGAGCGGTAACACATTTTCCGACGCGCTGGCGCTACATCCGCGAATCTTTAACAATTTGTTCGTTAACATGGTCAGAGCCGGTGAGGTCGGCGGCGTGCTCGAGACGGTGCTCAACCGGCTCTCGGAATTTCAGGAGAAAGCCAACAAAATTAAGAACAAGGTCGTGTCGGCAATGGTCTACCCGATCATTGTGATGACGATGGCAGTCGGCATCATGGCTTTTCTCCTTGTCTTCATTGTGCCGAAATTCGAAGAGATCTTTCACGACATGCTTGGTGATAAACCGCTACCAGCCGTCACCACCTTTGTGATCGGAACCAGTAGCCTCGTAAAGGATCATGGGCTTGTTCTGCTCGGAGGGGGAATCGTCGCCGTGATGGCTTACAAATTTATTGGCCGCACGCGAGGCGGACGATTCGTGATTGACAGTCTCAAACTGCGCATGCCGCTCTTTGGTGATTTGAATCGTAAAACGGCAATCTCACGGTTTGCGCGCACACTGGGAACGCTGGTCACGAGCGGTGTGCCGATTTTGCAGGCATTGAATATCACCCGCGAAACCGCCGGCAACGCCGCCATTGCCGCCGCGATCTCACAGGTGCACGACAGCGTGAAGGAAGGCGAGTCGATCGTTCAACCGTTGGAAACCAGTCGCGCGTTTCCGCCCATGGTGATCAGCATGATCGATGTCGGCGAAGAAACCGGTAAACTTCCAGATATGCTCTTGAAGATTGCCGATGTGTATGACGACGAAGTAGATAACTCAGTCGCAGCCCTTACATCGATGCTCGAGCCCATCATGATCGTATTTCTGGCGCTGATTGTCGGCACGATCGTGCTCGCTCTTTTTACGCCGCTCATTAGCATCATCACTGGCTTGCAGCAGCAAACGTGACGCGCCTGCGGCGCAAATGACGAAATACGAATGACGAATGACGAATTTTGTAGCGGCGAACGCCGCTACAACGCGGCTTTCACGCTCATTGAACTGATCGTCGTCACCACCGTTATCATCATCCTGACCGGCTTGGTTCTAAGCACAGTCGGCTACATTCAGAAGAAAGGCGCCCGCGCCCGCGCCGAAACCGAAATCGCAGCGATGTCCGCCGCGTGCGAAAGTTACAAGGCAGACAACGGAATCTACCCACGCAGTGTCGCGACCGATGGATTCGACCCCACAACGACTAATCTCGCTGACTACAATCCGCCGTCTCGCGATATGTACGGCTTAATTTCGGGAGATGGCAACTTCGACGGAACGCCAGATGCAAGCGCGCGGTCTTATATGACGTTTAAACCGAACTCGCTCCTCAGAGGTGACATGTCGAACCCGCCAAGTCCCTCAAATCCCGTGACCGCAATCCGCGATCAGTTTGGTAACAGCTATGGCTATTCGACAATGAAGGCGTCCGGTGGAGCAAATGGCTACAATCCGACGTTTGATCTGTGGACGGTCGCGGACGGCGCTGCCGGAACCGACCAGACAAAGTGGATCAAAAACTGGTAAGCTGCCGTCGCAATTGTTGTAGGGCGTTTCTGTGAAACGCCGATCCGACGATGGCGTCTGGACACGGACGCCTTACAATTTCGCCGTAGAATTGGCAACTACCCTTCGCTCGTATGCACCACAACCTCCACCCGCCGGTTGGGACTCTGCTCTTCGATTGACCCATTGGGCGACGCTCGGAATTTCGCCGAACCGTAACCACGCGTTTCGATTTGCGCCGGATTGATACGCATTGACTCTACCAAATAGCGCTTCACGCTGTCCGCGCGGCGCTGACTTAGATCGAGATTGTATTCATATGTGCCGAATGAATCCGTGTAACCTTCGACCGAAAATGTCGCCTTCGGATTGCGCTGGATGAGAGTGCCCAGTTTTTGCAATTGAGTGATGGCGCTCCCTTGCAGCACGTCGCTGTCATATTGGAAGAGCTGATCATCCGGCAGTCGCAATTTGGTGCCGGATCCGAGCGGACCTTTTTGCGCGAGCAGTTGATCCAAATCGCTGAAACCAGGGCTGCGCCCCTTATTTGGCCCAGCGCTGTCACCGGGCATCTTGCTCGTAAAGGTGTTGGGACGCTTGATCGTGGTACTGGTAGCCAGCTCTGTTCCGCTGAGCGCAGGCTGTGGACGACCTGACTGCGAATTATTGTTCAGCAGTGATTGTTCGTGCAGCGCGTTTGGGTCGCTGGCGAGACTTTGCGCAGTCGAACGCTCAATTTCGGTTAGCACAGAATTTACTTCTGGCTGGTCTACTTTGGGTTGATCAGGCAAAACGTCCTTCATGTCGTCCGGAAGCGCCGCGCTGGCCTGAACGTCCTGCAATAGCTTGTCGAACGATTTCTTTTCATCCGGCAACTGCACATCCGTGTTGTCAGGGTTCGGTTTCGCGGCTGGATTTGTCTGATCGGCACTGCTCTTGCCGAGGTCCGAAGCGTTGATGCTCTTGACCTTGAACGTGGGTGTCTGCTCATTTTGAGCAACGAATGTTTCCACCGATTGAAAACGCGTCCTGTAAAAGTAAGCGCAGAGCGCAACGTGTAATCCCAGCGAAACGATCAATCCAAACCACAGCCAGCTGCGCTCTTTGCTGCCCGTGAGCAGTCCTTCGGTTTCGAACCGGTCAACATCGTCGAAATCGGAAACTCTCATTGCGTTGCAACATATCACATTTGAAGAGGTGAGCTATACCGTCATCCGAATGACGAGGGAGAATTTGCCGAGTTAACAAGTTACAAAGTTAGAAAGGTTACAAGGCTGACCAACTCGGGGCGCCGCCTGCCGTTGTAACGTTGTTAATCCTTTAACGTTTCAACTGTTCCGCGTTTGCTCAATAAACGCTCTGGCGGCACGCCGGATTTCATCTGCCACGCGCGCCTCGGGCGAAACAAATTTCGGTGTGAACCATGGAAAGAGTCCGATTAAATCGTGTGTCACCAGAATTTGCCCGTCGCAATGCTTGCCGGATCCGATACCAATGGTTGGAATGCCGATTGCCTTTGTGATCTGCTTTGCAATTTCCGCGACCACAATCTCGAGCACGATAGAAAACGCACCGGCTTTTTCCACGGCGCGTGCGTCGGCAACCAGTGCTTCTGCTTCAGACTGAGTACGACCCTTGATCCGGTAGCCGCCTTCCTCGCGCACACTTTGGGGCAGCATGCCGATGTGCCCCATGAACGGGATACCTGCCTTGGTGATTGCTTCGATTTGTGCGACTTGCCTCACGCCGCCTTCGAGCTTCACTGCTTGCGCGCCAACATCGACAAACTTCCTGGCCGTCTCCACGGCTTGTTTGGGCGTGTCGTACGTGTGGATCGGCATGTCCGCCACGAGTAACGCCCGCTTAACCCCGCGAGCCACCGCGCGGGTGTGATGCAGCATTTCCTCAATCGTCACACCAGTCGTATCCTGACAACCTAGCACTACCATGCCTAACGAGTCTCCCACCAGGATGATGTCGATGCCGCTTTCGTCGAGCAAACGCCCCGTCGGATAATCGTAAGCCGTTAACGCGCTGATCTTTTCGCCGCGTTGCTTCATTTGGCGAAAATCTTTCATCGGATCTGGTCGGAAGATCAGCCGCTAATTTGAGAACGCAAGCTCGCCGCGAAAGCGACGCGAGGACGCGCACGCACTCCCAAAGCTTCGCAAAAACAAAACTAGCCGTGGGTTAATTTTGCACGAAGTGCTTTCGGAGCGCGATGCGTCCTCGCATCGCTTTCGCGTTCGTCATCCACTTGCTTCAAGCTCACCAGTTGTCCATCAATCGAACACCTTCTTCAGATCCCTCAAGTTCCGCGAGTAATTGGCGGATAGTTTTTCTCTGGTTAGGCAAAATCAGATCCGGCCGGATGTCGACCAGTGGCTGGAGGACAAATTTTCTCAAGTGCATCCGCGGGTGCGGCAGTTGCAGTCGTTCGTTGTCGATCTGGCGATCACCGCAGTACAGGAGGTCGATGTCTATTGTACGCGAGACGTTTTTCTGATGATTGCGCTTCCGGCCTAACGACTCCTCAATTCGAGCCAGTTGTTCAAGCAGCTGCCCAGAATCGCCGTCATAGTCAAATTCGACGACTGCGTTTAAAAATTTTGACGCGTCCCGTTCGCAATCGACCGGTTCGGTCTCGTAAATCCCCGAAGAGAGGATGGGCGGGTGTACCTCATCAAACTCGAGGATCTGTCGTCGCGCTACCTGCAGATTCTCGAGCCGATCCCCGAGATTCGATCCGAGGGCGACGGCAGTTCTCATTCTATGGTAGCCGCGGGCGTTGACCGCGGCCGTGGTCAGCGATCCCGGCCACAGACTTATAGTCCCAGCACATCCTGCATCGAGTAAAGTCCCGCCGGCTTGCCGATAACCCATTTCGCCGCTCGCAAGGCGCCTCGCGCAAAAATTTCGCGGCTGGCCGCGCTATGCGTGAGTTCAAGACGCTCGCTCGGTCCGCTAAAAATGACCTTATGTTCACCAACGACATCACCTTCGCGAATCGATCGAATCGGAATTTCGCTCTGCATTTTCCGAGCCGCTTTCAAAACCTCAGCCAATGTTTTGGCTGTCCCACTGGGCGCATCTTTTTTCATTTTGTGATGCGTTTCGATAATCTCGGCGTCAAAATCGCCGCCGAGCTGATCGGCAGCTTTGCGCGTCAGCCAGAAGAGTACATTGACTCCGATGCTGAAATTGGATGCCAACACGATCGGCACCGATCGCGCAGTCTCTTCAATGATTCTGCGTTGCTCTTGAGAGTGACCGGTTGTTCCAATGACCAACGGCGTACTGTGCTCCAAGGCGACGCGACAAATTTCAGCGGCGGCGCCGGCCTGGCTAAAATCGATAGCCACATCGCAATTTTTCATCGGCGGTTCGATCGAATCGCCAAGATCGCAGCGCGCGGCAATGTCGATGTTCGGATCGCCATTCGCTAGAGCGTTGATTGTTTTTCCCATGCGCCCAGCCGCGCCAATCAGCAACACCCGGATTCTAGAGTTCTTCATCTGCGAAAGCCTTCACTCCGCACGGTCAGGATTGAGATGAGGCGAAGTCCGAAAATCATTTGTCCCGCTCGAAAGCCTCAAGGGTCCGACGCAGCTGCGCCTGATTTGCATCGCTCATCTCGCATAACGGTAAACGCACTTCGCCGGACATCGCCCCACGCCAGCCAAGCGCTGTCTTTACCGGCACCGGATTCGGCTCAATGAACAGATCTTTGAAGAGCGAAAACATCTTACGGTGCAGATTGAAGGCTAACTTCGAATCGCCGCATTCATAAGCCCGGACCAGCGCACAAACTTCACCTGGAAACAAATTCGAGGCGACACTAACGACCCCAACTGCACCGACGGACATAAACGGCAGCGTCAGCGAATCGTCACCACTTAAAATCGTAAACGAATCAGGCAAACGCGCGCGCAACTCACTGATACGCTCGACACTCCCACTGGCTTCCTTGATTGAAACAATATTCCTGCATTCCTTGGACAGGCGCGTCACGGTATCGGGCGCAAGATCCACCCCGCATCGGCCAGGGATGTTATAGAGCACGATGGGTAACGATGTGGCTGCGGCGATCGCTTTAAAATGATGAAACAAACCTTCCTGGCTTGGTTTGTTATAATATGGCGCGACGAGAAGCGCACCGTCAGCGCCGAGTTTCTCAGCCATCTTCGTATCGGCTACCGCGTGCTGCGTGGCGTTGGAACCAGTCCCGGCGAGAACCAGGCACCGTTTTTTCGCTGTTACGATCGACAGGCGAATGAGCTCCTGGCGTTCCTCGTGTGACAGTGTCGGCGATTCGCCCGTCGTGCCGACAGCGACGATTCCGCTGATTCCGGCAGCGATTTGGGTTTCGATCAGTTTCTCGAAAGCGGCAACGTCAATCTCGCCATGGCGAAATGGTGTAACTAAGGCCGTAAATGTACCGCGGAACATATCTGCGAATTGTAGAAGGGGCTTGGGCAATTGTCATGTCGAGCCCTTCGACTTCGCTCGGAATGACAAGGCACCCAGGTATTGCGATCAAACCTCGATTGTTCCTTCAAACACGAACTCGGCCGGACCGGTAAGCGTAACGTTGCGAAACTGCTTATCGGTCTTTTCAAATCCGACCCGCAATTCGTCCCCCCCGCGTGCAATTACGTCAATCGGACCGTTCACGTTTTCAGTGGCGGCAAAGATCAGCGCACTGGCGACCACGCCGGTGCCGCACGCCAGCGTTTCACCCTCTACACCTCGTTCGTAAGTGCGGACAGCGATCTTATTGGCTCCGCGCTTCTCAATGAAGTTCACGTTTGCGCCCTTTGGTGAAAACATTTCATGACGGCGAATGGCCGAGCCGTCCCGCGATACATCAACATCGCCGACTTGTGTGACTGGAACAACGACATGCGGCACGCCGCTATTTACGAAATGAACGATCTTTTTCTCATCGCAAATTTGAAGAGGAACACTCAATCGCAAATCGGTCGGCTCAGTCATTTGCAGAGTGACGAGGTCTCCAGCCAATTCCGCCGAAATGACGCCAGCTGGAGTTTCAAAGGAAATTTTTCCACGGGTGCCTGCCATCTGGTTTGCAAAACGCGCGAAGCAGCGAGCGCCATTTCCGCACATTTCCGCTTCTCCTCCATCTGCATTAAAGTAGCGCATTCGGAAATCGGCGTGGTCCGACGGTTTTTCCAACAACAAAATTCCGTCCGCTCCGATACCGCGGTGGCGATCACAAAGGCGCGCGATTTGAATCCGATTTAGATGGATCTTCCCTGCCCTGTTATCGATCAGGATGAAGTCGTTTCCCGCGCCATCCATTTTTGTGAAACGGAGCATGTTCCCGTTTAGCATACGTCGGCTGGCAAAGCTACCGCCGCCACCGTGAGTGACTCGGACTAGTTGTTCACGTCCGAGCCCCTCGACTACCTCATAATGACAAGACTAAGGAGTAACCCGTTGCCAGATCGGCTTTTGATGATTACTTATTGCGCCGTGAAGGGACTGGCGACCTGGGTTTTTACTGCGGTTCTTGGACTCACTGCGGACGTGTCGTTCGCGGGCGATTACAACAGTCTGGTCCTAGAGCAGATCAAACAGATGCCTGAAGGCGGCCGTTATTCGGTTTCGCATGTCGCAAAAATCCGTCTCCAATCTTCGGCACACTTCGAGTCCGGCAAATTTTTCATTCTCCCTTCGCAGGCCTCGCCGAGTTTCTGCTCGGGGGCAACGTATCTGGTATTCATCAGGACGATCGAGGCTTTGCGCGCGCGTGCTCAACTACAGCTTGATTATTCCACGTTAGAACGATTGATCATCCGCGATCAACATGACGGTGAAGGCATCTGGGGTCGCTGGAATGCAAATGGCCCCGGCACGGCGCGCCTTTTTCATGAGCTGCAGCTTGGACGAAACTTCGATAATTTCGACCAAGCGAAGCCGGGTGATTTCATGAAGATTTTCTGGTCTCGGCAGGTTGGCAGAAACGAGCACGGACATTCCACGATTTTCCTCGGCATAGAGAATCATCCGGACGGCGAGTACGTGCGTTACTGGTCGAGTAATGTCCCGTCTGGCTACGGTGAAAAGACTGTTCCGCGAAGCAAAATCGCATACGCAATTTTCTCGCGTCTTCAAACTCCTGCCAATCTCGGGCGGATCAACAGCGCCCCATTCGTAGATACGTATTTGGCGTCGCTCCTTCGAACTCGCTCCAGCATTGCGGAAGCCAGCGCAAAGTGCGGGCTTTGAATTCGCCCCCAACGAGTCCCACCTTAAAGGTGGATCGGCTTCTCCGAAGACGATGCTGAAATGGCGCTTGCCTTCACGCGGATCGCTCTTTAGAACGGAGCGATGCTAATCGAAACCTTAAAACGTCATTGGTGGGTTCCTGTGATAAGGGGTATCGCTGCAATTGTTTTTGGAATTATTGCGTTCGTATATCCTGGTTTAACTATCGCAATGTTGGTGCTGTTTTTTGGAGCGTGGGTGTTAATCGATGGGATATTTCGCATTATCGGCGCGTTTGGACATCGTGCTTCCGACCCGGACTGGGGTTGGCAGCTAGTCATCGGCATTGTCGGAATCATAGTCGGACTCCTTACATTCCATGCACCTCAGGTAACGGCATTGGCGCTGATCATTTATATCGCGGCCTGGGCGCTCATGATTGGCGCGTCTGAGATTGTGCTGGCAATTAAGATGCGCCGGGAAATCAAAGGCGAATGGTTTCTAATCCTCATGGGTCTGGCATCTATCGTCTTCGCCGTACTGCTTCTGTGGAATCCTATCGCTGGCGCCGCCGCGGTGATTTGGCTTATCGCCTGGTACGCTGTCGTACTCGGCATTCTTGCCATCTTTTTCGGCTTCCGTCTGAAAACACTGCGGCCTTTGTAGGTTCAGCTCAGAGCCTTAAGAATCCTCTGCGGACGGGAATAGCCCGGTCCTCGCGTGCCATGTACGTCATACGGCCTCCCGCGCCTCGTACGACGATTAAACTGCGACGCTGGAACCATGAGTCCTCCAATTTTTATGCGTCAAATTCCTGCAGAGGGGAGTCCCCCGCTTGCTAATTACTTATGAAAAATCCTTCTACTCCCAGAACGCGACGGGCAAACGGATCGCGCGTTGACGGCGACCAGCTCGACACCAAACAACTACTGACAGCCTTGGTGGCATTGAGGCGCGGAGACTTTTCCGCTCACCTTCCGGACCACTGGACAGGTGTGGCCGGGAAGATCGCGGACACCTTCAACGATGTGATCCGGATCAATCAGCGCCTCACGGCGGAGTTGGCGCGCATTAGCCGGGTAGTCGGAAAGCAAGGCAGAATCAGACAGAGGGCATCGCTGGGGGAGGTGTCCGGCGCTTGGACCGAGGCATTGGGCTCGGTCAACAATCTTGTTGAGGATCTGGCGCAACCTACGACCGAAATGGCGCGCGTGATTGGGGCTGTCGCGCGAGGAGATTTATCCCAGAACATGGCGATTGAAATCGAAGGTCGGACGCTGGAGGGCGACTTTTTGCGCACAGCAAAAATCGTGAATACGATGGTGCGTCAGCTCAGCGCTTTCGCATCCGAGGTTACCCGTGTTGCACGCGAGGTGGGTATAGAAGGCAAGCTAGGTGGCCAGGCAAACGTTAAAGGCGTTGCGGGCACTTGGAAGGATTTGACGGAGAACGTCAATTTGATGGCCGGTAATCTCACCGACCAAGTCCGAAATATCGCCACCGTAACAACTGCGGTGGCAACCGGCGATTTGACCAAAAAAATCACGGTGGATGTGAAGGGCGAGTTCCTCGAGCTCAAGGACACTATTAACGTGATGGTGGATCAGCTGAGGTCGTTTGCCTCGGAAGTAACGCGCGTTGCTCGGGAGGTCGGTTCTGAAGGCATTCTCGGTGGCCAGGCTCGCGTCGAAGGCGTCTCGGGAACTTGGAAGGATCTAACCGATTCCGTCAATTTCATGGCGCGTAACCTGACCGGACAAGTTCGCAACATTGCCGCAGTCACGACGGCTGTCGCCAAAGGAGACCTGACGAAGAAGATCACAGTCGACGTGAAAGGTGAAATCCTCGAATTGAAAAACACCACTAATACGATGGTCGATCAGCTGAGCTCGTTTGCTTCGGAAGTGACGCGGGTCGCACGGGAGGTCGGCACAGACGGTAAACTCGGCGGTCAAGCAGACGTGAGAGGGGTCGCAGGAACCTGGAAGGATTTAACTGAAAGCGTCAATTCGATGGCCGGTAACCTGACAGCGCAGGTGCGGAACATCGCTGAAGTGACAACAGCCGTTGCCAGCGGGGACTTGTCGAAAAAAATCACCGTGGACGTTCGCGGTGAAATTCTGGAACTCAAATACACCATCAACACGATGGTGGATCAGCTTCGTTCATTTGCATCCGAAGTCACTCGCGTTGCCCGCGAGGTCGGCAGCGAAGGGAAACTGGGTGGACAAGCGGATGTGCAGGGCGTGGCCGGCACCTGGAAAGACCTGACCAATAACGTGAACACGATGGCAGGCAATCTCACCGCTCAGGTTCGCAACATTGCCGAGGTGACGACGGCCGTCGCGCGCGGCGATCTTTCGAAGAAAGTCACAGTCGATGTAAAGGGTGAAATTCTCGAACTGAAAAACACTGTGAACACGATGGTGGATCAGCTCAACTCATTCGCGTCAGAGGTCACACGCGTCGCGCGGGAAGTAGGCACGGAGGGGGAGCTGGGAGGCCAAGCAACAGTTAAGGGGGTTGCCGGCACGTGGAAGGACCTGACCGACAGCGTGAACTTCATGGCTCGCAACTTAACGAATCAAGTCCGTGGCATCGCAAAAGTCGTGACTGCAGTGGCCAAGGGAGATCTAAACCGGAAACTCCTTGTGGAAGCAAAGGGAGAAATCGGCGAACTGGCCGACACAATTAATAACATGATCGATACGCTCGCCATATTTGCCGATCAGGTCACCACTGTAGCACGCGAGGTGGGGGTCGACGGGAAACTGGGCGGACAAGCCAATGTGCCGGGCGCTGCCGGGACATGGCGCGATTTGACCGACAATGTGAACCGATTGGCAGCAAATCTAACAACGCAACTTCGTGCCATCGCTGACGTTGCCACCGCTGTTACGAAAGGCGACCTGACGCGTTCGATTCAGGTGGAGGCGCAAGGCGAGGTTGCGGCCGTCAAAGACAACATCAACGAAATGATTCGCAACTTGAAAGACACAACATTGCGGAATAAGGAACAAGACTGGCTTAAAACCAATCTCGCCAAGTTCACCCGAATGCTGCAAGGCCAGCGAGACTTGTTGACGGTTGCCAAACTGACCTTGTCGGAGCTCGCTCCGGTGGTTCCGGCTCAACAAGGAGTTTTCTACATCATGGACAAGTCGGGCCGAGAACCGGAGCTTAAGCTGTTAGCGAGCTACGCTTGCCACGAACAGAGCGGGATGAAGACCTCTTTCAAGCTGGGCGACAGCCTGGTGGGACAAGCGGCGCTGGAAAAACAACGGATTCTCATCACCGATGCCCCCAGCGATTACATAAAGATAAGTTCCGCTCTGGGTGCGGCCCGCCCGATGAACATCGCGGTCCTGCCGATTTTATTCGAGGGAGAAGTAAAAGGAGTCATGGAGCTTTCGTCGTTGGAGCGCTTCAACTCGACACACCAGGCATTTCTCGGCCAATTGACGGAAAGCATCGGCATCGTGCTTAATACAATCGAGGCAAACACGCGGACAGAGAATCTGCTCGAGCAATCGCAGTCGCTCGCCACGGAGCTTCAAAATCGTCAGGAAGAGTTACAGAACACGAACCTGGAATTGGCCGAAAAGGCGCGTTCCAATATGGCGAAGGATCAATTTCTTGCCATGCTCAGCCACGAGTTGCGCACGCCTCTTACGCCGGTTCTGGCGTCCGCCCTCGCGTTGGAGAGCGAACCGGCATTGCCCCCGGGCATTCATGAGTCGCTGCAAATGATCCGGCGCAATGTGGAATTGGAGGCGCGGCTAATTGATGACCTGCTCGATTTAACGCGCATTGACCGCGGCAAGGTGCAGCTCAATTTTGAAGTCGTCGACGCTCATAACCTCCTTCAGAATGCTCTTGAGATTTGTCAGCCTGAAATCGATCGCAAGCATCTGACCTGTTCTGTCAATCTGAGTGCACGAAAAGTCCATTTGCGAGCGGACCCGGCACGATTACAGCAAATCTTTTGGAACCTGATAAATAACGCGGTGAAATTTACACCAAGCGAGGGGCAGATTTTCATTTCCACGAGCAACGAATCGCAGGGACACCTCGATGTTGGGATCGCAGATAGCGGACTAGGAATTGAGCCGGAATCACTGCCAAAAATTTTCGATGCCTTTGAACAAGGCGGCCGCACACAGCTGGGCGGACTGGGTCTGGGTTTGGCTATCAGCAAGGCGCTTGTGGAAGCCCACAACGGAACAATCACTGCACAAAGCGCTGGCCGAAACAAAGGCTCCAGATTTACACTCGTTTTTCCAACGTGCGAAACAGCGGCAGCTCAAGTTGCTCCTGCTGTTTCTCCCAGGAAACAGGAACGCCAGAGTATGCGGATTCTGCTTGTTGAAGATCACGAAGACACGAACCGGTCGCTTACGAACCTGCTCCGGCGGCGTGGCTATCAAGTGCAATCAGCGCTGGATTTTCAGTCAGCTCTCGATCTTAGCTCGAAGGTACAATTTGATGTTCTCATCAGCGATTTGGCGTTACCCGATGGCAGCGGCATCGATCTGGTGCAAAAACTGCAATCTACACGCCCGGTTATCGGGATTGCTCTCACAGGCTTCGGTATGGAGGATGACATTCGCAAGGGTCGCGAGGCAGGATTCCATTATCATCTCGTCAAGCCGATTGATCTTAACAGGCTCGATTTGCTGATTCAGGAGAGCGCGAACAGTCTGCCACCGCGTAACTAGAAGTTGTTCACTGCGAATTATGGCCTCGTTGTCGACTGTGACGGAGTGAAGTGCTCGAGGCTGACGCCTGTTTTACAAGCGTTTGCATCCGCTTGATCGGCGAAGCGGATCGACGACAATCATGGGCGGCAGCACCGGCGAGTCTAAACACCCGTGAGGACTGCCCTGTTCTATGGCGTGAATGTATAGACTACAGTACGCACAGCTCTCTTTGTGCCCTTGACCACACTGTGGCCCACGTTCTTAGCGGTGTGCACCGTACTCTGCGCCACGTTTTTCGCTGTTCTCACAGGCCCGGCCTCAACCGTGCCAATGGAAATGGCGAAGGCGAGAATGATCGAAAACAACGCTTTCATAGTACTAAATTATTCGTTTCTGACGGCTCGAATGCGCCTACCCGGCTCGCGTCGCGAATTCGAGCTTGAAAAAATAAGCGCCGCGCGTGGCGACCCCGAAATCTTTCGGGGCTGGGCCCGCCAGGATTCGAACCTGGGACCAAGGGATTATGAGTCCCCTGCTCTAACCGCTGAGCTACAGGCCCGTCTTTCTCTCCCGAAATTAGATCGACGCTGCGTTCCCAACTCTGCGGTAATACGACGCAATTGTCGAGTTGGTGGAGACTTGGGGGAGGGGTCACCAGGCGATAGCCGCGGCTAATCTCAGGCAGGTAACGCGCTCAGAACCTTTTCTCTTGTCTTGGGCAGAGGTCGGATCATTTGTCTGATTAGACGATCATCCGCTAATCCACTTGCTCTGTTCATCAACCAAACCAAGTTTCCGGACCACACTTCATAGGAATGCCAAGGCGCATTATGGTTGTGTCTTAGGTTAATGAGCGGCGGGCTGGGAACTCCCGGAGTGGGTCTTTTGATGCATGAGTTGGGTCGCGACATTGTGATGATTGGCCGTGCTCCATCGAACCAGATAGTCATTGATCATCCGACGGTACCAGCGCAGCATGCCGTGCTTCTCAAAACTGGCGCCTCCTATTCGCTGAAGGACTTAGACTCAACGAATGGGACACAGATCAATGACATCCTTGTCACTGATGCTGAGTTGAAGGATGGCGACACAATCCGATTTGGTTCCGTCAGAGCGATTTTTGCAGGAGGTTACCGCGAACGGTGTTCAAGCCACGGCATTAGACAGTACTGGATGTCTATTTCGGGCAAAGGCGCACAGCCGATTGCGCTCGCGATGGCGTCAGCGTCCTTAAACTTGGTCTGACGCCGCAACTGCGATTTCAAAAAAAAGCCTTGTGAATGGAGTGCCATTCGGGTATGCACTCCAACAACGGAACCAAGCGAACGTCGGCACAACTGATTGATTCGACGGAGGTTGGTCGGGAAATTTTGAGCGGGGCGAGATTGTCTCGCCGGTAGGAAGCATTGCCAGTAAAGTTGTCGGGAACTAAATCTGGTAACGCCCGATGCGCGTCATCGCCGCCCGCTCAAAGTTTTTTTAACAAAGGCAGCACATCATCCAGCCCGAGAGCGTACTCCCGCAATTAGATTCGTATTGCATTGTCGCTCCGGGTGGGCGGATGCCTTTATTCGTCAGTTTGTTCTACGGAAATGGCGGAACGAAGTTCCCTCAACGACTTTCAGGAGCCAGGAGTTACGCAACCCTCTCTGATCTCAATAAAATCCCCACGTCCTCCCGATCTCATTCTACGGAGACGGCGAAACGAAGGTCCGAAAAACAACTGAGCGGGGTCCACTGAAACGCATCCCCGTTGGCCGGATCGGTAAGAAACCCTTACGACCGTCAGAACAATTTACGATTTGGGCACTGGACGCTCCAAAAAAGTCGGTCATTCTGTTAGTTGTAACCCAGTAGCAAATCGACATTTACTAACTGTCAGCAAGAATTTCCCGTTTTGGGCACAAGGCTTGCTGCCTGCTTCGTCGATGACCACGAGAGAATGACAGTATTTTGGGAATACCTCCTGCGCGTTATGCTTTTCCGCTTGTTTGGTGCCACCATTATTCTTGGCGCGATCACAGGATTCGTTGAACTAAGTAAGGGAGCTTTTTTAAGGACACTCGGAGGACAAATCGCACAGGGAGTGCTCAGCCTTGCCTGCTTCATAGTTGTGGGAGTTGCTTTCTGGCGCTTCGGCTGGAAAATCGGGCTCCTCGATCTTCTCCTTGTTATTATTGCCTCGAATGTAGGTCTCGCGTTGCACAGAGTTCGGCTGCCCGGGCACTAGCTTTGTGTCAGAGCTGAATCAAAGCGCAGTGGTGTACATCCCCCACAACGCGGCATCGATCTAATTTCCAGTGCGTTGCCATTTGGCCGCTGTGGCACGGTGAAGCTGACGCAATGAGTTTATGCCCTTAGCTCGAAATACGGGTCTACCTAATCCCGCGACTTGACCACGGTTTTGCGATTATATGTCGCAAACACGCTGTGACGGAACCAAATCGGATTGTGTCGCCATCTTTCAACTCAGCATCAGTGACAAAATCGCCATTGATCTGTGTCGCGTTCGTTGAATCTAAATCCTTCAGCGAATAGGAGGCGCCGGTTTTGAGAAGCACTGCATGCTGCGCTGATACCGTCGGATGATCAATGACTATCTGGTTCGATGGAGCACGGCCAATCATCACAATGTCGCGACCCAACTCATGCATCAAAAGACCCACTCCTTCGCAATTCAGAATCAAGCAAGCCATGTTATTTTCAATTCCTTGTCACCCGAAGAACGAGCGGTGGGAGTTCCCAACCCGCCGCTCATTAACCCAAGACACAACCATAATGCGCCTTGGCATTCCTATGAAGTGTGGTCCGGAAACTTGGTTTGGTCGCGCGCCGCCGTGCGAATGCCTGTCGACAGAAACACCCTAGCATCTGCAATGGTGGGTGCAACGCAGCGAAAAGACGCGCAAAAACTCTTTCTTGAATTATGAGTCCCCTGCTCTAACAGGGTGAGCTACAGGGCCCATCTACCTACAGTCTAACCAAGGTTTCTAAAACATTTGCAATCATGGAACCGGCGCTGGACGGCATGAGAGACGGGAAAGAACAGATGAGTACCGGCGCTGCCAGAAGCAAGGCAGTGCGCGATTGTTGCATGTCTACGCCTTTCGCCCCGGAACACCGGCTCAACGCCGGGCGCTTCAAAAGGGCAAAACCAATTTTATACAATTAGCCCGGGCCTGTCGCCGTCCAAAGCTGCGGGTTACGACTTCCATCCCTGCTTCCAACAAAACTGTAGACAGCCCGATGACGTCTTCTTTTACGTCGGAATACCTAACAATGTCGGAATATCTTACGCAGTTGCTTCTCCTAAATAGCACTGCATTTTCTATCAATTTGTCCTACACTACAGTTAATTGTTATCCTCGGTCATCATTTTGAGGCCTTGGCCTACCAATTAGCGTTACTCATGGAAATTTGCCACCTACACCTACACCTACACCGAATCCTACGCCTACCCCGGGAAATAACACGTTAAAGGTGTCGGTGTTTCTATGCGCTGGTGTATCCTTGTCGGAAATCTTGACGATTTCTGCGAAGACATGACCGCCCATTATTTTTGTGCAGCCTCCTTTGCAGCGAAATACGATTGCAATTAACGCGTTGTGGTATAGGGATCGCGGAAACACCACTGCGAACCTATGAAACCAATAACGCTAACGTCCTTCCTTATCCTAGCTGGTTTGTTGGGAGCGCTTTTTCCAATAAACGCTCAGGTCGCTGTTACCCAGGAGCACAACAATCTTTCCCGTGATGGGCTTTACATCGACTCGACCTTTACGCCTTCCGCCGTTGCTAGCGTCACGCGCGACCTCAACTTCAACGGCACAATTTCAGGGAACGTTTACGCTCAGCCCCTTTACGTCGAGAACGGGCCCGGCGGCGCTGCGATGGTTATCGTGGTCACTGAATCGAACAACATTTATGCGCTCAATGCTGCTACTGGCGCAGTGATATGGCAGCGCAATGTCGGCCCTCCCGTTAGCTCAGGTCTTCCGTGCGGCAACATTAGTCCCCTCGGCATTAGCGGCACACCCGTTGTCGATCTCGCCTCCCGGTCACTTTTCTTCGATGCCATGATCGATGGCGCGACGAAAAAGCATTTCATTTATTCCTTGAACGTGGACACAGGCGCCATTAATTCCGGCTGGCCGGTGGATGTGAACGCCAAAGCGATGTACAACGGCGTGGCCTTCACTTCGTTAGTCGAGAACCAGCGGGCAGCACTCGGACTCGTGAATGGTATCGTTTACGTGCCTTATTCCGGACATTGGGGCGATTGTGGCACGTATCACGGGTGGGTTGTTGGCGTGCGAATCAACAATCCTTCCACTGTCGCGGCTTGGGCGACAACGGCTATCGGCGGCGGAATTTGGGGCCATGGCGGTGTTGCCAGTGACGGCAATAACATGTTCGTGGTGACCGGAAACACATTCAACACTGGAGGTAACTGGAGCGGTGGCGAAGCGATTGTTCGTTTGCAAGCCGGGCCAATCTTTAGTGGCAATCCGACCGACTACTGGGCGCCGACCAATTGGCTCTCACTCGATAACGGCGATATCGATCTTGGAGGATGCGGAGCAGTACTTATCGATGTCTCCGGCGCGACACCATCCCAGCTGGCGCTTGCGTTGGGCAAGGACGGCAATGCCTATTTACTAAATCGTAATAATCTCGGCGGCATTACCGCACCGGTGGCCTCCGCAAATGTAGGTGTAGGAATAAGAGGTCAATCGGCTGCAAGTTATCGCACTAGCAACGGAAAATACTTTGTTTTCCGTGACGGCAGCACCGCGATCTCGGCCTATAAGATTACTGCAACAAATCCGCCAACGATAGTCCCGGCTTGGAGCGTGAGCCAGAGCGGCCAAGGCTCGCCATGGGTTACAACTACCGATGGGACAAATAATGCGATTGTGTGGGTGGTCGGCACGGAAAACGGAGACCAGCGCTTGCACGCATACAATGGCGACACTGGCGCGGTGGTTTACGCTGGTGGAGGGACAAACGAGCTGATGGCTAATACACGCAAGTGGAACGCTGGCATCGTCGCGCGCGGTCGGATCTACTTTGCCGCCAATAACAAAGTCTATGCTTTTAAGCTGCCGGGAGGAACGCCTACACCAACGCCAACGCCGACAGCGCCCCCCCCAACGCCAACTCCGACTACACCACCACCCACACCTAGGCCAACTGCAACAACGACACCGACTCCGCCCCCACCTACACCCACTCCCACCCCTACCGCTACACCATCGACTGCATCCTGTAAGCGATCTCTGACGATCGACCACACCAAGGTTCCCAGCACGCAGTCCAATTTCACGGTACTAGTAAGCCTCACTGATCCTGCGCTTAAGACGGTTGCCAACGGTGGTCACGTAGTCAATGCCAACGGATACGACATTGGGTTTTACGCTGACTCCGGTGGGACTACCAAGCTCAAGTGGGAAGTGGAGAAATACGATGGCACAACCGGCAACCTGATCGCATGGGTAAAGATCACGTCT
>Ga0193715_1000023_pt1 | contig 42251 bp, 50 predicted proteins | sample U2m2metaG_FD_143040 | JGI IMG/M metagenome (GOLD analysis project Ga0193715, IMG submission 143040) | Soil microbial communities from a riparian zone of the East river system, Colorado, United States - U2m2 | ecosystem: Environmental > Terrestrial > Soil > Riparian zone | place: USA: East River... | reverse complement strand
TTGGGAACTCCCGTGAATAGCATAAAGATAACCGAGGATAGAGAACAGTTTAAAAGTGCAATTATAAAGAGTAACGTTCCAGTACTAGAGAGTGCACCGGCTTATAATTTGAAAGAGGCGCTAGGAGTCGCTGGCAAGATAGGATATCCGGTAATAATACGGGTAGCGTACACTCTAGGTGGTAAAGGGGGAGGAGTTGCGCATAACGAATACGAACTGCAAGAAATAGTGCAACGAGGACTTTCATTAAGTCTAGTAAATCAAGTCCTTATTGAGAGATATATTGGGAGCTGGAAACAGATAGAATATGAAATGATGAGAGACGCAAAAGGAAACAGCATTGCGGTTTGTAATATGGAAAACGTTTTAGGAATGAGGGTACACACAGGAGACAATATTGTCATTGCTCCATCGCAGACTATCAATAATGAAGAATATCACAGATTACGTTCTGCAGCCATTAGAGCAGTGGAATATTGCGGCATAATCGGAGAATGCAATATTCAGTTTGGTCTGGATCCCTTAAGTGAATCTTATTGTGCAATAGAAATAAATGCCAGGCTTTCAAGGTCCTCAGCTTTGGCCAGCAAGGCGACAGGGTATCCATTGGCATACATGGCAGCAAAACTGGGCCTGGGTTACTCACTTACAGAACTTGTTAATAGTATAACTAAGGCTACCACAGCTTGCTTTGAACCTTCTTTGGATTATGTAGTGCTAAAAATGCCTAGATGGGATTTCAGGAAATTTGAATTGGTTAACAGAAGAATTGGTACTAGTATGAAATCAGTAGGCGAAGTAATGGCAATCGGTAGAACCTTTGAGGAAGTCCTACAAAAAGCTATTAGAATGAACGATGGCGGAAAAATAGGTTTGGTTGGAAACGATGAAAATTCAAAGGAAGAATTAGAACTAGTTGAACAAAAATTGCTGTATCCAAGTGATGAAATCTTATTCGATGTTGTTAAGGCAATGAGATTGGGAATTCCCGTAACTCGAATAAGTAAACTTTCCATAATAGATTCATGGTTCTTGGAAAAAATCAAAAATATTGTGGATTTATATGATAAATTACATCAGGTAGATGTTTCTGAGATTTCTGAGAATTTATTACGAGATGCGAAAAAATATGGATTTTCAGATTTACAAATAGGCAAGTGTTTAGGTTTAAAAGAGCTAAGCGCAAGAAAATTGAGACAAAAATTTGGCATCAATCCAGTCGTAAAGCAGGTAGATACGCTGGCTGCAGAATGGCCCGCGAAAACTAATTACCTGTATTTGACTTATGGTGGAGACAAAGATGATATTGTTTTTAGGAAAGAGAAAAATTCCGTAATGGTACTTGGAGCAGGACCGTACAGGATAGGTAGCAGTGTAGAGTTTGATTGGGGTACAGTCAACATGGTATGGGGTCTAAAGAATAATGGTATAAAATCTGTATCAGTCATTAACTGTAATCCAGAAACAGTGTCTACTGATTATGACATATCCGATAGATTATATTTTGAAGAATTATCACTAGAAAGAATTCTAGATATATATGAAAAAGAGCGACCAAAGGGAATAGTCACATGTGTTGGAGGGCAGACGGCAAATAATCTTGTTCCTAAATTAGGACAACTAAATGTAAACATTATTGGGACTGATAGCGTCCATACTGATATGGCTGAAGACAGAGAAAAGTTTAGCAAGTTACTGGATTCATTAAATATAAAACAACCTCCATGGAATAAATTTACAGATTTGATTGGAGCAAAGATATTTTCTCAAAAGGTAGGTTTCCCTGTATTGGTAAGGCCTTCATATGTACTGAGTGGCGCGGCTATGAAGGTAATTTGGAATGAAGAACAGTTAGATCGGTATATAAATGAGGCAGCTCAAATCAGTCCTGAATATCCAATTGTAATTAGCAAATTCTTTCAGGATTCTGCCGAGGTTGATGTAGATGCTGTGTGTAATGGTAAAGATGTCATCATAGGTGCTCTAATTGAACACATTGATAATGCAGGCATTCACTCTGGAGATGCCATGATGTGCATACCTCCTTGGAGGCTGAATAGACAAACAATGAATACAATAGTAGACTACTCTAACGTTATTGCCAAAAAATTGGAGGTAAAAGGTCCTCTTAATATCCAGTACTTGGTTAAAGATGATGAGGTTTATGTCATAGAGGCAAATGTCAGGGCGTCAAGAACCACACCATTTGTCTCAAAAATAGTTGGAATTAATTTAATTTCGTTGGCGTCTAAAGCAATTCTCAATGGAAAATTACCAGAAGACCTTAATGAGCCATGGTTAAAAATAAGTGGTTTTGGAATAAAAGTACCACAATTTTCATTTATGCAATTGGAAGGTTCGGATATAGTATTAGGAGTTGAAATGCAATCAACCGGTGAAGTAGCCTGTCATGGAAACAGTTTTTATGATGCCCTATCAAAGGCCTACGAAGCAGCAGGATATAATTTACCACTATCAGGATCGGCCCTGATAACTATTGGAGGACAAAAAAATAAAGAAAAAATGCTTTCGGCAATCTCACTTATAAATTCCATGAAATTTAATTTATTGGCAACAGAACACACTGCTGAATTTATCAAAAGTAGAATAACTAACAGCGTTAAGGAAGTATACAAGATAAGCGAACCAATAAGAAAACCCAACATTGCGGATCTTCTCTTCAACAAGAAAATAGATTTTATTATTAACATTCCATCAACGTCCACTATTGAAAAGTATGTGGGTATGCTTGATGATGAATATCAAATCAGAAGAAAGGCAGTTGAAATGGGAATTCCTGTGCTTACGACAGTAGAATCTGCAATTTCTTTCATACATTGCTTAGAATGGAGAACCAAAAATAAGCCCTCAATAAGTCCACTCTCCAAATATCGAATTAACTAAAGTCAGGGTTAAAAACTTCACCTAAAGTAATCTCATTTCCAATAATAGTTCCATCTATTGAAACTATCAAACATTTATCTATAATTTCTTTTTTTAATATTCTTTTCAAAATAGGCGAATTTATTTTCCCTTTTCTAGGTCTACCATGGCCATAGACGTATCTATTAAATGATGGTAACAATACTAGATCGAGAAATCCTTTTGTACTTGGAAATATGGCCTCTTTTTTTACTTTCAAAAAGATCCACACCTTCTGTCCACTTAAAATACTATTCTCTCTAAAAAATGTAGGATGTATGTGCCCCATAATTATTTTGTTTATATTAGATCTTAGCTCTGATGGAAATGTATGTCCATGTGTCAATAGAATATCGTCTAATACCATTCCTTTAACACCAATTAGGTGTACATTGTCAGGAGATATTAATCCTATTTTTGAATCGTGGTTTCCAGGTATCAAATAGACTTCACAAATTTCTGCTAATGAGTGTAAAAAATTAGGAATTAAATTCCAATCTTGTTTTTCCATTTTAAATATGTTGTTTTTAATGTCACCAAGTAACACAATGGCATTTACCTTTTTTGAGATAGCAATATCTCTTAATTCTGTTTCGATATCTTTTATAATTTGATACCAGTCAATGGCGATATCACTACTGCGTGACCAGTATGTAATACCTATATGTAAATCACTAATTACCAATACCCTATTCGGTTTACCATCAATAAATATGTCAATCAATAAAGCTGGTTTATTTTCAACTATATTGAGCTGACTCATTTGATACCTTGATACATTTTCGCATAATAAAAACATTGGATTCTTCAGACAAGAAAATAAATTAGTTTTACGAACTAACATTGTTGTTGGCAATAGTTTTTGAAAACAAATATTATCCAATACATTATTATCGTATGAGCTAGGACCATTATTGTGAACGACATACCTGATTGCAATTTGCTTATAACAACCTTCAAGTATAGAGAAACCGATGCTCTTGACGAATTATTCCAGATCTTAGATACACTTGGAGATAAGAATCCTACAATTGAGATTTCGTCTATTTCAGGGATAATAGTAGCCAAGACATGTATGGACCCCTTCCAAGTAGTAGAGGCCTGTAGAGAACTTGTAAGAAATGAACCATGGTTATTCAGGTATGTTCTCAGAATTATACCCCTGGAAAAAATTTGCAAGGCGGAATTAACTGAGATTCATAATCTTGTCAAACAACTTTCCATGAAAATACATGACGATGAAACTATAAAAGTTATTATAGAAAAAAGACATACCAATTTACGTTCTAATGAGATTATTTCCAACGTTACTAGTGATTTAGATATTAAAGTAAACTTGAGCGATCCAAACTGGATAATATTAATTCAAATAGTAAATAGATTGGCGGGTATTTCAATTCTGAGATCCGATCAAATTTTTAGCTCTGTCAAAGAAAAGATTTCAATTCAGTAAAAGAAAATAGCTCATTATTTTCATCTTTCTTATTTTGATAATTTGGCTTGCCTCATAAAATTGCATGAACCTACAATCTATTGTGAAACAAGAGCCGCTTTTTCCGTCAATATTTTCAGAAATTCCTTTGTACTGAAATTCGTATTTGTAAACTGCATCGCTCTGCATATGTTAATCATTTTTTCTCTTGTAGCATTCAACAGTGAATCATTTTGATCATCTAGTATTTTCCGCAAATATCGCACAGACTTGATAATTTGATATTTAGTATCAGCTAATAAAACGAAACATCCAGAACTATTATTTTTTATACCTCCAATATTTATTGCCTTATCAACCTGGTTGCTGCAAATTAGTCTTAACAAAAGTTCCATTTCCAATCTTTTAGCAATTTTGATCTTTCTCTTGTCTGCCTCTAAAATAATCTTCAATATCTCGAAGATGTGTTCTTTCCCAAATATGTGACTGGGGTTAATACCTTGAATCATTACCCTGGGATACATTTCTCTAAACTTTGCTATAGATGTTCCTATATCTGGTATATGTAAAGTCTTGGCACAGAGTATAACTACATATATTGAATCAATTTTATATAACGGAATGTTGCTAATTGTACCTATCTTTTCTGCCATGTCAACATGACTGTATTTAAATTATGAGTTATCCACCATGGATTAAGTTCGCAATTGTTACAACATCTCCAGATTTAATTTTTTGGTCATTTCCAGAAATTGACAAATCTGCACCATTAATCAAAATTAACAGGTTTTCCTTATCGAAATGCTTGGAATTATTCATGCGCTCATGAAGTATGGAAAATATGTTTGATATTGTAGTCTCTTTTTTATGAATTATTATGTTGTCTTTACCGCAATATTTCTTAATGGATCCTAGTAGCTTTAAGGTGATCAATCTACCAATAATGACCTAGTTCGTTATGTCTCCTCGACATCTTCCTCAATTTTCTTGTTTTGTTCTTTTGTTTGTCTGTTGATATATGAAGCAATATAACCGGCTATCTGATTTCTCAGTTCTTTAGATCTAACTTTTGCGAGCTCATCTATTGTTTTCTTATTCTGTTGAAAGTCAATGTTGAATTTATCGGGATACCGGTTTAAGAGCTCAGTTGAAAGTTTCTTAACTCTATTCAATATCACACACTAATCAGTAAAGGCTATTTTATACCTTCCTTATTACAGAAACTGTAGATATGCGTTAGTCAAAGAATAAAATTGAATTTTTTTCTATTCTATCCATTACATTTCTTGGCGATTTGCAGAGAAGTTCTGCCATACTTCCTACAATACTCACGAGACACGAAGTGGGAAGAGTAAATACATTCGTAAAGCAAGATGGATATCTCACCGGTCCATCAGTTTCAATTAATAATCTTTCTTCATTTGTTAACTTTAGCAATTTTTGCTTTCTCTTGGAGTATACCAGTGATGGACCATAAGAGAGATACAATCCCATATCAAGAGACTTTACTAATTGTTGTGAAGATCCATCAAACCAATGTAGGCATACTTTTTTCAAATTATATGTAGATAATAAACTCAGAATTTCATCAAGTGAATTTCTAGAATGAATAGAAACTGGTTTACCATAGGTTTCTGCAATAGTTAACATCTTGTTGAATACCCGGTATTGTAACACTCTAGTATTTCCTTCTTGATCGTAATACGAAGGATCCAATCCAATTTCTCCAATACCATCAACATTATTTACATTGTCAGTAACAATTTCCTCAAATTTTGATATATTCTCTGTCGCGTATTGCGGATGGATCCCAATAAAATTATAAACAAAATCATGAACGCTTTTTTCCTCAAAGAGTCTTAATGCCTTTAACGAAGTTGAATTATTCACTGTCACTGAGCACGCTCTTAAATCCAACCCCTTTATAGTTGCGAGTATTGATGGCAAAAAATTATCATATGCAGGATCTGTAAGATGGATGTGAGAGTCGTATAATACAGGTTTCAATTCAGATTCTGGTCATCACGGGATAAACTTATTTAATCAATTTATTTAAAACAACAAAATCCTTCATGTAACCAATTCTATCCTTCTCTTATCTTTCGTTAGCCAACTAACTCTAACTAAACCAAATATCTCTAAATCCAGTAACGTTTTGTTTAAATCAGCAACTGTAATCTGTAATCCATCCTTTTCTAAATTACTGATTAGCTCATTATCTGACAAATTTCCTACCTCTTTTATCTTTTCTAATACAATATTTCTTAATGGATATTTCAAGTATCTTCACTGATTTAAGAATCTAATTATGATTACTTGATTTGACGTATATTATAAATGCTCTTCTACAAATTCATGAATTATTTTTAAGTAGATAAAATGCAATAAAATGTAATCATTTTATTTCTTTGTTTTTAATTAAAGAAAGTCAAAATCTGTTGGCGCACCTTGATTTCTACGAGTCTAATACACGAGATCAATAGAAATAAAGATAAAATAATCATGAAATAAATCTGATTTGAATTAATTTTCCAGTGGCTTTAGAGTAAAAACAAATCTTGATCCTTCAAATTCAGTTATTCCCTGCCTTTCCCAGTTTACTTCATAATTGTGGGTAATTTGTTTTCCAATAATGCTAATTTTTCTAGGAAGTTGAGAAAACAGGCTCTCTACTTTTTCCAGATTTTTTGTCATCAATACTGATCTTCGCCTCTTCATCAGGTACTTCACTGCAACATTTTTGTGAAGGTATCCAAATTCCTGTATCTTTTCATTTCCGTTATCAATAATGAATTCGCGCTTGGTCATTGCGAATACCAGCATAATTTACTTAAAAAGAAACATTGTCAAATCTATTAGAACAATAAGGGTGAATTTAATCGTATGAATGTCTCCCAGCATTGCGTAACTCGAAATTTAACATTTTGTAATTTTTCGTACATTATACTTGTATTTTACATAAACAAGAAAGGTTTATTACTTTTATTTGCTAAATTACTTGTATGTATTCTCAAACTTATTCCGTTCCTCATGCAGTTAGACAGATTATAGGATCAAATACGTTATTTTTTCAAGCACTAAGCACGGGCATAGCAAATTATACCGCTTTGGCCCAGAAGATAAAACCAGAAGTAGAAAAGCTGACAAAATCTGAAGTTAACGTAAATACTTTAGTAGTTTCAATTAAGCGATTTGCAGATTCTCTAGACGGAATTGATTATGAATACCATCCAATTTTTGAAGGGGTGAGAATGAGCTTGACTGGTAGTATTATTGATATCGACTTTCACGAGACGGACGACCTCTATCAAGTTTTAGACGAAATATTAGAGCTTGGTAGTGGATACAATATGTTCAGGACTAATAACCAATTTAGATTATTTGCTGAAGATATTGATGAAATTCGGACCATGTTCAAATCATCCCCCAAGCGAGCTACTGGAGAAATAAAGGATGGTCTCTCTAAAATAACAATTACTGTTCAATCAGATAAGGAAAACGCATACGAAGTATTGTCACTTGTTCTGTCATTATTACATAACAACCGTATCCCACTGTACAATGCTTTTTTCACACAAAATGAAATAATTTTAATTCTGGGGATGAATGATGCTGCCAAAGCATATGAAGTAATCAGAGAAAAACTATATGGTCAGGAATAGGTAATTGCTATTTCTTACTGCATTAAAAGTGAAAATCAATAATGTTTTGATACTATCTGACACTATCTGTAGTACTGGACGGAAACTTTCTCTCCAGGTTTGCCTTCTCTCTGAGCCTTTATCTTTTTTACACCTTCTTCAATATGCCTCATCATTACGTGGGCTTCTGATGCATGTCTAGCAGCCTCTTCAGGTGTTGGATATTTTGCGAGGTATTCATGTAGAACTAATGATACGGCTGTATTTATAACAGAGCTTGTATCGGCACCGCTGAAACCATCTGTCATTTCGGCTATTCTGGCCAAGTTAACATCTGAACCAAGTGGCTTATCCTTGCTGTGTATCTCCAATATCTTTTGCCTTGCTAATTTATCGGGCAAAGGCACTAACAATATTTTGTCAAATCTACCAGGTCGTAACAAAGCGGTATCAATAATATCTGCTCTATTTGTTGCAGCTAACACTACGACACCTGAAAGTGATTGAATCCCATCTAATTCGGTAAGCAATTGTGAAACCACTCTTTCTGTAACCATGCTATCTCCGCCCATTCCTCTAACTGGAGCAATCGAATCTATCTCATCAAAAAATACTACACATGGAGCTGCTTGTCTTGCTCTTCTAAAAATCTCTCTAATCCCTCGTTCTGATTCGCCTACCCACTTGCTTAGCAATTCAGGACCCCTTACGCTAATGAAGTTAGCCTCAGACTCTGTAGCAACGGCTTTGGCCAAGAGGGTCTTGCCAGTACCTGACAATCCATGCAACAACAGGCCCTTTGGCATAGAATGTCCGAGTTTTGTATATAGCTCTGGGAATCGTAGTGGCCATTCTACAGCCTCCTGCAATTCGCGCTTTATATCCTCCAATCCACCTATTGCAGACCACGGAACGTCTGGGGATTCTAGATAAACTTCTCTCATTGCGGAAGGCGTCACTTCCTTTACAGCATTATCAAAATCGGCTCTGGTAACTATGAGTTTATTTAAGACTTCGGGAGACAGTTTCTCATCTTCCAAATTTAATTCAGGAAGCAATCTTCTCAAACACTTCATTGCTGCTTCTTTACAAAGATATTCTAGGTCCGCTCCAACAAAACCATGTGTTACTGCGGCAATTCTATCTTGTTCTACATCGGTATCTAGAGGCATGTTTCTTGTATGAATTTGCAATATTTCCAATCTTCCACGCTTATCAGGTACTTTGATTTCAATTTCTCTATCAAATCTACCCGGTCGTCTCAGTGCTGGATCTATAGCATTTGGACGATTTGTAGCCGCAATTACTATTACCTTACCTCTTGCTTCAAGTCCGTCCATAAGCGACAATAATTGAGATACAACTCTCCTTTCGACTTCACCAGTAACTTCTTCTCTTTTGGGAGCAATTGAATCTATTTCGTCAATAAATATAATAGAAGGCGCCTTTTCTTTGGCTTCCTTGAAAATCTCTCTTAATCGTGCTTCAGATTCACCATAAAATTTACTCATAATTTCTGGTCCAGAGATACTTATAAAATGAGCATTACTTTCGTTCGCAACAGCCTTTGCAAGAAGCGTTTTTCCCGTTCCTGGTGGTCCATACAACAATACACCCTTTGGTGCTTCGATGCCTAATTTTTCAAAGATTTCAGGATGTCGCAATGGCAACTCTATCATTTCTCTAACTTTCTGGATCTCTTCTTTCAGGCCACCAATGTCCTCGTAAGTTACCTGAGGAACACCTCTCAGGGTTTCACCTTTCTCAGCTATATGGAATATTGTTTTTTGGGTTACCAATACAGCATCTGAGGCAGGGGTTACTCCTATTACTTGGAAAGTAAGTCTGCCTCCAAAATAGGGAACCATGACATTATCTCCTTTAATTAGTGGTACACTTTCAAGTGCGTCAGCAAGGTAACGCTCGTCGATAGGTGGTATGGCCTCTAAGGGGGCAACAATTACTTTTTCTGCTGGAACGGCTTTTATCTTTTTCACAATTACTGTATCTCCAATGGCCACACCTGCATTGTTTCGCACTAGCCCATCTACTCTTACAATGCCTTTGCCCTCGTCTGAAGGGTAAAGCGGTAAACATTTTGCGACTGTCCTTCTTTTTCCTCGGATTTCTATAACATCACCAGTAGATGCAGTCAACGAGTCCATTGAATCGTAATCGATTCTAGCCACTCCACGACCTACGTCTCGAGTATATGCTTCGAGAACCTTCAGCGAGAGAGTGTTCTGACTCACGATGTCAAGTACTATCGTACCTATCTTTATACCTTTGTCGAAGAATGCACTTCAATATTCTTAGCAAATCCAAATATCAGATGACATTATTTTATTTTCTAACACTATGCTTGCAGGAAAAGCACGAGTCTTTTTCATATTTTTTACTACAGAAAAATAATATTTGTACTGTAATTAGGCATCCGGTATTGCTCCTACCAAAACGTTAAAATCATGATGATAATGATTAATTCGATTGAACCGTTTTGGGTAAAAGACCTTTAGTACGTAGAAGGGGTAAAGGAGGAAAACAATTTCAGGCCATAAAAAGAGGAAAAATTGTACCTGCAAAGTATCCAAATTTACAATTGACTGAGCAGAGAGTTGGTTCGATAGTTGACATTGTTCACGAAAGAGGTAGGGACGCACCATTGGCTAAAATCAAATTTGATAAAGAGTTCAGCTACTTACCTGCTCCTGATGGCTTGGAAGTTGGAGAAGAAATCCAAATCGGAAATAATGTTGACTTTAAACCAAATAATATTTTGGCCCTAGAATCTATTCCAGACGGTACGCTCATTTGTAATCTAGAAAGGAACATTGGTGATGGAGGAAAACTTGTGAAATCCGCTGGATCATCTGCCATTGTATTTTCCCATACCTCTCAAGGTGTGTCGGTAAAATTACCATCCGGAAAATTTACTACATTAAATCCAAAATGTAAGGCAATGATAGGAATTGTTTCTGGTGCAGGTCGAAAGGAAAAGCCATTTCTCAAAGCTGGAAACAAAGCTAAATACATGATTGCACATGGCAAGCTTTATCCCAAAGTCAGGGGAATAGCACAAGCTGCGGTCTATCATCCACATGGTGGTGGAAGACATCAGCACGTAGGTCGCCAATCATCAGTTGGAAGGACAACACCGCCTGGTAGAAAAGTAGGAATTATCGCACCACGAAAAACTGGCCGAGCCAGAGTAAAAAAGAAAGAATAGAATTACTCCCAAAAACTTTTTTGTAACGTTATTCATATTGAGAATAAAATAAGGAGTCACGAATATGGTGCTAAAAATCAGCAAGCTATTTGCATTAATGCAGAGCACCCTTAGGGATAATAATCTTGTAAGACCTACTGCTCTGAAAAATCTGCAAATTCAAGAAGATGGCGACCCATTCAAAATATTGATTGGAACAATATTGTCCGCACGAACTAGGGACGAAGTTACTACTGCCGTGATTAAAGCACTATTTTCTCGATTCAAGAATCCTGATGAGCTATCTAAAGCGAATTTAAGTGACATAAAGAAACTGATACAGAAAATTGGCTTTTATAATGTTAAGGCATCTAGATTAAAAGAAGTATCACAATTAATAATCAAAAAATATAATGGCGAGGTACCATCTAATCTAAATGACCTTCTTACGCTTCCTGGAGTCGGAAGAAAGACTGCCAATTGTGTGCTGGTATATGGTTTTAAGAAGGCTGCCATTCCGGTAGACATACATGTTCATAGAATTTCCAACAGAATTGGAATTGTAAATACAAAAAATCCTGAGGAAACGGAAAATGTCCTACAAAAATCAATAGACAAAAAATATTGGATTAGAGTGAATGAAACATTTGTAACGTTTGGCCAGAATATATGCTTGCCAATAAGGCCCAAGTGCAATGTTTGTCAGTTGACAAAAATGTGCAAATATTATTCAAAAAATAGCTAGTCTCTTTTTTTTCTAATAATTAATACCAGTACAATTGAGCCAATTGCAATCATCGTTATTAATGGCAAGTAATACAATGGGGATTCTGCAGGGTTACCAAATAAGATGTCGAATGAAATTGTACCGCCATTTGAATTGTCTGGATCAGTTAATTCATCTTTACCATATATCGATACCGATCCAACAACAAAATCATTTACCGACAGTTTGTCAATTATGATTCTCTTACCATTTGTAATTGTCAGGCCTTGATTGTTTGCATGGGCTACAAATATTGGTTGATCCCTAGACCATCCGTCTTTTTCTCGTTCATATACCCGTATATAGCCTGATTCATGGGTGTTAATTGCTGCCCAGAACTTTCCAGTTTTATCACTAAACATTGCTAGTTCTATGAACTTTTCACTCGGCGCAGGTTCTTGAATCTTTATCACAGTTTTTGCATTTTCTGAATTTGAGTAGGTTAAATTATTTTGAATAGTCAACTGCCAATTGGTTGGTATAGGTTTTGAAAAGTCATATACCAATGGTTGTCTTCTATATGTATTAGATGCATCATAACCAACGACAAATCTTTCAGAATTCTTTGTTTTGATTACATCATGAATACTATTCTGTCCACTAATTGACACAACTGGGAAAATTAAGAACAATACAAATGCAATAATTCCAACTTTCAATAATCCTGTCAATTTCACTCAACTACAAATGGTTTTTCTGATTTAAGAATTAACTCTGCTATTTCTGGCCGCATCAAGTGCTTTTCGGGGGTTTTACCAGAATTTACCATTTTCCTCATCATCGTTCCACTCAATTCTTCTTTTGATTCTATTCCATGTGGACATGTCTTTTCATTCGCAAAAGACATACATTTTTTACAAAAATAAAAAGAAGGGAAGATTACTGGAGTAATTCCTAAATCAGGATACTTTTGGAATATTTCCTGGGCCGCAAATGGGGGGTAATAGTTACCAACACCGGCATGATCCCTTCCTACAATGAAATGTGTGCAGCCAAAATTTTTCCGCATAATCGCGTGATGTATTGCTTCTCGCGGACCCGCATACCTCATTGATGTATGGATTGTCGAAAATAATACCCTGTTTTTCGGAAAATAATTATCTATCAATGATTCATATGCACTTATTATCAAATCGTCTGTAAAATCACCTATCTTTTTTTTGCCTATTAACGGATTGAGGAATAAACCATCATAAATGTTCAAAGCTGCCTTTTGTAGCATTTCATGGGCTACGTGTGGTACATTTCTAGTTTGAAAACCTACAATGCTTTTCCAACCTCGTTTCGTAATTTCTGAACGAGTCTCCGATGGATGCATTCTAAACTTTTGGATTTCATCGTACTCTTTCATTTGAAAAACTTCCACCTCTCCACCTACAAGGAATTCTTTCATTTTAAAGATTCGGCTCACCCCTGGATGATTGGTATCTGTCGTTCCATAAACCGCGTTTGCCATATCTTGTTTGTGATATTCATAAATTTCGTGTACATGGAGTATGCCAAATTTTTGGCCATCCGAACAAAGTATCATATCCCCTACATCCCCCATTCGCTTTGCAATTTGTTTTTCCGTATCAAGTACAATAGGTATAGTCCAGGGAACTCCGTTACTCAATCGTCCTTCTTTAAGTACATTCAGGAAATCTTCCTGGCCAACAAAGCCAACAAGTGGACTAAAGACACCAGTGGCTATGTTTTCAACATCATTTCTAATATCGGATGATACTTCAAATGTAGGTAAATCATCAGACTTTTTTTGAATATATTTATTTATTAATTTACCACCATGTGGTAATATTAGATTACCTGTCAAAAATAATCATTTACCTTCTTTCCAATGCAGACCACATTCTTTGTGAGTGTCATTTTCCCACCACCATCTTCCAGCCCTAGGATCTTCTCCCTGCATCACAGCCCTTGTGCATGGTTCGCATCCTATACTAGGATATCCTTTATCGTGTAGTTCATTATAAGGAACCTTGTTTTCCTGTATATACTTCCAAATTTCTTCATTCGTCCAATCTGCCAATGGATTTAACTTAATGATATTGTTGTTCAATGTATCAATTTCAATCTTTGATATACTGTTTCTGGTTAACGATTGTTCTCGACGTAATCCGGTGATCCAACAATCGAATTGTTTAAGAGCTCTTTTTAAGGGTTCAATTTTTCTAATATTGCAACATTGTTTTCTATTATCTACGCTCTCATACATTAGATTCATTCCTTTATTTGCGACCATCTCCTCAACATCACTTGATTTTGGGAAATATACATTAACTTTAATATCGTATTTTAGTCTTATTTTGTCAATAAGATCATAAGTTTCTTGATTAAGTCTACCCGTGTCCAGGGTAAAGACTCTAGTCAGATTCCTGTTAATATTGCACATCATGTCAATTAATACAACATCTTCTGCACCAAAGCTTGATGCAAGTACCATTCTGTCACCGTATTTCTTAAATCCCCATTTTAGGATCTCGTCTGCGGCTTTTGATTCCATTTCCTTTGCAATATTGTTTATTTCATTTACCAAAGCATTCGGAGCCTCCCCCATCATTATTGTTTATCTGCACTATTTCTAATTTGAGAAAAATAGGCTTATAATTATTATTCTTTTTGTAGGTTTAATATAATAAAGTTATCTAACGCAAATATACTCGAGGTGTTTTTATCCATTAGGAAGATTCATTATTAGTGTTGTATATGAGTGGTATGTGGAGGTTCTAGTTTTTGGCTCATGACTTTTGGCAAAGTATATTCAAATATCAGAATTTAGGCTTTGATCCAATAGGATGGATATCAAATTGTTCCAACGAAGTTGATAATTTGACACTTGATAAATCATTTGAGAAGATAAAGCACAATTCATGGGCCGACCTGTCGTGGTTTGATTCATTCCATTATAGTGGAAAAAGTCCAGACATTACACGCAGAATATACAAAGTGAATGAATCAATCACAGAGGATTTGAAAAATAAGAAACTAATTTCATTAATGAGGATTCACAATGACGTCGCCGAAGATCAACAGAGTCTTTCCCACCTCTTAGATGATTTTTATGGAAGGAAGCCTCCTAAGCATCCGTTAAGAAGACTTGTAGTGTCAACTACATCCCAGTATGATTCACAATTTGCAGTGGTTGACTACATTGACACACATAGAGGAAATAAGTTAGGATATACTGCGATTAATATCTCATCTGGAAAGTTAATTGATCCTGATGAAGAACCAGATTCAATTGTCAATACGTCAATTGCCTTAACTTCAGCTATTGAAAATCTCCTATTGCTTGGTTGTACGTCAGGATTTAAGATAATACCAATATATGATGCTCCCGACGAAACTCTGCTAGACAAAATAAGATTAAACATTGACATGTTTGCAGCAAAATATGATCTATTACTTGATGATTATAGTTCACTTAAATTAGGAAAACTTTTCTTTGGAGCAACAGCTTATGCTCACTCTACCAAAGAATTGCCAGTAAGATACGATCTGATTCAACCGGGCATGGTGTTGATCCTGACAAATAAATTTGGATCCTTAACTCCGCTCAGTATTTATACAATAAATCAGATTGGTGAAATGAACTCGATCTTAGGCAAGCATCAATCAATTGATAAAAATATCAAGGATGAAATAATAAAATCTTTAACTCAACCGCGTTTCTCCTTGGGTAAGATAATTTCAAAATATTGTGCCGGTTTTGGAAAGGAATTTGATACAAATGCCAATATAGTCAGTGTATATCCGGTTGGTTCAGATGGAATTTTGGCTTTACTCAATTTGGCCAAAATTTCAAATGCTCACATTATAGTGAATGAACTTCCGATAATACATGAGGAATTGGCCAAGTTTGCCACTGATGAATTCCTTGTATCAAATTCAACGGCATCCACAAATGGATGTCATCTCATAATTTCAAGCGAAGAACTCGCACCGATAATTTTGGAGGAATTGAAAAAACATAACTTTGAGCCACAGATAATTGGATTTGTGAATGATAAGGAAAAACCGATGGTTACCATTAATAATAATATAAATAAGTATGTGGCAGCGAAACACATTACGTCTCTGTTCAATATTTCAACACAAATAGCTTAATCCACAAACAATTAAAAAATTGGAAATCTTTTATTATTTGGTAGACCGATAACTATGTATGAGTTCAACAATTGAGGATAACTGCATTTTCTGTAAGATTGCTCAAAAGAAAATAGATGCGAAAATAATAGACGAAAATGAAAATGCAATTGCATTTCTTGATACCTTTCCATTGACTTCCGGACACACCCTGGTCATTCCAAAAAGACATTATGAAAAATTACAAGACGTTGAATTTGATCAGGTTATCCCTTTGTTTAGTTTGGTACATAAATTATCGGCCTACGTCGAAAGGGGATCAGGTGCGCAAAGTACTCTAATAGCTATTCATAATGGTAAAGATGCAGGACAGGAAATACCACATTTACATGTACACATAGTACCAAGAAAACATGGTGACGGGGGTGGTTCAATTCATTCCATGTTTGATTCGAGTCACAGATTAGACGACAATGAAATGAGCAAAGTGTTTGGAGACATACGAGCAGGTATTGTTGGCGGTGAGGTTAAGGGCCATTGAGCATCTAGTTTTGTTTAATTGCTGAAATTGTGTCCGTAAGTTCAGACAATTTATTCAAAGTGAGTGTTGGTAGCTCATCTTGATTTCTAGGAACTTGTATATTGAATGGAGAGTTGGATAGCAGAATGGTAATAATTTCCAACTTATTTGCCATCTCTATATAAGTATCTAGTCTATCTCCAATTAATATGGCCTCTTTTGAATTAATTTTTAACATGTTTAGAATCAATTTAAAAATTTTATTTGGATCTCTTACCATGTCAGGTAAGATACAACAATCAAAGTACTTGTCAAGATTATAGAATTTCAGAATTCTTGATATTTTATTATCTTGGTTATCAATTAAAAGTAACCTAAAATTTTTGGACAGAATTTCTAAGGTCGTTTTTGCGTCATCGAAGGGATTTAGAAAATGTTTCTGTGCAAATTCTATCGATGGCAGAATATATTTTAGAATAATATTTTCGTATCCTGCAGGCATCAATGCTTTACTTATTTGTACAACTAATTCCTCAATGCCGCCTATTTGCAATTTCCGGTTCTTTATGATATCATTCTTGATGGTACAATAATTACGGATATCAATTTTAGATCCTAACTGATTTAATAGGTAGAGTAATCTAGAATCAATGAATGAGTAGAAATTTTCTTCGTCCATTAATGTACTTCCAACAAGGAAAATAGAATTTATCACTAATACTCACTATTTCTATTTGATATTGATGTTGAAGGTGTACTGAGGTTGAAAATGAAGTTCTTATTATGGTAATAATACAAGATGGTTTTAGATCTATCCTTTTTTCTTGATTTCAACATATGATTCTCTAAGTAGGAGAAAAGTAAGTGAAAAAATTGTTACTCCAATCGAGAGATGTATTGCAACTATATAAGGATTCAATTTGGTCGATACTACAAAAAATCCCATTAATATCTGTACACTGAGTAATGACGTAAGAATTGCAACTACCAGTCTGTTTAATCTCCATTTGCTTTTTCTAACAAAAATTAAAGTAATACCTGTAAAAATAGCAGCAATAATAGCCACAAGCCTATGAAAATGCTCATAGAAAAATTTATCCGTGGGATATGCAAATCCATTCGGACATAGGGGCCAATCTGGACACGCAATTCCCTTATTTAAAGACGAGATATAAACACCAATAAGCATTGTCGAATAAATTAACCCCATTGATACAAATGGCAAGACTAAGTTCAGAAATTGGCTATTTCTCATATCTACCAACTATTTTCTATTAATTCCGGTTTACTAAATCTTAGGACTTGAAGTGGGAGTAAACAATCAAATTCATTTAAACTCAAGTAAAATAAACTCATAATAATTCTTCGTCAATTTTTTCAATTTTGTCAACATAGTTGGTACAATTACATCCCATTATCAAACACTTTCCTACTTCGAATACGGAGTTTAGTTTGTCTTTGTTTTTTTCTAATTCATGAGCCACATAAACATGATCGCAGTAAAGGCAGTTCACAAATATCGAAATCCAATTGTCTATTATTAACTTTGTCAGCGATACCATAAGGAGCCTTAATAATTTTGGAATGTTTTTCTCAGTTCCATTTTTATAGCATACTTCAATATTCAAATCATGAATATAGCGATACATAATGAACATTAATGAATTCGTATCAACTTTGCCAAACTCGGTTATTACAGGAAACAATGTCAGCTTGCCAGATAATGTTATTAAAAGAATGCTAAGACTTGCGCGCCTAAACAAAAATGATATTTTTTATGATCTTGGTTGTGGAAATAGTAATGCTATCTACATTGCCTCCAGTCAATACAAAGTGAAAAAGGCAATAGGTATCGAAAAGAGAAAAAAATCAGTCATTGAACTAATTAAGAAAACTCGAGATTTAGGAAACGTTAAAGTCATAGTCGATGACATAAGAAGAGTGGATATCGCTGATGGTAATGTGTTCCTTTTTTGGTTTCACGATGATACTGTCATAAAAAAAATGATACAAAGGTTTTCTACAGAGTTAAAAAAAGGCAGCAGAATAATTTCGATTTGGTCCCCACCAGATATGATTTTACCGGACAAAATTGATTTCCCATTTTTTGTATCTCGTACACCATTCAAGTTCGCAAATAGTATTGAAGAACAAATCAAGGCAATCTACGGTCAAAAATGTCTCGATTTTACCGCAGCATGGTTGTTGGGAGATAAATACCTGGAAAGTTTGGAAGTTGTTCCAGCTCGGTATAAACGATTTCTAAATATCCTATATTCGATGATAATCTGGATAAATGCTTGGAATATGAAAGTATCATGTGAAGATGAGATTCCACCTCCTGTCGATTCGTATTTAGGAATACTTCGCACATTTTTCAGCATAGACTTGAGTTCATTAATTCAACATAAAGATAAGTGAAAATTGAAGACACATTATATAGTCATTTTTTATGTAGTCATTTTTTAATATTTCATTACGGGCCAACCCAACCCAATCTTTTGAAATACCAAACCATTACCAATGAAGGGATTATAGCAATCAAAAGTAAAATTATGAATGAAGTATATGGACCAAGAAAAACTGGACTTCCTGTGATAAGACCGCCTGGAAGATTAACATTCATACCATAGTAAGCACCAATTACTGTTGCAGGTATGGAAAGTGTAAATAGGATAGTAAGAGTTGCTAAAATCTTGTTTGATTTTTCCGTACTTAACATGAAATCTGTATCTTTGAAAATTTCTATAGTTTCTTTTGATTCCTCAAGAACTTCAAGAACCTTTTCGGTATGATCCTTAACGTCATCATAATAATCGGTCAAATCTTCCTCCGAAAATCTTTGCATCTCTTTGCTCAACTCCAATATTACTCTTCTTAAGGGAACAACTACTCTTCGGAGAGTCGTTATCTCTCTTCGCAATAAAGAAATATCTTTTGCTACTGCGACTTTCTCATCAAACACGAGATCCTCAATGTCGTCCAGATTTCCTTCGAGCTTCATTAATACATGTAATAGATCATCTACCATAAGATCTATGAGGCTATGTAATAGATATCCTGATGAAGAACCCATGAAGGTTTCTTTCTGCTTTTCATTTTCCTTGCAAAGGTTGAACATTTCAGTGATTGGTTTTAGTTCGCCTTGCTGTACGGTAATGAGATAGTTAGGTCCCGCAAAGATTGCAAGCTGAGTTGAACGTGGAATACTCTTATCCTTATCCACAGTCGGGAAGTGTAAAATTACAAAAACTTGATCCTGATACTTGTCTATTTTTGGTATTTGTATTTTCGAAAGACAATCCTCAATATTTAGTTCATGGAATGGGTACTTACCTTCCAGCATTTTTAATTTTTTTCTAGTGGGTTTTTGAATATCTACCCATACCAGATTCTTATTAGTAATTGATTCAAGTGGATTGGAATATTCAATATTGGTCATCTGGCCTCATTCTTGATTAACTTTAAAGTTGAAATATTGTATATTAAGATATCTGATTAATTACGCGATTTCGACAAATTAGGTTAAAATAATGCATTATAATGCATGTTATCATGGCAAAAGTAGTTGTCGGAAAAACTGCAGATATTCAAGAAGGAAAGTTGGAGCATATAACAGCTGGTGGAAAAGAAATAGTGGTAACGAAATTGGATGGAAATTATTACGCAATTGATAATATTTGTACTCATGCAGGGGCAGAACTTCATGAAGGCGAATTAAAAAACAGTGAATTAACGTGTCCGTGGCATGGAGCAAAATGGGATGTCAAGACTGGAGCGTTAATCTCATTTCCACAAAAATTAAAACCACTTCAAAGTCACAAAGTCGTGGTAGAAAATGATACTTTGTATGTTGAAACATAGATTTCAATAGTAAAAGTAGTCATGTTACAATTGTTTTTTAGCGAATTAACTAAATGTGCAAGCAACGAAATTGATCGAACTTTTACTAAATTGGGGCATAATAGTATTTTTAAATTAGTGATTTTTACAGATTCAATTAATGAATATTTAAAATATTTTTCATAATTGTTCTGTTTTGAAGAACATTATTAATTTGCCATCAGACATTCTTTTTTCGAACACTGAAAGTTGAAATTTGATGAAATTCTAAATAACTGTATGATGACGACCCATTTTAACCAAATTTACGAACCTTACAAACGCACAATTTCTAAGGAAAGTATAATGACCATAGTAGGCAATCTATACATATTATGACTTTTACCACATATTTCCAAATATTCTTACCGGTTCAATGTAGCGCTTGTCAATTTAGTTCGATTATGATATTTGCAGATAAAATTATTGATTTATATAGAATCGCAATAAATATGGCATAACTGAATTAAAGATATGAAACTTGATGTCCCGAGATTCACAGAAAGATTCGGATCAGTAAGTCTACATGGAGTGCAACGTGTATACGAACTGGATTCTGGACACAAGAACAAGCATCCAAAGACCGAATCTGAAGTAATTCGCTCTATTGATGATGAAATAATATCTAAAATTGAATCTGAAATGTCGATTGTCATTCCTATAAAAGGAGAACGTTTAAAGCTCTTAGAAGGAGTACTAAGCGGCATCCCCCATGATTGCTTAACAATAATTGTATCTAATAGTCCTAGAGAACCGATTGACAGGTACAAATTAGAAAAACAGGCTATTGAGCAATTTAATAGATTCGCGGAAAAAAAATCGGTTATCATACATCAGAAAGATGCGGGTCTTGTAAAGGCATTAGAAGAAGTCGGCTATACTGATCTTTTTGACACTGAAAATAAGATACGTAACGGAAAAGGAGAGGGAATGTTCATTGGCATGCTCCTTTCAAAAATGATGGGAAAAAAATACGTTGGATTCGTTGATTCTGACAACTATGTCCCAGGTGCGGTCAACGAATATACAAAAATATTTTCTTCGGGTATTGCGTTATCAACCACACCATACACAATGGTTCGTGTATCTTGGATATACAAGCCAAAGATTTCGGAGTCTGGTGTACGCTTTTCCAAGCTTGGAAGAGTCTCTGAAATGACAAATCAATTCCTAAATTTCATGATATCGTATTACACTGGTTTTGAAACAGAAGTTATTAGAACAGGAAATTCTGGAGAACATTGCATGTCTATTCAACTAGCAGAGCTATTGACTTACTCGTCCGGTTTTTCGATAGAACCTTATGAAATAGTTAATTTATTGGAACAATTTGGTGGAATAACGCCTCCTGAACATAAGGATACCATGGAGAAAGGAGTAGAGGTTATGCAAATCGAAACACGCAATCCACATTTTCATGAAGAAAAGGGGGACCTGCATATAAAAGAGATGTTCTTACAAGGGTGGGGCAGTATTTTTCATAGCAAGTTATGTCATCCAGAGCTTCGTGAAAAATTAAAGGCTGAGCTAATTTCAAGAGGAATATTAGAGAAAGTAAAAGAACCTCCACAATTACCTAAAATGAGACCGTTCAAGGATATGGACATTCTGAAATTCGAAAAAATTTTGAAGGAACAATCCAATACTCTTACAATTTTTGAATAATTTTTGCCGATGATTTTTTCCCGTGTAATTTGACGAGAACATTAACGTAAACTAGCAAAGTCTATTTGTTACCAATGATATCGCACGTCTCATTGTTTACTATCTTACGTATTATCAAGAGCGGAGTTCCTAATAAAATCGGAATGCTTATTGCTATGAATAAACTTTGAAAAGGTGCTAATCCAGAGATAGCGGCACTTGTACCGAACCCCATTATGAATGAAAGTAAACTTCCTGCACAAGTAGGACAACCGATAAATAATCCACTGAATATGCCAAAAGTCGAAACGGCTGAGAATTTTCTTTGAGCCTGATACCTATACATCCTAAGAAAGTGCAAATTTAGTGCAAAATTAAAGCCAACCATTGACGATATAGATATTGCGAGTATCAGATTCAGGGGGATTATCAATATTGAAAATGAGTCGTTCAGCAAAACTGTTATCATTGGAACATAGCCAGGATAATTACAACAAAGTGTTATAGAGATAGATGGAACAGCATCACCTTCAATATCTTCATGATAGATGAGAATTTGAGACAAGAAACCAAAGAAAACGCCGTAAACAACGGAAGAAATAACAAAAATTCTCCAATAAGTCTTGGCCGTCAAAATCCTAGAAATGTATGCAAGATAGCTCTTATTGGATTCGGACTTTTTGGATTTAGAATGAATAGCAAGATATAATCCATAACCAATGGCAACTAACGAAACCAATATCAAGAAAATATCGGCGATAGCCAAGTTGTACAGTCTTGAGACGTCCGCTGACGATTGATTTGAACTTAATATTGAGTATATTGAGATAGCGAAAATTATTGAAAATACGCCGATTGTAATAATCCGTAAGCCTCTATTGTGCAGCAACTGGTAATTATCGAGCATGGCAAACAACCAAGTTTAAATTAAGTTATCAAAAGGAATCTAATCTATATTAAGTTAATTCAAACCAAGATTAGGTTTTGGATAAAGTCTAAATTTACCACTGTATAAAAAAAGATATGGAGGAAACTTTTACAAGTGATGGTTTTATTACAGCGTCGATAAGCTTTGTTGGTTTCGTTGATAAACTTGGCCTTGAAGGACTTTTGACACTGAAATCAGACGATGGAAGGGAGTTTCCAATACGTGCGTTTTCAGGAGAAGTCGCAAGGCATATTCTAAGATTTAAAGAAGGAGACAAGAGTACAATACCCACAATCTATAACCTCATCGAAGATATTTCATCCCTTCAGGATCTATTACTGATAGAGGTCAGAATATACAGAAACGGTCCTGTTTTAAGGTCTAATCTTTATTTCAAAACCCGGAAGGAGGTAATCACATTGAGAAATTATCGTGCGTCAGATTCTATAGCACTAGCTGCATTTTTTGATGTACCAATAAAAGTAAGAAAAAATCTGTTTGAAGAAACGATCGAACAGTAAAATGCCAAATTAAGTAACTATTCTTGACAGCATGTTAGAGGCTAATGCCTCCTTAACTTCCATCGCTATCCTGCGGCCAATACCAAATGTATAGCCATGAGAATATTTGGTATACGGCGATGTAGTTGCCATAATTGGATTTCCAGGAACCCTGAGAGAGACATCATATACTACTATCTCTAGTTCTGGCGTGACAATACTTTGTAAGGAGAAAGGTCCGATAATTCCGGGAGGATATTCCTTTCTCACAGCGGCTGCAAATTTATCGCCAAGTTCAAAGACTTTTTCTAGCATAGATTCTCTTATGCTTGCAGGAGTATGGCCTATTTCAATATGTTTTACTTCTGTGTCAAATTCCAGTTGTTGTTTTGCAGGTAAAGAATTCAGATCATTAAGATTAGTTTGAAGTCTTCTCTCAATGCCTAAGAATTCGGTTTCGGGAGTCAAGGGCGAGGAGAAAAAATTAAAATTAAAATAGGTTCCAAGGACAAACTCTTCTATTACAGAATTTTCGAGATCTTCGCTAGTGATAATTTTTTCTTTTATTTTCTTTTGAGATTTTTCAAGATAGTCTTGCATTGAACTGACTATGAAAAAGGCCCTTTCCAGCTTTCTCTTGTATTCTTGAATTTTTACAATGGCGAGTTTGTCAATTTCGGTGTAATTTTCATAAATCTTTGGGTGAGCTATTTGAGCTTGTTCCAATAACAAGTACTGATTCTTATTATAACTTCTTTCTTCTGCGCGAAATAATAGTCTATTTCCAAGTATTGGCAACAATAAATCGTTTTCAATTGAGTCATAACCAAGATAGGCTGTGAAGGCCCTATGTGGTACTACGATGCTATTCAATTCCCTGAGTTTATCTTGATTTTCTTTGAAAAGCATGTCCGAAAATTTATCTACCAAAATTATTTTGTCCGCTAACCTCTTGAATCTCACATATGGTAATTCCCTTCCTTTTTGACAAATGCAAACCGTTCTCAATCCTTCGTCCTTTGCACCATCCATTATTTCTAGTGCAGAATGACTACCGATTACTGCCATATGTATATTCTTTAGATCATACTTCTCTATAACGGCAGATATCGAATCAGGATGAATCATGTTTATTCAAGCAGAAGATAATGTTATAAATAAAATTTTCCAACAAAAGTCAACTAATATTTACTCATTTATTATTGGGTGGCGTAAGGCTAAGATTAACTTTTTTCCTTATTAACAGCGCCTTCGATTGCCTTCCTGAGATCATCATCATTCTTATTTGTATAGTCTATTCCTAACGATTCTGCTATCTCCTCAAGTTTTTCGCGTCCGACCTTATCTTTTCCCCGAATTTGATCCAGTTCTTTTTTAGCTTCAATTCTTGCCTTTTCATATTCCGCTGTTGCCTTTCCAAAAGACCGTGCTAATTCAGGAATTTTTTTGACACCGAAAAATAAAACTACGATAATAACTATGATTATTAGAAATTCATATCCAGTTGGCAATTGCAAAATAGCGTTATGGATACCATACACAAGTACAAGGTAGATACAGTTGAGATTTAAATGTGATGGTTTTTTTAATCACTCATATAGTTATTACAGCTATCATTTCCATTAAGTCCCCAAAATACCTAAACTGCGAAGGGCAATTACAAGAATCATAATTACCTTAACTCTATCGAATCTGTTTGCGAATATTATTACTACACTCGATGGGACACAACGGTCATTAGTTGATTTCTTACCTGACAAATACGATAAAAAAATATCAAGTGTGATAGTCGTGGTATTAATTGGGTTGGATTAAAGCGTGAGTTAAATTGATACTTGTTATAAAACATTTTAATAGAATTTACGATCATTGACATTTGTTAGTAGAATAAATAAAATGATTCAACTTTTATGGATATAACCGACTGCTTTACATAATGATTCTTGGCACTTAAGGAAATATTACTCCCTCAAGAGAACATAATGTTCAGAAGTAAGACGAAGCTCAAATGTACAGAAAAGAAATACCATATCATCGTCACAAATCTAAGAATACTACTATATTCAGAAAGAGGACGTTTTTTTAAATCGCCCGATGTAATAAGTGAAAGACTCGAGAGCATTTATGGTATAGAATACAATGAAGAAGGGATATTCTTCAAAACTTCTAAAATTCGAATACAGGGAGGCATAAGATTTGAAATAAGCGGTCATCTCTCTGATGTAAAACCTGTTTTTAATTTCATTCAATCAATAGTTAATAAAGCTGAAAATCCACTAATTAGAAGATTGGATGAGTCTTAAACTACTATATTCCCCTCTCCCTCGTCCACAGGTAATTCAATACTAATTAACTTTAGTTCACTGAAAGTACTGTTGTGGTATTCTAACAAGGCACCTATAATTGAAAGAAAATATTCAAAATCAATAATTCATCATTTCAAGGTTGGATCACATCTAGGGTTAACAATAAACCCATATCAAGGATGCCAGCACAGATGCGGATATTGCTACGCAACATACAAATGGTCGCCAAATTTTTATGACAAGATTTATGGTAAAATAAATGCTGCTGAAATTCTAGAATCTGAATTGAACAAATGGAAAAATACTTCAATGTTACCGGTCATGATATCATCAGCAACAGACGCCTATCAATCTGCAGAGGCGAAGTTTGGTATCACAAAAAAATGTATCCAAGTATTGCAACAGTACCATATTCCATTTTACATTTTCACCAAATCATCATTGATCGAACGAGACCTCGACCTGTTTAGTAAATACTCTGATGATTGTTTTATAGTTTGGTCTATAACAACTGTAGATGAAAAATTAAGACGTATTATAGAACCAGGAACACCTCCAGCCTCAAGAATTTTTGAGACTATAAATAAGTTTGTTGAGTCCGGGATTAAGTGTTGTGTCAATATCGATCCCATAATTCCATTCATTACTGATGGCGAGCAACAAATTAGGAATATTGTCAATAAATGTCAGCAATCGAGCCTAGGAAATATATCTGGATCAGTCCTTCGTCTGAGATACGATATTTGGTCTAGAATTAGAGAAATTTTAGAACTAATTGATTTATCGTGGGCGATTAAAGAATACGAGCAAATATATGGTTTTCAGGAACCCATTCTGCATGAGAATAATCTACCTGCAGATGAACGCTATACTGATAAAGTGATGAGCAATCTCAAATTTGAGATCTTGAATAGGAATATTGAATTTGGTTTTGAGAAACTAATTGCACAGATCTCTAGAATGAAACAGGAATGCCCTGTTTCTTTACAGCAGTGCAGAATAAGCGAATTTCTTTAACTGGTTTTCAGTTACAAATCCATCAAGTACTAGGTACATGATTCACGATATTGACATAAGTTGGATAACAAACAATTTGTGCTTAGCCGACTCTCTTCATCTTAGAGCCGCATCGCGGACATGCTGCTTCTCTATGCTTTGTGCCACAGCTCATACAGTAGTAATTTACCGAGTTACCCGAAAAAGGAGACGACAGAGAGCCAAACATTCCCACTCCTGAGCCCATTTTGTTCATCTTTCTAAATCGCCAGTAATTCCACGAAAGAAATATTCCTATAATAACAATCCAAGAATATGGAAATGGAATAAACATTGCTACTGTTATGCTTATGCCTATCGAAATGACAATCCACATTATGCTTTGGGTAAGAAAATCTCTATTTTCCATTCTTTAATATAATAATTGATGAAACAAGATTATTAAGGTTAACTATTTAGAATCTTATTTTTATCTACGCATTGCACACTAACGTATTATTTTTTTGATCTTTATGAAATACTAAAATTTTAGACATTCTAATTATCGACGCTTTCTTCTAATGTTTTAGAGATTTAACTCCGTCATTATTAGATATTTCTCGGGTCCTTCTTGCGAAAATATATTTTTGCTTTTTGCGATTAGATTGTAAAGTATGTTGTAGAAAGGAGAGACAAGACAAACAATTCAATGTAGAATGCGTTGAATGTTGAGGAAGGTGCAAAATTATCTAACAACGAGTCTAAACACGTTGGTAAGCCTGCGCCATCTGTAAAACTTTTTCCAAATCAATATTCCCGCGTAAGCCGAGGCAAATGATATCGGCATCAAAATTGGTATAATGAATTTCCAAAAAAGCTGCTCAAAAATCGCTACGCTTTCAAATGTAATTAGATCTATTCCAAAGTAGGCTTTGAACATATTCACCGACCATGGGAAATACAAAGTGATGAAGGAAAAAGAAATGACAATTGAAATGACTATACGTAAGAAGTCTTTAGATGAACGAACGGCAAGTACTTTGTTATTATTTTTAGTAAAAGTTGCAATGAGGTCCAATAACAAAGGAACTAGTATGTTTAGAAGATATAGAGGAAATAGGCCTGCAAAGTAAACATTGGAAATAATTGTAGATGATGACTGTAACGTCATTAAGGTAGCGGCTACGGCAGTCATTCGAAAAGGAAAGGAAATGCCCTGTACTGAATAGAAAATAATGGCCGTAAATACTGCAGGCAAGGTTGATCCCAGGACCAACGCTGTTGTAGGAGAGGGATTAAAATCAAAATATTGACCTTCAGAAAAGGGAAGCGTGAACATAAAAACAAAATTGACGAGGACCATCCAAAGAATTCCAAATGCAATCAATTCAAAGGCTACCTTGAATTTAGTTTTAGAGTCAGACAAATGTGTACCAATCAGTGCACCAATTATCGAAAGCAACATTCCACTTATTAGCATTAAATGTGGCGGACTAAGGAGGCCGTCGAATCCAAAATTTGAGTGCCACCAATTATCAAATTGACCTGAGAATACTTCAACCAGAGATCCCAAGATAATTAGCTTTAATGGAGTAGGAATTCTGTGATGGATCGAAAAAATTGATCCAGTTGAGTGATTACCATATTTTATTGAAAATATTATCCCTACAAGAGTGGATACTAAAGATAAACCAACACCAGAGTACAGTACGGTATGTGGTGGAGTAAAGAAAGATTCTACATTTACAATGCCATGCCAAATAATATCCCAATTTGCGGCGCCCACTTGCAGGGCTACGCCTATGGAGACGAGAAAATAAATCCAAAGCAATCTATGCGATGATAATTCTTGCTTCGTATAGTTCAAAATACAGAGTACCCTAGCCTTCGCACAAATTTATTCTTATCAGAGCATAATCATTTGATTTTGTTTTATATTACTCTAGAATCTTATACCACTGGTTAGTCAAATAGTACCAAGGCGATATTTGGTATGGATTTTTTTGAAATGGAAAGAGTACTTGAAGAGCTAGTACGTACATTCGCGGCTCCCAGTGCAACAACTTGGTTTAAAGTAACGGGTGACAAGAGACCAACACTTGATGAATACAGAATGAAAGTAACAGAATTTATGAACTTGTTTGAGTCTGCTCTGTCATCTGGATTTCAAGGCGACCCAAATTCCAATGATATCCTAAATTTTATCAAAAAAGGTGTACGAGACCACACCACTTTTGTTTTATCCGGCAAAAATAAAGAAGTGGAGAAAAGATACAAGTATTACGTAGAGTATGGATAAAATTAATCTGGTGAACCTCCTTTCTTCACCAATCAAAGTTTTTAGCTCTACGGTAAGGCAAATGGTCTAGCTAAGAGTCAGGCACAAATTAGACGAAATTATTCTAATATGACATTGTTATATTATCGATTGGGATGAATAAGAAACGTTCGAATAAGAGAAAAATTACTGGCAAAGAACTGTCATCAGAAGACGAATTTGTTATAAAGTTAGAAACATTGATAGAGATTTTGGATATTAAGGGGATTCTAAGCAAAAAAGAATTTGAAAGAACATTAGCAATGCGACTGCATGAAATTTCTAAAGCAAGAGCATTTGAAGATCTGGATGAGGAAATTTAACAATATTAAATCTATTGCAGTTCGATACTACTTGTCTTAAATCGGTTTTAATAAACTGATTTGCAGAGTCCTTTCGCGTTGAAAAAAATACGAATGTAAAAAAATGGACGATCGCAATTTCTAAAATTACACGGCCTTCATTCTCTTAAAAGAAAAGATCCCAATCAGAGTAATGAGTAGTGTAAACAGCAGCAGTATCTGCAGATCTAATTCAAAAGAGTACGTTCCTAAATGTAATATACTATTCCTTATAGCATCTACAGCATACGTCGCTGGATCTATAAGAGTTATGAAACTAAGCCATGCAGGCAAGTTATCTATTGGAAACAATGCACCGCTGAGGAAGAACAAAGGAAATACAACAAAGCTAACAATTAATTGAAATCCTTCTAGGCTCTCAATATAACTTCCAAAAGTTAGACCCAATGATGTCAAACCAAATGAGAGTATCAATGCAATTGATATTATTTGAAGTAATGAAAGTGCGTCATAATTAATTCCTAATGGAACTCCAATTACCAATATGATTGCCACCTGAAAAATCGAAGTCGTCATTCCGCCGAGAGTTTTTCCAACGAATACTGTAGTTCTACTTGATGGCGCTACCATTACACTTTTTAGGAAATCAAATTTTCTATCCCAGATTATGTACGAACCAAAAAAAACAGAAGTAAAGATGACGGACATGCAGATGATACCAGGGAAAATAAATTTTTGATAATCTGCCCCTATTTGGAGGTTCGTTGCTCCCAAACCAGATCCGATAACAAATAGCCATAACAAAGGATTGAAAGTGGAAGCGATAAGTCTACTCCTTTCGCGTAGGAACACCTTAAATTCTCTAAGCCATAAAGCATATAGCTGCCCCAATATTATTTTTAGATCACGATTTCTTGTACTGAGCATATCTTTGCATAAATCCCCCTTCTGGACTATCTCCGGATAAAGAATCACCAGAAAGTCTCAAGAATACGTCATTTAAAGTTGGTTTCTTATATTCTATCGTTCGAACTCCTTTCAAGTCTTTTATCAGGCTGTGCAAATTTGAATTTACCTCATCCATGTAGACAATCGCAGTGTTTTCCTCAAATTCTACTTTGTGAACAAAATCGAAACGTGTAAAAGTTTCGGAGGAAGGAATCTCACCAATAAAGTTTATTTTTACAATGTCCCCGCCCATTTCCTGTTTTAAATTCGACGGCGAGTTCAGGGCTATTATTTTTCCATTACTAATAAAACCAATTCTATCACAAAGCATATCCGCCTCCTCCATGTAATGCGTAGTTAAAATGATTGTTACTTTTTCTTCTGTTACTATTTCTTTGATATATGTCCACATGCTTTCTCTACTTTGGGGATCTAATCCAAGCGTGGGCTCATCTAAAAAAAGGACTTTTGGGTGATGCAAGAGTCCTCGTGCTATTTCTAATCTTCTTCTCATGCCTCCAGAATATTTCTTTACCTGGTCGTTTTTTCTACCTTCCAACCCCACTAGTTTTAACACCTCTGAAATTCTTTTCTCCCTAATCCCACGTGGTATTCCGTAGAGTAGCGCGTGGATCTTAAGATTTTCATATCCTGTAAGGATATCGTCACTACTTGGAGCTTGAAAGACAACTCCTATACTTTCCCGCACTTTAGTGGCATTATGAAGCACATCATATCCATTGACTACGGCCCCTCCTGTTGTTGGTTTCAGCAGCGTCGCTAATATATGGATAAGGGTAGTCTTACCTGCACCGTTGGGACCCAATAGTCCAAATATTTCATTTTCATTGACCTCAAAACTTATTCCATTTAACGCATAGAAATCTCCATACTTCTTGACAAGATTTTTAACGATTATCAATTTATTTAATCCTCCTTCTGATCCTCGAGAATAACTTTTGTAGTATTATCCATGGTTTGATAAATCATGTCCGTATAATAACTGTAAGATTCTAATAATAATGTAGAGTCAGAGCCAGATCCTCAAGAAACATGATTACTGTTTCTAGCGTGTATCTTCAATTCTTTCAGCGTTTGTTCTGAATATGTCGTTTTCTGGCCTTCTCTAGGACCCTTATTTCATTAATGTCTAACAGAAATTCATACAATTATCCAATATTGCGACGTATTGAATTCAAATAATATTTCTTCTCAACGTATTGTAGCAGCTATAATATTAGTATACATATGTTACTGCATTAGGAATCACCCATACAATATATTATAAGAGTTAAATCACAGCATGAGATAAAAATAGCTGATATTCGTTTGATTATTGATAAATTTGTATTTCTATCTTCATTAGGGATAAATGATCTCAAGTCCAATGTTCTTTTACGAAAGATCCTTTATTTTCCAACTTTTCAATAGATCCTGTAATACGAGAAGTATCCCCAATAGTTAATTTTAATACTGGGAATATGGTGATAATTACTGTGTTTTTTAAAAGAAAAAAAGAACTAGCTGAAGTAAAAAGAAAAGTAGTTTTGACAAAACACATTACAGACAGTATCATTACTTATGCAAAGTCTTGGCATCCCAACGAGGGAATACTGATTTTGCAGGGTAAGAAAGATAAACATGTTATCAATGTAACAGGCTTAATTATTCCTCCCTTTTCAACTCATGGACCATATTATTCGGGTTTTCCTGTCTATGAGCTTCCTTTCGATTTATCATATATTGGAACGATCCATTCACATCCTAGCGGATCAAACAAGCCATCCTTAGAAGACTTGAATCATTTTTTCGGTCTTGTTTCAATAATAATTTGCTTTCCTTACGAAGCTCAAAATATAGGGGCGTACGATCGTAATGGAAACAGGATGGATGTTGAAACTGGATACTACCTATGACATATTTGACGCCATTCCAAAACCGATTTGGAAATTGAACGAAGAATAGAATCTTCGGATTAGAACAAAGTGCTTATTAGCCTATCACAGAAATCTTTCCAAACCGGAATTCAATACGTGTAACTTAGTTAAGGCACGTTCTTATATCAAGATGAATAAATTTATGGTTAATCTTTTAACACCATCAACACTGGTGGGTCGTCCTATTGTCAACTCCACCAATACCCACCAGTGAACTAATTTTCCAAGTTATTGTGCAACCCGGAGACTCCGACTATTACTAGGGTTTGTACGATTATCGCTTTCGGTACAGTCTCGAATGCTTGTTGCATTCTCCTATAATTTTTTAAAGCCAATTATCAACCTAAATATATATTTAATTTAATTCATATTAAGTGTAAAACATGTTGCTTGAAAAATTAAGAGATAGGGCATTCTTTCAAAATACTATTGATGTGTGGATAGCCTACTGTGAAGAAAGTGTGATTGATTGGTACGACATTGAAGGATACCGACGTTTCATAAATTATTTGAATTCAAATGGTCTTAAAATGCAAAAATTCCCATTATGTGTTAAAGAGTCAGGAGGTGTTTATGAGAGAGGAAAAGACAAGACCAAGTTTCTAGACGAATTATCCCACTATTCTGATGATGATTCCTCTGCATATACTCTAAAACTGAGCGGCGACGCCATAAATAAGATCCGTAGTTTCAAAAATTCATAAATGCAAGAATTGGGTACGCTTACAATCATGACAATAGCCCAGTCCGTCAAACTTCAATTTGCGTTACTACAAATAGTGTTACTACGGAGAATATTTCACCCACACAGTTTCTGAATATATTAAGATAACATATATCTATTTTATTATGTATTCTCTGAAAATGACGTTCATCCCTCAACATTAGTATTATTTTTTTTAGAATCTATCTTTCTTACTTTTCAACCTTAAAGTTTGTCTCCATATTTGAGGAGATGTAACCGGGTGCGCTGCCATTAACTTTCACTACATAGGTGCCTACTTTTGCATTTTCCGGTATATCTAAGGTCAAGTTCCCAGTGTCATTTTTGATTGCGAATTTCTTTATAATCTTTTCTGATGAATCTAAAATTTGTCCACTTATTGTTGCATTTTTTATCTTATCATCTGAGTCGGCGACAAAAAGATCTATCCTTATATGTTGTTCCTCTCCTTTGGCAACATGATTTTTATCAATCAAAGTTTGAATTACAATCTTTCTTTGTTCATGATCATTGTTTTTACTAATATTTTGTCCATTATCCGCAATCTGGTTGGTCATGTTTTGCTCGTTTATCGTATTGCCTCTATCTCTAACAATAATATCTACATCATCTGTAGAAATTTTTCCCTTACTATCAGTGACAGTAAGTTCAAATGTAAACGTAGTGTCGGTAGAAACAGTGGGAGCGATAAATGACCATATCATGGTATTTGCACTACCTATCGTAATATTGGGATTGGGAATTTGTTTCCACGAGTAAGACAAGATAACACTATCATTACTCAGACTCAAACTACCATTAAGTGTTACAGGTGAATCTTCATATACTGTTTGATCTTTTCCTGCGTCTGCAGATAATCCAGTATCGTTGGATTTTGACAAAAGTCCAAGAGAATTTTGATTTGATTCTATTTCAAGGATCGAGGGTGGTACGCCGCCGTTCGATATAGTGTTATTGGGATTAAATGTTCTATTGTTATGCGCTTTGTAAACTCCCGTGAATTCATCTGAATTGGTAACCTGAAACTTTGAATTATTTTCATTAATTGTTGGAATAGCAAAGTCGAAATTATTGTTTGAGAATACATCACTATTCTTTTCTTGTTTATTTAGTTTCTTATTTGGATCTGCATCGGGTAAACCTGAACCTATGTCAGGAGAAGATATTTTCGACTTTGTACCGCCATGAACAATTATTGAATATTGAGACGTCATGTTTTCACCTCGTGAATTTAGACAGGATAGCATCGCCGTGAGTTTGTTTGAACCTGCCATTATTTCATGAAATGAAGAATCATAATTGAAATTCCACATGGAATAATTATCTCCGTTTGTCGCCTTCGCTGCATGTGGAATGGATGACTTATCATTCCATAGAGCATAAACATTACAGTGTTGACTAGAATTATATGATGCTGTCCCCGTCATGGTCAGATTACCCGCCTGAACGTAACTGTTGTTAGCGGGATATACAATTGCAATTTCATAATTTTCTAATTTAGCATTAGAGTGTTCCATAAAAATAATGGTGAGAATGGGTAATAGGACTAATAGAATTAGTTTAACATATTTTGTCTGAAGCAACTGGTCATCTAATATGTCTAAAAAATTCTATAAAAGGTTCGGCTTTAATTCTAGTTAACTCATGCGTAAATATGATTTAATCAACAATATTAGTTCTAAAAATGTAGTTCCAAGTATAAAGAGTATGCAAGTTTTGGATGAACAAAGCAAACCATACTTTAATTTCATAAACACACTACATTCTGAGTCTACGAGAGAATCTCATAGATTTTGTTTAGAGAAATTTCTGAATCATAACAGAATCGAATTATTATCATTCTTAGAATTACCGCAACATGACATAGCCGACCTCATCATAAAATATATAGTTGATAAAAAAGCTTCAAGGCAATACAAGAACCTTATAACTGCCACGTTAAAACATGCTTGTGAAATTAACGATATAATCTTAAACTGGAAGAAAATCAAGAAGTTTGTTCATCCGGAAAAAACGGGAAATGAAACAAACGTAAGAGATAGAGCATATACTCATCAAGGAATACAGAAAATATGGGGTTTATTATTATAAAGGAAGAGTCGATAGATTAATTTTTATTAATCTATCAGAATGTTGCGCTTATTGTCGTCCTGAATGTGTTTGTACTACTCTCGTTGAAAAATCTCTTAAATTGTCTCTTGCAGCGTTTTCGTATGTATTTGCCACATTAGTACTCAGCCGTGAAAATTCTTTTGAGTTGTCTCTTGCGTGCTGTATTGAATTTTTCCATGCATCCATAGATGCAAATAGTGCGTTATTTGCTAATCTGGTTGCGACTATTGTACTGTCTGTAATATTGCTTACTGCTCTTGCATAACTTTCTGTGACTCTTTGTGGAGAACCCCAATATGACAAATAGGAATTTTGGACATTTTCAATGTACGGAACCCATAAGGATTGCATTGAATGGATAACCTCTTTTTGTGAATCTAGAAAATTATCTGCAATATCTTTTGTTGCTTGAATGGTCTCTTGTTGATATTCGTTAATGGCTTTTGTAAACCGTGGAATTTCCCTCACTGCCTCATCTGTTGTCTTTCTAACAGTTGATTTTGTTTCGTCGAGAGCAATATTGATATTTTCTGTATTTTTTACTTCTTTATTTGATGCCATATTATTGTATTTTACATAATGGCATATATATGTTGGTATTAATTGGTATTTATTACCATTATATTCCCATAGGTTTTAAATTATTCCTTCAGTCCGCGTCAGTTACACTCATTACGAAGACATAAGCAGCATCGAGTCAATATTCTATTATGTCTGAAGAAAGAATCGGAGATAAGTTTCTTCGGAAACTCTATGAAAAGACGGTAAATAATGGGATTGATAGTATCGACAGAGATGAGATTGGAAAAGAAATTGGAATAATAGATATGCAAAATGGATAATCTAGTAGAGGAATTGACTTCTGATGGTCATATAAAGAAAATAGGTCGAACTAAAATTTACTTAACCGATGATGGCAGAAAGAGAGCAGAAATCGATTGTTTTATGATATATACATTGTCTATTGATTTAATACCTTGGAAGAAAACTTTACCCTAAGTAGGTAAACTTTAAAAGTCAAGAATACAATTATCTAATAAAGATTCCATTTTATTTTATTAATACATTTTTATAAATGATTCAATTCTAGTTAAGTATTAATTAAAAAACAGTAGACAAGAGTGTTTTATAAAATAAATATTGAATAAATCTGAACGAAATTTGATTTTGAATACAATAAAGGTATTTTTTCTCATCAAATTTGATCTTGATTAGTTGTTAAACGTTTAATGTTTGATAGATGTATCAAATCAGGTCGTATTCCCTCAGATGCAGATTATTTCAAGAATGATCTCATCAAGAAATGGGCATTACAATTTATATTTGAATTTCTTAATTAGTAAAATAATGGGATCGAATTTTTTGCCACTTTGCTATTAATGCCTGAGGTCTAATATGCAGTGTTTCATTATTTATTCTCGACTTGGCCAATACAACATATTCACTCATTAAATCTATGCCGAAATATCGTCTAGAAAAATTGTGCGCTACTTTCGTGGTTTGCCCGCTACCATTAAAAGGATCAAGTATGATGTCGCCCTCGTATGAGTAGAGCTTCATAAGGCGGTATGGAATCTCTTCTGGAAATGGACATGGGTGATTTATGTGTCCAGGTGGAACAGGCGCAATATGCCAAACTGAATTTGCGATCTCTTTTGTAAACTCTTCATGTTTCGCAGGAAGAATATCGTGCCTATTTGTTCTCCCACTATTTACATCGCCTTTTCTCAAGACCAGTATGAATTCATGCATAATATTGGCTCTGAAATATTTTGGGTACGGATTAATTACAAAAGATCCATATCTATTCGTACCACCAGTAACTTTGTGCCATATGATCTCTTCATGAAGGTTCCAATTTCCAAAAGGTTGAACCAACTTTGATAATAACATATGAGGAAGTGGAATAATGGTACCGTTTACAACTTCATTTCCAATTACTATACAACAGTAACCTCCATCTTTAGTGACTCTGTAAACGCTATTGTTAAAGATATCAACCATCTCTTCGAGATATTCACCTGTTTCTTTTCTCGTTTTCCCCCGATAATTTCCATTTTTCTCAACATGCGCTTCATAATCTATGGCATTTCTATAAGGAGGAGAAGTTATTGTAAGCTGAATGAAATTTGCAGTCAATTCTGAAAGAATTTTTCTGCAATTACCCTGAGTTATGGAATTTTGAAATTCTAGTAACATGGAATTGTTTTTTCTTTAAGTATCAATCCATATTCCGCATACTTAAAAAAAATAAACTGGATGATAAATAAAATTAATTAAATCATATACTAAAAAGATGAACTTGAAGGCTGACATGAGACGTATTAGTAAATTCATCAAAAAATAAAAAAATTTCACAGGAATTCAAAGTACGATTACGATAATGGCCTCCAATCCCCCAGGAATATCGAGAGCAGCCATGAGAATGTGGTATGAAAAAATGAAGAGTCATTTTCATATCATAATCCATTGCAAAAGAGACGATCTTGAAATCAAATTTGGAAACGTAATTGTTTCGCTGCTTTACTTTTCTAGTATGAATTCATCGACAGGCATACCAAAATGTCTTCCCGATGAAGATTTGGTATAAGCCAAGACTTCATCACCGACTTTTAAATCAGTGACGGAAACCAATCTATTGTCTTTTGCAATTAGCCTTATTGTTTCAGCATTCTGCAAGATTACAGTTCCCCAAGAATCTCCTATTTGAGCTTTTACCAATTTCATTGGTCTAGATTCAATCTTCGACCGTCCTACGGTAGACTTTCTACTAGTGCCGTCTTTGCTCACAACGAGGATCTCCACGCCAGCCTCTAATTCAGACAAGTATTTTGTAGTCCCATCTGACATTGCAGTATAGCAATGAACGGCACCTGCATTAACCCTAAACGGTCGAGGTGAGGTGAATGAGGAGCCTACTGATTCATTGTGCACCAGAAACAAGAAATTTGATTTACTACCGATGAGCATTCCCTCGCCCATGGTCATCATCGATACCGTATCAACGCACACTCTCTCGCCCATGCCAACATCCTTTAATTCTAAAATCTTCGCGTATTCTAAATTGAAAGCAGGGTTATCAAACAATTCATGTGAGTTCTCAACTTGAGTAACATCGTCTGTTTCCAATATAACTCCATCAACCCCAAGTTCCAGAACAGAGAACATCGTTCTAATTTCTTCCGAATTTTTAGTTGTTGTGTAAATTTTAGTTCCAGTTTTCTGAAGTTTGGCAATAAGATTTTCTAGCGGAATTATCTTCCAGTCAGTAACTTCAACAATAACGAAATCTGCTCCGTATTTAGATGCAAGAACAATATCCTCTAGATCCTCATTGTTTGCAATTTTTTTAGTGTACCCTACACTTTTGTCCAAAATTTCCTTATTTTTCTTTAACAATTCCAAACTATTGCACACAACAAGATCCGCATCATCAGAGTGGAATATTGTTTTGAATTTCTTGTCTGTTATAACTGTAGGATCTCCGTATACTAGTGATACATTCGATACTTTGGATAGAAAGTCATCAAGTTTTTCTCTTTTCACTAAGGGTTTTAATATGAATTCCTTATTTTTTTGAACTGACAATATTTCTTAATACCTCTTTTGGCTTTTCTTTGTTAAAAATAATCCGTGATAACGCTGTCAGAATCTGAGGAGGGTTTTTGTGTTGGAATATATTTCGCCCAAAGGTAACACCAATAGCTCCCGCATGCATGGCCCCGTCGCACATTTCCAGGATATCTTCGTCCATGGTGGCTTTTGGTCCTCCTGCAATAACTATTGGAACTGGACATGTTCTTACAACTCGTTTAAAGGAATCCCTATCACCGGTATAAACGGTCTTAACAATATCAGCTCCGGCCTCCGCACCAATCCGAGCTACGTGTGAAACTATGTCAACATTATACGGATCCTTAATGTTTTCGCCCCTAGGGTACATCATTGCAATTAAGGGAACATTCCATTCATTACATTTGTCAGAAATTGTACCTAACTTTTGAAGCATTTCAGGTTCTTCTTTGGCACCTATGTTTATGTGAACTGAAATTCCATCGGCTCCAAGCCTTATTGCATCTTCGACGCTCCCCATCTGTACTTTCTTGTTTGGTGAAAGGCCAAGTGAAGTACTAGCAGATAAGTGTGCGATTAATCCCACCGTTGGAGGTCGTGGTAGGGCCTTGATAATTCCTTTGTTTATAATGATACTTGTAACTCCTGATTTTTCACATTTGTAAATGAAATCATAAACGTTTTCCAATCCAGGTATTGGACCATTTGTTATTCCGTGATCCATAGGGATACAAAGCATTTTACCATCATTTAGAATTCTCGAAAGTCGTATCTGTCTGCCAATAGCCATTAATATGTAAATAATTTTGATGTCTGACTTAAAAGTGATATGTTTCTTTTATCTTCAATTCGAAAATGGATTAACGAACTGACGCCATAAAGTTAATTACTTTTGTTGAAAAATTGATCAAAAATAAATAAATTATAACTCACTTTTTTCGCAGCACATAATTCAAAAATGACTAATCAGAAAATAAGTTATTTGAGAGCTTCGGTTCCTCTTTTTTGCGTTCCTATATCTATTGCCTCAGCAACTGACGATACGAAAATTTTTCCATCCCCTGGAGAACCAGTGCTGACAGTATCTAAAATTGTCTTTACTACCTTATCAACTTCCGAATCATCCACGACTGTAGACAAATTTGCTCTAGCCGAAAATTCTGAAATATATTTTCCCGTACCGCGCCCGGATTGGACCATAGGTTTTTCACCTTTGCCCCTGCCCTTTCCATCCGTAATTGTAAATCCACCAACTCCTATTTCTTTAAGCTTTTCGTTTAATTCTGGAATCTTTTCAATATGAACTATCGCGTCAATCCGCTTCATATTTTCACTTAAATATATAAAGAATATAAGGTTTTCAAATATCTTTAATTAAATTAAGAATATAACATAATATGTCAATTCTTTGATATTATCACATGATATACGTTTTAAATTACTATAACCGAAAATTAACTACCCAAATGGCGATCTTATACTACCCAAAGGCGAGCTTGTACTACCCAAATGGCGATCTCATAAAGTTCAAAGAATTTCAGAAGAGCCCGATTGTAGTGTAATCGGAGTATTGTCGTAGTTGTGTTGCAAACTCATGATCCTGATACTGTTTCTGATAACGATAAAGTGAATGAGACACCAAACGTAACCTAACGAATCAATTCATCTAATGATTCTCTGGTATAAGTTTAAAGTTATTTGAAAAGATCTATATCTAGAATATTTTTCATTTTGTATACAAATTGATCTAGAGTATTTTGATTCACTATTTTAGTAAAACTGTTATTGTCGAAACTCTGTACAATTGAAGAGTTATACATGGATTTTTGAAGTGATTGTTTGATTTCATCTACAGAATCTGAAGTATTTTCATTATCGGCCTGAATAGTTTTACTATTGTTCAAAACTCCGGTGGTAGTATTACCCTCTATTCTTGTTTGCAGAGGAGTATCTTGCACAGCACTCTGATTGTTTTTGTCTATGGTAAGACTTGAAGGCAATTCGCTTTCGAAACTACTTGTTGATTCGTCGTCACCCACTTTGGCAGTATCACTGTTTAGCATGTCAACAGTTTCTCCAATCATCCCATCAATCGATCCAGATAGGACTTCATTTACGGCCTCACTTATAGAAGATGAAGTATTAGGAATATCTACAGTAGGCGATCGATTAGGAGTGGTAAAGTTTGGCTGTATAGTGGGGGCAGTTAAGTTTGGCTGTATAGTGGGGGCAGTTAAGTTTGGTGCGGTTATGTTTGACTGTGCGTTGGATAGATCATAGTTAGCAAACGAGACAAAACCTATGAGAGTCAGGACAGAAACAAAGTATAACTTGAAATTTCTCGACACTCGAAAAGGTCAAGAAAATTCCTAATAAATCATCAGGTTCACATGTTCTGTCTTCAGGGTAAATAATTGTGATCCTTGTATCTAAGAATTTCCAGATACTCGTTATTACTTTTCTCTTTTTTCCAACAATGTACTTGAGTTTTTAGCAATTTTCGATCATCTACAAAGACAAAATGACACAACTATACCAAAAATCAAATTTCTTTATTTTTTTTTAATTTCTCTAAAGCTCTTTATCAAATTAGTTCGCCGACGTTGGATTAATTATCATCAAATTAAAAAGTGCAAAAAAAGCATTAAATTAGTATCAAGTTGAAAACTGGAAAAAAGACTGCGAGTTACTAATTATGAATATCTATCATAGAACAATGGTATGTAACGAGTGAAAAAAAAGGATTATCAGTCCATTAAATGCCTGACATCTCCTTCCAAGATACCAGATTCATTATGAAGTCTATCAATGTGTTTTGAAAGCCCTTCTTTTGTATCAAAAGGAGAACCACAATATGCACAGCTGAAATTTGCCTTACTAGAGTCCTTAACATATTCTATGGACTTTGTATCAATAATACATACTGGTGTACCATGTAAAACTTCATCTATGGATGAAAGAGCGATAGATTCCATTTTCCTCGAAATATCTTCGCGTGAGATTATTCCAAGAACTGCAGAATACGCGTGAACCATTAATTGTCGTACATTGCGCTTGTTCATGATGGTAAGAGCATCTTTTATTGTGTTTTGAGGATTTACTGCTAGAACTGGAGACGTCATTATTTCCCTAAGTTTAATCTTGGAAGGATTTTTTCCCTCAGATGTTACCTTATAAAGTATATCTGTCTTGCTCACCATACCTACTACTTCTCCAAGGTGTGTTGCAAGAACACTGCGCTGATTTCTTTCCTTCATCTTCTTTATTGCTTCATCTAAATTCCTATCTGCTTCAAGTATAATTGCATCATTATTCATTAGATTTCCAACTGGCCACGAAAGGAGTGACGAAATGCTTTCAGAAACTAACGCGCTTGTCATGAATATATTATTGGGAGGATATATTTATATATATATACGATTTAAGCAGTCTTTTTAATTAGTTACCTTATATTGCAAATGGACAGAAGATTTAATGTCATTTTTACAAGAGAAGGGTCATAATGAAAAAGAAAATGAACCTTATTTTTAA
>Ga0193715_1000022_pt1 | contig 45078 bp, 56 predicted proteins | sample U2m2metaG_FD_143040 | JGI IMG/M metagenome (GOLD analysis project Ga0193715, IMG submission 143040) | Soil microbial communities from a riparian zone of the East river system, Colorado, United States - U2m2 | ecosystem: Environmental > Terrestrial > Soil > Riparian zone | place: USA: East River... | reverse complement strand
ACATTTGAGATATACTGAAAAATCACACGAATATGCTGCTGAAGTACTGCATAGAATTGCTGATGAGAGTTCTCATGGAAGAATTATTGGACTGGGTGGAGGAGGATATAATACGCAAAACTTGGCCAATGCATGGATTAAGATCGTGGAAGTTTTTGCTTCGGGTCATTCAATTATAAAAAACTAAGACTAGTCTTGGGTAAGTTGATTTTTAGCTTAATGTATTTTTGACCAAGGGTATTTTTCAGATTTCTATCAATGTTTATTACTCAATGCTTTGAGAATAGACCTAATCTGTATCGGAATTACTCACCTACATATTTTTAGTGTCCTCAAAGCACGATTCAATTTCGGTTAATAATTTCTTATCATAGTAAGCAGATTTTATTCAGTAAATGGAGTGCTGATAAGAAAGATTTTTTATTTAGGAAAAGTAATGACTACTGGCTGAATAAATAACAATGTTCAAATTAACAAAATATATGATTGTGTTAACCTTGGCTTCATCAATATTAGTTTTTCATGCAATAACAAGTAACGCCCAGTCACTATTTGCACAGATTAAACAAGGAATAGTTATTTCGATAGCTAATTCAAGCTATGTGCCTCTAACAAATACTGATGCAAATCAAGTTAGAGTAAATGTAAAGTATACGATTGATGATGAAACATTAAAAAGTAAAAAATTAAACGCCGTAATGAAGGTGACTGCTCCAAATGGAACATTGATACGAACTACTTCAATTCCAGGTGGATTTACTGCTAAGAGTGGCGGAGGCATAGAAGGACTTAAAACTACATTTCATGACAAGTTGATGGATAAAATATCGGCAAACATAACACTTACTGATATAACGAAAAAAACACCATTATCAAATGCAGTTACTCTCACCCTTAATCTTAAAGAAGCACCAACAACTGCAAGTCCAACAACTGCAAGTCCCCCACTGTTAGCGAATAAAACCTTTCCATAAAATTACCAATTCTTTGAAAACTCATTTATTAGCATACTTAAATACTATTCCTCTTTATAATTTTCAATGTTATCAGTCTCTTGTAGAGAAGTTGGAGTCGACTGCGATTATGTAGGAAAGGGTGATACAGAGGAGGAATTAATGAACAATTTAATAGATCATGCCATAAAAGACCACGGATACACACGTGAGGACGTACTCAAACCTGAGATGCAAGAAAAAATTAAAGCCCACATCCATAAATCATAAGATAATATAGTTCGTCACTACTTAGTTCTTACTATCCTATATTATTTTTATTACTGTAAAGAAGAATTACACAGATGTCTTTTGACTCTTCGGCTAATAATTGGTTCCAATATTCCTGTCAATCAATTAATGAGTTACCAAACAAGGTTCTGACCATTGCTCCAATTTAAAATCTTTATCTGCCTACCTTTGGATCTTTCCATAAGATAATTATGCTCAAGACAATAAAAGCTACTTGAAATACTTCTATTGCAATTGCTGTTTCTCCGATCGAACCTCCTCGGCCATTAATTGGATTTCCAGGAAACCTTGTAATTGCCCAAATTAAGATTAATGTCAACGTGCCTCCAATGCCCACATAATACCAAACTTTATTCCAACCTCTGATAGTAGGAAGAACCCAAAATACTTGAGCTAGGCCTCCTAGCAAAAATAATATACCTGTGTTAAAGTTTCTATCAATTACGTTTGCGACCAATGAGAGATGCAATATTCCGGCTATTAGAGTACTTCCAGCTGCAGCATATCTTAATAGAATAAAATTTTCTCTCACGTTACTTTCGTATTGCATTAATTTATCGCGTTATAAAAAAGAATCGGTTATCAATCCTTAATTTAAGATACAGTAGGTTTCTATCATAAACTATAATAGATAGCTTCAATTATTTTTATTGTTACCTAGGAAGACAACCAATATATCAGATTAGCATTTTATTTAAAAGAAGAAAGGTTCTTGTTGATATCGACTAATCTTAAAGTCAGATGTAAATTTGATACCTCATTTCAAATGATTTTTCACTTTAATCCAAATTTTAACTATGTTACGAGTTCCTACGATAAGATTAGTTTATTACATTGTTTGTGAATGTAATGAGCTTGCATAAAAAATATAAGCAATATTTTTCATAATCATGTGTGAAAAAAGTATATACTGGAATTTTTTTCCTCATCGTTCTAGTTGGTTCAGGAATAATATCAAACAGTTTTTTGAATTTGGTAGAGGCTCAATCACCGAGTAAATTAACGAATGTTACGGCCCTTACTAGTTTGGACCTTTCTAACGCTGGTGTTGATTTACAAAATAGGACCGTAACTTATTTTGATCAAGCCAAAGGATATCTGGTGTACCCAATTACTTCAAACGAGACCAAGAGCAATATAATTAATAAAAACGATAGACTTCCGGCAGTCATAATGATCCATGAAAATAAGGGACTAAACGACAATATCAAGAATATGGCAAATCTTTTAGCTAGAAATGGCTATGTAGTACTAGCTGCTGATTTGTTTAAAGGTGAGGTTACCACTGACAGCAATCGTTCATCCGAACTAACGCAATATGTCAGGAACAATCAGGATATTGCAACTGCTAACCTGAAATCAGCAGTAAAATACGTCTCTTCACTCCCTAATGTTAATGCAGAGAAGATAGTATCATTGGGATGGTGTTTTGGAGGAGCACAATCACTGCAGCTTGCTCTAAACAGCCAGGATCACCCACTAGCAGCTACCATCATATATTATGGTCGTCTGGTAACAGACAATGCGACCCTTGCAAACATAAAGTGGCCTGTACTTGGTATATTTGGGGATCAAGATAGGTCAATACAGGTTGACACTGTAAAGGCATTTGAATCGGCCTTAAATTCTATTGGTATACCAAATGAGATATACATCTACAAAGGAGTTGGTCACGCATTTGCAAATCCATCTGGGGAAAATTACGCCCCGAAGGAAACTCAAGATGCTTGGCAGAAGACATTATCATTTCTTGAGAAGCATCTGAGTTAGTGAGCTTGTGAGCGAACTTCTGAAGGAACAATTACAGTAAGACTAGCTCATTCTTCATTGCTAGAGGTAAATTATTTTTGCTGTATTATGAAATGCTGAAATCTAAAATCGTGATCGTTCCTAGATTTTTGTTCATTTTAAATAATGACACTGGTCATCTAAATTAGATGGTGTCAAAGTAATCGCATTATTTTTTTTCTAAACTTATGAAGAATTCAAACGGACTTTAGTTTTTATAATTGGGAATCGCATGAAGTAATAATGCAAAAAAAGAGTATTGTATCTGCAAAGAAAGAACCAAATGAAAAATACAAAGATAAATTCACTGGAGATTTCATAATTAAGAATCTATTAGAAAAAAATGATTCAAGGGAACAAGAGATGTATTATGTGACTTTCAAAGATGGATGTAGGACCAGACCTCATATACATGCTTCAGAACAGATATTAATTGCCACAGAAGGAAAGGGTATTGTAGTTTTCGCAAAAAGAATCTTGATTGAACCCAATGACATTACTAAAACGGAGGTAGAAATTGAAAAAACTGTTATGATGGAAAAAGGTGATGTTATTTGCGTTCCTGCCTTTATGTTGCACTGGCATGGTTGCATAGATAATAATGAAGATTTCACTCACATTGCAATACGAAAGAGGACAGAGTTAGAAAATATTTGGTTCTAGGAATTTTTTGGGTGTAGAAAACTTGATGATCTATAATCGGAGCCATAAATCGTATAGGCAGCTGATAATTTAATTAACATTCCTGATAGAAACAATTATTATTTCACTAATTCTTTCAATTCGCATGAATGGCATACAATTTGGAACTGGATTAATTATCATATTTCTTGTCATTATAGCTGCAATCGGATCATTCATCTCGATGAATGCATAGGCAGTCACCTTAACTAACGCCACTTTACCTAATAATAGTACCATTACGATTTCTGCAATGACAATGTTTTCAGATACCCCTGTCAAGATCACGGATACACAAATAAGTACAGGTTCATTACAATTTTACAGGAAGTGCGCTGGTTTTTCATAAAATTAGCAGCGAACCCTTTACTGTTACCTACACTGTAGATGCTGTTGCAAGGACACCAAATCATTAAATTGCTTGTATCGTAATTGGTTGTCACGCAGAATTCGAATACCACCTTCAACTATTGTCTGGCTTTGTATGAAGAATTTGTCAAAGTAATGCTTTTCGTTTAGCGATAGAAGTCACCACCTGGAAAATGATGTTAAGTTGAGAGATTTTCATTTAACATCAGGAAATCGGTGTTTGGTGATAAAAATAAAACAAGTTGATAATATAATTATGCTTCATGAATCCAAATAATGGATAATTTTATCTAATATGTTGTTGAATAAGATTAACAAATAATGCAAAGGAATAAAGAGTATTCGTTTATGGCTGATGCTATGCTTGGTAAAATTGCCAGAAAATTAAGAATGTTTGGATTTGATACCATTTATGATCCTAATATCGATGACATGGATATTTTAGATTCATCAAAGAATAAAGGCAGAGTAGTTTTAACAAGCGATAGGATGTTATTTAAAAGATGTAAAAAAAAGGGGATCGATACAATTTTAACTTACAAAATGACTGAAATAGAAAACCTAGTTACTATTTTTAGCTCCCTAAATATTAAATCTATTAATTCTCAAAAAGTACCTTATTTATGTACCAGTTGCAATGGTTTGTTAGACACAATTATTGATAAGAATTCGATCAAGTATGATATTCCAGTGCGACTTTTACATTCTAACAAAATATTCTATAAATGTACCAACTGTAGGAAGATATTTTGGAGAGGTAGTCATATGGAACAAATCTCCTGTTTAATTAATGAAATAAACATGAAATTGACATCTCATTGATTTGCATAAATATGAGAACGATGATTCAATAATCTCAGAGAACCATGAAATGTCCATGCTGTGGCGAGAATTTAATATGTGAAAAGGAAACTGAAAAGACTAAATCTTACAGGTGTTTGTCATGTGGATTGAAAAATACTGAACTGAAGAAAAATATCTAAAATAGTGATTTGTAAGGAAAAGACTTGACAATGAGATTAACTATATTTTCATGCTCTTATTGTTCCTACTAAACAGTAATAGATACTCTGCGAGTTATATTATTTGCAAATAGTTTAATTCAATCGTATGATAGCTCTGGAGTAGGCAAGATCAATAATCATTAACTGATCACATTACTCTCTCATCCAATCTCTTTCTTCAAGGTATCCTATCAGTTTTGTCATCTGTTCGACTCTAGCTTTACCTCCGACATTGCTGTGACAAACTTTATAATGTTTCATTAATAGAGAATGCTCTTCTTCAGAAAGGCTGCCTCTCTCTTCTATAAGATCAAAAAATAAATTTTCTTTACCTGTATGTATACTTATGAATACCGAATAAGCATTCAGGAATCTGGCAACTGGTTCCCTTGAATCAATACCACTATCCCAGGCTAACAGACTCTGGACCAACATCTTTGCAATACGTCTACCAAGTTCATGCTCTATCAAGAATTTTCGAATGTCTTCAGAATAATTATTCTTATCATTCATGCGTGGAAAATATGCTTTTTCTTCTTTACCATGGTGGAATTTATCTACAAATTCCTGAATAAGCATTGATATTATTTTGATATCTTCTATTGGAATAACTACATTGCTATACAAGAGATCAGAACATCTCTTAGCAATCTTGCCAAGTCGATTTACCAATATATGGTCTTGTTTTAGGTTTTTCGTAGCATTCAAAATTATTCAGAACTTATACTTACAAGATAAACAATGTGAAACGCAGAAAAAGTCATAAATCACATTAGAACTGGTTCGCATATAAACACATATTCATCTTCTTAATATTTATTTAAATCTGCATTTTATGATATTCTATATTCATGTTATATGATTTTTGTGTTATTATACTCTATTGTAGGAATAATTTAAACCTAAAATTCTTCCGTTCCCCATATTAATGATAAAGACTACAAGTATACTGATTGAACAAGTCGACTTTCATCTGGATGTTTCTAGTTATAGCTTTAATTTGTGTGTCTCTGAATGTAAATATTCAATCTATTCACGCTATACTTTATGAAAATGGAACTTGCACAAATGGAAATGTAACCAAAGGAGCTAATCAAGTCATAAATAGAAATCGATCAATGGATAATTTTTTTAGAAATTTGACAAGAGATAATAGACAATTAGCCGATTTAATGTGTCAAAATATGTTAAATGAAACTACTGCAAGATAAATCCCCTGTATAATAAATTATATTGAGCTGATAGCATACTGAATTCGCGCCTTTTGTTACTCTAATGATGAGGTGCCTCCAAATTGTTATTCGTTGAATGGAAAGCACATATGTCCGTATTTCGCTCTAAAATGAGGTAGCATTCAGTTTATGCAGGACGGTAAGAGATGTTTGTCACCTTCTCTAAAGAGTTTGATTTCATTTGAGGGATTTTTTAGATAATTTTTGATTTCAAAGCAATGTCATAAAGCAAAAAAAATACAATTGTTTTAAATGATATTAACCCAACACTAATAAACAGAACATATTGTCTAGATTCAAAATTAATGATCTCATTAGATTGAGTTGCCTTGCATTAAGAGTCAGGGATATTGACAAAACATTAGTATTTTATGAGAAAAAAGTTGGCTTGCAAACAAAAAAAAGAGATCAAGACGATGATGGTAATCTGGTTTGCGAATTAGGTTTCAGGGACACTGATCAAAATGAAGAACCTTTTCTCCAACTACATCATGATGCGAATGCAAAGATAGCTTCTTCACATTCAGCTGGCCTTTTTCATTTTGCAATGCTTGTTCCTAACAGAAAGAGTCTTGCTTCAACCTATCTAGCACTCAAAAATTCCGGAGTGCAGTATGACGGATTTGCCGATCACCTAGTCAGTGAATCATTATATTTCAGAGATCCAGAAAATAACGGCATTGAGGTCTATCGTGACAGACCACGACAAGACTGGCCTTGGGACCCTGAAGGACGTATTCTCATGGATACATTGCCTCTCAATCTGCAGTCCCTAGTATCCGAGATGGGTGAAGCAAAGATTGAGATGGCAATTCCGTTTCCTAGTGGTGCAAGAATTGGACATATGCATCTCAAAGTCACAAACCTAATGCGGTCAATGAAGTTTTATCATGAAAAATTAGCGCTTGATATTACTGTAAATTGGTCCCCAATGGGTGCAGCATTCCTTTCTGCAGGTGGGTATCACCATCACATCGGAATAAATACCTGGCACAGTCTAAATGGACATAGTCAAATCAGTAATGTGGCAGGATTGAAGAACTTCACTATTGTCATTCCTGATGTGTCTTTTTTTAATAAAATTAGGTCTACTATTGAGAACGACTATTTCAGCTCTAAACAGCGAAAACAGCAAGAGGGTGCTTATGGAGACCAATTCATGGTATCAGATCCAGATGGAATACAGATTGTGATCAAATCTGAATAAAGAGACATCTATCGGTTTGTTTGTATAGTTGATAGCAAAGAATAAGCTTGAATGTTCAGTCGGAATGAATCTAATTAAAGATTCTAAAATTCACGATTCAGCTGACAAGGATTAATATTCTGTAATCACGGTTTATATAGAAATTAGTAATCTATGATGACATATGAATGGCGAAAGGACAGGAAATAGTCAAGAAATAGCACCGAATGAATTGAAAAAGAAAATAGATAATCATGAGGATATTTTTATTCTGGATGTTCGAACTCCTCAAGAATATGAATCTTGGAAATTATCCTACGATAATCATCAAAATCCTAAATTGATCCCCGTTGATCGTTTATTTTTGAATGATTCTAATTTGTTGAAAGAGATTCCAAAAGACAAAGAAATTGTTACTGTTTGTTCTCACGGAAATAGGTCAATGATGGCAGCAAGATTGCTTAACCAATTAGGATATAATGTAAAAAGTGTCAAGGGCGGAATGGCAGGATGGAATAAAGTCTACGATGTTGCAGAAGTTGGAGTTCCTAACGAAGCTCCGTTTAGAATATGGCAGGTAAGAAGGATATCTAAGGGATGTATGGGATATATTGTATCTTCAAAAGAAGATGGTACAGCAGTAGTTATAGATCCAAGCCGAGAGATTTATGAGGCGTTTCTGAATGTTGCCACGGAAAATGGATTGAAAATAATAAAGGTAATCGACACCCATCAACATGCTGATCACGTTTCTGGAGTAGCAAAATTAGCTAAAACCTTATCTTCAGAAACAAACGCTGAAACCCTTGCGTACTTCAGCTCACTAGAGGAGTACAATAGCCAAAATACAGAAATTAATATCAATTTCATAAAAGACGGCGGACAAATACAAATATCGAAGGAAATTTCGCTAAGAGCTATTCACACACCTGGACATACAAATGGGAGTATGTCTTTTTTGATAAGCTATTCTGATGATACTGATGGAAAGGAAGGCACACGAGACAATACTCAATATTCCTATTTATTCACCGGAGATACCTTGTTTGTTGATAGTGTTGGACGACCTGACTTAAGAGAAGAAGCAAAACAATATGCTGGACTTCTGTATGAAACTTATCATCAAAAAATAGTTCATTTACCAGAGAATACTGTAATTCTCCCTGCGCACTTTAATGGGAGTTCAATTACATTAAAACATGCTGTGCCAATAGCTGACACGATTGGTTCACTAAATAAAAAAATAAAACCTCTTTCCATGACTCAGGATGAATTTGTTCATTTTGTTACAGACACTTTACCATCAAGGCCAATGAACTACAAAACAATTATAGATATCAATAAGAGAATGCTACCATTTGACGATATGCAAATGCCTGATTTGGAGGCAGGTCCTAATTCCTGTGCTGTATCCCTCGGACCAAGATAAATTTACTTCCAGTTCTTTTTGTTACTATTACCTTTTGGAATAAGCTCTTGGATTAAAATGTGCACCTAGATCTAGATCCAGATTTCAAAGGATCGTTAATGGAGGGAATTGTTGGTAACGTTGACTAGAGCCGATTTATTCGTGTTGTCTGTTAATTTGGCCGCTACATTAATGCCATCGATTTCCTGAAGTCCTTTCTTTTTTAGGACTTGATTGAGAATGGTAAGATCATAAATACCAGATAGATCTGGTTTACTTTTACCAAGAAATCCTACATTAAAGGCATTACTGGCGGACTTGAATAATGATTGTTTTATAGGGTCATAGGTTAATTCTAATCTAGAAAAGGCCTCGGAGAGCTGTTCATCTGGGATAGTCTGTCCTGTAAGACTTTTCAATTCAGCGTTGAATGCCTTTAGTGCCTCCGCTTTATGGGAATTTATCCATAGCGTTTCATTAACATGTGCTTCTAATAATTTTCTTACTACTTCAGGATTTTGTTGAAGATATTCTGGATTAACAATTATGTTGGCAGTGACAAATTTTTTATCTGGCCACAACGTGCGTTCATCCAAAAAAAGTCTGCTGTTGCCTTCCTTTATCAGTTTTTCACCCCAAGGTTCAGGAACCCAAGCCCCATCGATCTCTTTCTTTAATAGTAATGTCAAAATATCTGCATTCTTAACGGGTAGTATCTCAACATTTCCACCTTTATCCTTTGTCTTGTACCCATTGTCAAGTAGATATTTTCTCAGTGCAACGTCTTGAGTGTTGCCAAGCTGAGGAGAGGCAAACTTTTTTCCAGCAAAATCTTTTGTTGAATTAATGCCCGAGTCGTTTCTTACGACAAATATCGCACCGCCACTTGATACACCAGAAATTATTTTGACGTTTTTTCCGTCAGAGACAACATAACCATTTATTGCTGGATTTGGGCCCACATATGCAACGTCCACCTGTTTTGCAAGAAGAGCTTCTATGGCTGATGGACCTGCACTAAAAACAAAAGGTTTTATTTCAATATTGTTGCCCAGTGCTTTCTGATAATCCCCATTTCCTATACCGATTACTGCTTGTGCATGGTTAATGTTAGGAAAGTATCCAATTTTCAGTACTTTTTTCTCTACCTGCGAATATGTATGATTTGAAATAGATGGTTGTGCAACAATTCCTCCTGCAATTAGTAAACCGACTACTGAAAGAAATAATCTTCTGTTCATAAATTCATTTTCTCTTTAGCATATTTGAGTGCTTTGATATACATTATTTTGACAAATCGTTTTGCATTAACATGCAGTAATGAATCCTACACAGGAGTATTGAAGGGTTCGAATCATGTATGATTGGATAGATACAGGTACGGATGCGGTAGTATGTATATTCTTATAATGTCAATCCATCTTAATCATCAAATTACAGTCAGAGAAAATTTGCCCTAAAGCGGGTAATAAAAGAAATACTTCCAATTGCTTATGGAACACCTGATAAGGTGATCTAAGAAGGAACTCATAAAAATGCATAGAACTAAGAGTAACGGTGGTCATCCCAAGAAAATTTTTCAATTGTGGGAAGGATCTATAGGGACAGAAATTCAACCCTGTTAAACAAGTGGCAATTTATCTGAGTCAAAATCTCATGTTACCTGATTTCCGATCGTTCCTATCGAAGCTAGTACTATTATAAATATTATCTGGAATCTGGTTGGGGGTTTAAGTCATCAAAGTTCTATTGCTGCTCTTTTGTGCAGGATAGCTGAATGAATCGCCTGCATAACTATTTAAGCTTCATATACGTGGAAGCCCGTTAAATCAAAGACTTTTATACGATACAGGATAATAGGACTTAATGAGATTTCTGGTCAGAGCTCAAATTTCAACAGAAGCGGGTAATAAAATGGTAAAGAATCCAAAATTTTTGCAGGATCTTGAGAATTATATCAAAAAAGTGAATGCTGAAGCAGCTTATTTTTTTGAAGCAGGTGGAGATAGGACTTTTGCGTTTATTGTTAACCTTGAAAGTGCTGACATGATACCAGACATAGCTGAACCATTATTTCAAGACTTCGGAGCGAAGGTTGAATTTCATCCAGTAATGTTATTCGAGGATCTAAAAAAGGCAGTGGAACGTTCGAGATAGAAGTTGAGATGATTAAGAGTGAAGTAGGGTGTTATTCCCAAATTGGCAGAGAATATTTTGAAATGGAATAGCCATTAAATAGGAAATTATAGTAAAAAGATTTCTGTCTGCTGTAAACTCGAAAATAATATTCGATAAAAATTCAATGTGAAATAATCAAATCCTATGAATGTTTCTCTCACCTGGATTTCACGAGATGGAAAGCTGTTACTTACGGTAAGAATTTTGAGGACATTTGGCTATGGATTTCTTAGTGTTCTCATAGCCATATATCTAAAGTTATTAGGGTTTGATGACATCCAGATAGGTCTACTTTTAGGATCGGCACTTGTAAACAGCGTGATTTTTACATTATTTGCTAGCTTTTATGCAGATAGAATTGGGAGAAGGAGGCTTCTTATTATTTATGCTTCATTAATGTCAGTTTCTGGATTAATATTCACATTTACAGACAATTATTTGATGTTAATATTAGCAGCGTTTATAGGAATTATTAATGTTACTGGATCAGAGACTGGTGCTTTCCTTACAATAGAACAGGCAATATTACCACAAACAATTAAAGATAAAAAAATGATGAACACAATATATGCACTCTATAATATGGTAGGAACGTTTGCCATGTCTGCAGGCATCTTACTGTCTGGTTTACCATCTCTTTTACAATATCACTATTATGGATTAAGTCAAGTTGAATCAATCAAGATTCTATTTACCTTGTACAGCATGCTTGGCTTATTTATTATGATTATCTACTTCATGATCTCAAAAGATATTGAAATTAAACTCAATACGAAGAGGACGGTTAAGCATACCCTATCTCCAAGATCAAAACAGATTGTTGCCAAGCTTTCCACATTGTTTGCAATTGATTCATTTGCAGGGGGTTTTGTAATTCAAAGTGTTGTGTCTCTGTGGTTCTTTACAAGATTTGGAGCTGACCTTGCTGTTTTGTCTTATATTTTTTCAGCTGCGAATTGTTTAACTGCTTTTTCTTATATTGCAGCTGCAAAGATTGCCGATAGAATAGGTCTTGTAAATACAATGGTATTTACACATATCCCATCTAATATCTTGCTCATCTTGCTTGCTTTTGCACCCTCTTTACCATTGGCCATTATACTCTATTTAGTCAGAATGACTCTGTCGCAGATGGATGTTCCGACGAGACAATCATACATAGTAGCCATTGTCAGTGAAGATGAGAGAACTGCTGCTTTGGGATTAACCAATGTTTCAAGAAATATTGCACAAACAGTATCTCCTTCGCTATTTGGGTATATCTTTCAATCGACTTTATCATTTGCAGCACCATTTCTATTAAGTGGTGTCATAAAGATTATCTATGATTTGGCACTCTATTTTAATTTCAGAAATATTAAACCAAAAGATGAATAATAAACAGACAGGATTAGCGTTACTAACACTTAATGGCTCCGTTAAGTGTTTCATGAATCAGTACGACGATAGAATTCTACAAAAAGATTCACTAATAAGACCTTACGATACTGAAAGTTATATACATGTCTGAAGATAAAATCTCCCAATTATCGAAATTCAAGTATATTAACATTGAAACATTTAGGAAAAATGGCACGGGAGTTAGAACTCCCATCTGGTTCGTAGTTTACCAAGGTTTGATATACTTTAGAACTGATGCCAAATCTGGCAAGGTTAAGCGAATTAGAAACAATCCACATGTAAGGATTGCCCCTTGTGATATACGTGGAAATGTAAAGGGAAGCTGGTTTGATGGGAAAGTAAACTTTGCAGATTCGGCAGAATCGTCAATGGTATATTCTATGATTGACAAGAAATATGGGTTTGTAACAACTCTGATTAGAATATTTAATAAGATTAGGCATACTAATCCCGTCGTAATAGCTTTAGTATTAGAATGAATTTGGAATCAAAATCCTCATAATTTGATATTATCATTTGAATAGCAGAATTATATATTATTCCCAAATATCGTTGTGAAAAGTTTACCTGAAATTGTATCGAAAATGCATATTTGTAGCTGAGTAGGTCGGGAATTACTACCTTACTTAAATATAATATTATTGAATATAAAATATGAAAAAAATTGGGGAAGAGCGTGATATTATTGATAAATCCGATGAAAACAAGTATAGATCAATAAGACTTGTGGAAAAAAGTGATGAAACTCCAGAAGGTGATGGTTTTATCGTTCATAGATCCTTTCCTTCACGATCTATTCGGAATCTGGATCCTTTCTTACTTTTAGATGAGATGGGCCCGTTAGATTTGTTACCGCAAGAGGGAAGAGGATTTCCAGACCACCCACATAGAGGCTTTGTGACTGTTACATACATGCTTGAAGGAAGATTCGAACACAAAGATTCTCAGGGAAATTCTGGTAAGCTTGGACCTGGTGATGTTCAGTGGATGACAGCAGGATCTGGTTTAGTTCATTCAGAGATGCCAGAAAAAGAGTTTGCTAAAAGTGGAGGCAGGTTGCATGGATTTCAACTGTGGATAAATCTTCGCAAAACTGATAAATGGATCAAACCAGATTACCAGGATGTTCCTTCCACAAAAATTCCTATAGTCAAGACGGCTAATGGTAAAGTATCGATTAAAGTTATTTCAGGAAATTACCTTGATACTAAGGCTGTAATCAGCACGTTGACTCCTATTTTGTATTTGCACTTTACCCTGCAACCAGGTGCGGAAGTAATTCAACCCATCCCCGAAAATTATAATGCATTTGCGTATGTTATTAGTAGTAAAGGTCTTTTTGGAAAAAACAAAATAACGGTGGGAGAAAAGAACTTGATTGTGTTCAAAAATGACGGTGAATATGTTTCCATTAGTGAATCTGAGAATGCAAGATCTCCTTTGGATGTATTGCTTGTTGCAGGAATGCCTCTGAATGAACCAATAGTACAGTGCGGACCATTTGTTATGAATAGTAAGGAAGAGATTGATAAAACTTTAGAGGATTATCGGAATGGCAGAATAGGAAAGATTGAATTCTAAAACGATTAGTAGTATTTCTATTTTGTTTTATTGTATTGTATTCTGTTTTACCTACCTGCTTTCATTATATTATATACTGTTTATAACCCTCCCCGCCCCTCATAGAATCTCTTCTTATTATATAGTTCAGAATTGGTAAGAAAGAGATCATGCCTCATCTAATTGTACATCAACGTATAAAAAAATCTGGAATAGAGAATTACAACAAGCTAATTTTGTGCTGCAGTACTCTAGTTGATAAATTTGTATCTAAACTCATTATAACAAAATGATATCTGGTTGGTTATTTGATGCATATGCTTTAAATGGTAACATGATTTTCTGGATAAAAAAAGCTGATTCTACAACGATAAGAGTGGTGGACAAGAGTTGGAATCATAAAATCTATGTTGCTTCTGAAAAGTCTTTATTAAAATCTATCATAGAGAATAATGAAATACTTTCCATGATAAAAGAACATAATTTTCTTTCTAAATTTGAATTGATAGCAGATATGAAGAGATCTCAAGTTCTTGAACTGGACTTAAAAGATTCTACTTACTCATTAAAATTAGCAGAAAAAATTGAGAGAATGGGAAGATTTGGACAATTTAGAATATACAATGTAGACATTCTACCAGAACAATCCTATTTTTATGAACATGATATTTTTCCACTCATGAAGTGTAAAATTCATGTATCTAATTCAAAACTTAATTGGGTGGACAAAGAGGATAATGTGTGGTCTACAGAATATGAGTTACCATTATTTAATAACATACATATAAAAGTATATCCAAAAATAAAGGAAGGAAAGATACCTAGAGTTACAGATTCAATAGCATCGGTATCTATACAAGACTGTGACAGAATTAAAGATACTATTCATATTCAGGGTACTGAAATAGATATTTTATATCAACTTGTTAAAGAAATAGAAAAAATTAATCCCGATTTTATTCTCACAGAAGATGGTGATTCATTTACATTTCCTTATCTAACGTACAGATCGGAAATCAATCAAGTAGATTTAATCCTAGATAGAGAAGGTGTACCTTTATACAGACCTAAGAGAGAGGGAATATCATATTTCTCTTATGGTAAGATATATTTCAAACCATTAGCTACAAAGTTATTTGGAAGGGTACACATTGACACAGACAATTCCTTTGTTCTAAATGAATCTGGTCTTCAAGGATTGTATGAACTTGCGAGGATTTGTAGATTACCATTGCATACGGCATCCAGGGCCTCTATTGGAAAGTGTATGAGCAGTCTACAATTCTATAATGCTAGGATAAACGATATACTTATTCCATGGAAGCCCATACTAGCAGAACATCCAAAGTCGCTTGGAGATCTTTTAGTTGCTGATCGCGGCGGTTTGATATTTGAGCCAATTGGGGGTGTGCATGAAAAAGTTGCTGAACTTGATTTTGTTTCTCTCTATCCTAATATAATGTTTAAAAAAAATATATCAGCTGAGACTGTAATTTGTAACTGTTGTTCTCATTCCAAGTTACGTGTTCCAGAATTACTAAATTATTATATATGTGAAAAAAGAAGAGGGATAGTTCCTATATCACTAGAAATATTACTAAAGAAGAGAGCAATCTATAAAGATAAGAGAAACTCAATCACAGATCCCAAATTAAAAAAGATTTATGATGAAAGGCAAACTGCTCTAAAATGGGTTTTAGTTACAAGTTTTGGTTATCTAGGTTTTAATAATGCCAAATTTGGTAGAATAGACGCACATATTGCAGTATGCGCTTTTGATAGACAGATTTTATTACAAACAATAAGGATAGCAGAATTACATGGATTTAAAATCCTCCACGCCATAGTTGATTCCATTTGGATACAAAAGAAAGATGTTATAAACAATGATTATAAGGATTTAAAAACTGAAATAGAAAACAAAACTGGATTTCCAATTTCATTTGAAGGTATATACAAGTGGATTGTATTTGTTTCTTCAAAGAATAATGCTATACTGCCAGTTTCTAATCGCTACTTTGGTGTCTTTGAAGATGGAACTGTAAAAATGAGGGGAATAGAAGCAAGAAGACATGACACTGCTGAATTCTTTTCAAACGTTCAGCAAGATATTTTGAACATAATGTCAGAAGCTAACTCGATCAAAGAAGTTAGAGATTTGATGCCAAAAGTTAGGGATATTTTTCAAATGCATCTGGAGCTTTTGAAATATAGGAAGGTTTCCATAAATGATTTGGTTCTAACAAAGAGGATATCGAAAAATGTAGACGAGTATGAAAATAGGAATACGGTTGAACTGGATGCATTACTGCAATTAAAGAATGCAGGTAAATCTCCTAAAGCAGGACAAATTTTGAAATATGTAATAACGGATTATTATCGAAAAAATTCAAGAAAAAGAAGTATTCCAGTTGAATTAGTAAATTCAAAGACAGTGTACGATACAAGAAGGTATTCTGAATTATTAGTAGAAACATGTAATTCTGTTACAGAACCCTTTGGACTAAAGTTGACAAATGAGTAATTAACATCAGGTATCAAATTCGTTATTTTTGACATCAATATTATCTAGAACCAACTGTTTTGATTTATAATAGTCATTAATTTTTGTCCTTATTTCTCTTTAACCATCTGATAGACTTTCTCCAAGCGTTTCTCTAATTTAACACTGACATACGATGACAATTAAAAGTATGTTATATAATATTTCTATCAATTATCAATAACTATTTTTTTATTATTTGTTAATTATTATTTTGTCCTTCTCTTGGCCCACTTCAGTTTCATTTCGTTTAGAAGCTCAAAATTTTCATAAATAAATGGTCTTGTTTCCCTCATTCCTTCTATTATTGATTTTGCCTTCTGCCAGAAGGGACTAGGATTAAAAACATCAAAGTATAGATTAGTATCAATCAGTTGCCTTTTTACTAAAGCACCTGAAAGCTCAAAGAAACCACAAACCCGAATAAAATGGCATCTTTCTTGAGATGTACCATGATATTTTTGTTTATATTCTTCATAGCTTTTTGCATTGAAATCTTCAAGGAACCAGAGAATAGATTCTCTATTTCGATCATATATACCGTAGAGTGAAAACAGTACATCTACATCTTTACTTACCAATAGATGTTAATATCATCCAAAGGATTAAAATATTTTTGATACAGTTTGTATTGAAGTAGAATCACAGAATACATTCATCTGAGAATCAGATATTACGGTTACGACATAGTAATGTAAAATGATAGTTTTTTTCTCAAGCTCCTCTCATGCAGTTAATAAAACCTAGTTAAATCAAATGGAGCCGGTTTTTTAAATCCATTGCTCGATTTCTAATAGTTACTTCCGTAACTCCTGCAGCATCTGCGATGTCAACCTGTCTTACTGTCTTCCCCTCCATTTGGAGTGATACATATAGTACTGCTCCCGCAAATCCCATGGGATCTTTCCCTGCAGAAAATTCTAATTTGAGTGCTTTTTTCATAAGATCTCTTGCATGCCTTGTCGTCCTTTCACTCAATTGGATTTTATTTGCAATTTTTTCTATACACTGGAAACAATTTATTTCTGGTATTTTTCTTCCTAAGTGAAATACAATATCCCTGTAAATTTTTGTGATGGCCTTTCTGCTTATGTTACTTGCTTCAGCAAGTTCATCAATTGTCCTCGACACTCCCAGTTCTCTGCACGATATATAGAGGCATGCAACAAGAGCAGCGCCTATAGTTCTGCCTCTTATTAATCCATCCTCTTGAACCTTTCTGTATGTGTATGCGGTTTTCTCAACTACTGAAGGTGTGAGACCTAATTTATCCTTCAGTTTATCCAATAACATGAAGGCTGTAGTAAAATTACGTGAAGTGCTATCACGGAAAAGAGTACGTGAATCCCATATTCGTAGTCTGTTCATTCTAGCTTGCATTCCTGAATCAATAAATTGTCCAGTAGAATCCTTGTTTGTTTTGCCAATCATAGTCGATAAATTCATATCGTGCACTGCGAGAGAAAATGGCAAACCTATTCTACTCTTATCTGTCTCAGGGTCATTGAAATTTCTCCATTCCTTACCATTTTCTTCCATACCATCTATCGCGACTGTTCCACAGTTACTACACACGATCTCACCGGATACTAAATCAGTAACCATCTTATTCTCTTTTATATTACAAATTGAACACGTAATTAGCTTTGACATTATAACGATTTAATTACTTATATATACGCTGATCAAGTATTTAAGCGTTGTACCATTCGACTGATATGAAAAACCAGCAAAAATATCGATATGAAGAGTCGGGATTAAGTTCTCCTTTTAAAGAATTTCCAAATTTAGAATATGATACTTTTATTGATATCCTAATTATTCATTAGATACAAGGACAATAGATATATGTCATTAACCAATCATTTTTTTGAAAATCATTAACACGAATTGGATCTTGTAGCTCTTTTATAATATATTGTATAAATAAGAGTAGATTGACCATGAAGGTCGGATCTAACTCAAAGTCAATACAATATCTGTTCGAAAAACATACTAAACCAACACTGTTTGAGAATAATCTTGAAAACGAAATTGAATGCCCTCGATGTCATGATGTGATGACTTTATGTTCTGACTTTGATTTTCTCTATTATAAGTGTGAAGAGTGTCATCTGCCTCTCTATACCGCTCCTAATTCAGATAGCTAATTTAGGTGACTTAATTAAATTTTTACGATAATCCACATCCGTATGCAGACACAGAATCTTAGGGACTACTGAGTTACTAATGTAAGTAGAGTCATTAGGTTGCATACACATTTATTTTTCAATACCATAATTTTTTATAGTTTCAATGTCGGGAGTAAAAAAATCTGTAACTTATTTGCTTATTGTAGCATTGTTTGGGATAATAATTTATCAAAATCCTTTTTGCTGTACTGCTGTATATTCTCAGGAAACGGAGCTCAAATATTTAAAGCAGCTTGGAATGAACGGCATTGAAAAAGGACGGTTTGCTTTTCCTCATAGTCTTGCAGTTGATAATCTTGGTAACATTTACGTAGGAGATACCGGAAACAAACGCATACAAAAATTCTCTCCAAATGGTACATTTCTTACTAGTTGGGGTTCTGAAGGAACTGGTGATGGAGAATTTTTGGGTTTGCATGACGTTACGGTTGACCCTGAAGGAAAATTTGTTTACACAGTTGAGCTTAAAAATCATCGAGTTCAAAAATTCGATCCTAATGGGACCTTCATCACAAAATGGGGATTTAATGGCACAGGGGGTCGCGATTTTATGAGAGCTCCACATCAAATTGCGGTAAATTCTCTTGGCAAAGTCTATTTGACTGATTCAAATGCGAACCAGATTCTAAAATTTTATGATAATGGTACTTTTATAGGAACTCTCGGATCAAAGGGCGTAGGTCCAGGTCAATTTAATACTCCTCATGGGATTGCAATCGATGCTAATGACAATATTTACGTGACTGACATGAAAAATTATAGAGTTCAGGTTTTTGATAGTAAAGATACTTTTGTTAGACAGTGGGGGTCTTTAGGAACAGGAGCGGGTCAATTCTCTGAAACTGTCCCTGGTATCGCAATTGATTCTAATAATCGCGTGTACCTTGTAGATAAAATAAATTCGCGAGTTCAAATGTTTGATAATACAGGGAACTATCTGTCTAGCTGGGGATCGGATGGCAAGGGTGCTCAACAGCTACACAAGCCTGAAGATATTGCGGTAAATGATGAAGGAGTAGGTATTTACATTACTGACACAAGAAACTCTAGAGTTCAAATATTACAGGTCATAGAATGATAGGGAAAATTTTAGCGTTATTTCAGCTTAATTCTTAGGATCAAAAAAATAGCAGGATTTGATTTACTTGAAGATTACTCTTGTACTATCTTTGATCTTTCCCAATACATTCTCCTTTTCATTATTATGAGGAATAATTCTTCCCACTATATTTACAGGAGAATAAGCCAGAATTTTTCCTTCTTCACTAATAGGAGTTGGTCCGTAAAACAGACATAATGCATTCCCTTCTGGCCAATAGGCAACATCGAATAAATTTACTTGTCTTTTCCCATCTTTTTCCTTCTCTACAATCTGAGTCTTATCAGTATATAGCTCATCACCCCATCTATTGATTTTAACCTCAATAGGTAGGTTTTCAAGTATTGCCTGAACAGTCTTTGGAGAACGTGAATCATCCAACTCTATCGAAATTTCTCTGCCAATGTCCAGAAAAACGACTTTAATCAGTCTTTTCATGATATCAACTTAACTATCTCATTGTATTAAATTCTCTTGCGATCTATAATCTTTGAACGATGCCATGGTCTGGTCCTAACTTTCTGATTACAGTCTTTACAACGCATTATCTGTTTTGGATATTTCAATTCGCAGGTAGAACAATAATTAAAAAAATTATAATCGATTCTGCTGGGAATTGGTTTTAATCGAACTTCTTTTCTTATGGAGTTTACTAGACTTGATGACAAAGGTTCATGATCCAAGCAAGCCTCTACGTTAGTATCATTGAACCTCGGTCCTAAAAATTCAGATTTATTTCCTACAACCTGAGATATTTGGTTACTCTTATTAAGTATCATTTAAAAATACTCCAATAATATTAAAAAAGAAAAAAATGATTTAGTTGACTAGTAGAGCTACTCAACTTTTATTTCTTTGGATTTTGGCTTTAGAGTTTTTTTGTACTGTATCTTTAACTCCAATATTCCATTTATGTAGCTGGCCTTTGTAGAATCAATGTCTAATTCTTTATCTACGGGAAGCTCTGTATGATATTTTTTATTGCCCTTTTCTGCATGGATTGTTACCAGTCCTTCTCCCATTGATACCTTTACATCTTCTTTAGTTATGCCAGGCATCTCTGCTGTAATTACCATTATATTCTCCTTTTCGTTGAATCTGGTATCTACAAGTGGTTGGCGGACAGTACTTTGTTCTATCAGTCCCTTAGAAGAAGGTCTTATATTACCAAATTCTCTTATGTGAGGTTTTCCCTCAGGTCCTATAGTGACTTGGTATCCATAGAAGTACGGCAATGTCTGAGATGCAGTAGTGCCAGTTTCTCTTACCGTTCTGAACATCCTGTTTAGCATATCTTCCGCCTCCGAAAATTCCTTGTCTATCTGTTCAAAAAATCTATCTCTAAATCCCCATGGATCTCTCCACAATTTTGCATATCACCTGACATTATGTAATGTCTATTACAATATATATATTTTTCTCTTAAAATGATAATCCTTATGACTATCTGACGAAAAAATTCCTGAACTACCATCGAAATTAATTTGTCAGGCTTTTTATTTTTTTATTTTGACAAGAATGGAATTGCTTTATCGACCATTCTTTATTGAAAGATGTACGCTGGATTGTTATTAAAGAGGGCCTATAGCGCTGGGCAACAGAACACCTATAACAGTAGTGATTATCCATATGCCTACTGCCACTATCAAGGCTTTTAGCCACCCCATGTGATAAATTGCTTTTAGAGCCAATAGCCATGCTATTCCACCCAGGACAGCAGAAAGAAAACCATTTCCTAGCCAAACATAGGCAATTCCATATACTATCGATCCTATGATTGCAGTAAATAGGGCTAATTTCATACTTCTTCTTTGTCTCATAAATAAGGTTACTACGTAAATTACGAGAGTAGAAACTAGTAATCCGATAAGAAAAATAATGATTGAAGTGGCGCTAAGATCCTCAACTGTCATTGGTACATACAAATTATCTACAATAATTTAAATAGATGGTTGGGACAGTTCTCAACCGATTTATACTATGTAGATCATTTAATTGTATGAACAGGTCCAAATCAAAGACAGTAAATATTTTAGATATCTGTAGCGGTAACGTGCCCGTCTTTACCAACAATTTTTGCTGCACTAATTGCTGGTTCGCCAATACCAGTTGCTATATCTAATACTCGATGTCCTGGCCTAATCCCTGCGAGTTCAATTAATCTATCGCTAACCTGTTGTGCTCCATTCTCAAAAGTTTTCCACCACTTTTGCCATCCATCGGCCACACTATCCCAGCTTTGTCGTTGATTTGCTTTAAACTTATCAGGATCAAATTCGGAATTCATGGTAATCGATATTCTCCCATCCATTCTTATTAAAATTATGATGAAGAAGGCTCTCTTAAAATCTGATATGATTGTCCGTTAAAATATCTTATAACTAGACCTTAAAGAAAGAAGTAAAAAATTATCAAGCGTACATTTTCCATCTTTTGTTACTGATTATTTCAGACCAGCAAATGGATCCCTTTCGTTTGTAATAGTGGTCTTTTCTCCGTCATGGTCAATATTCTCATTATCAACAGGGTCAGTATTATCCGATGGTCCAAGTAAGCCTCCGACATGAGATTTGTCATTTGTGGACTTGTCTTCATTAGATAAATCTGCCTTATCTTCATTGTGTAGAGACTTTGGTTTGTCATCTGTTAGTCCGTCATTGCTAAGTTCTTTTGTCATAGCTGGTTTGTTCTTCCCTTCTCCTTCTGATAGTGGTTTGGATTTAGTGTCAGTGGGTGTACCATCGTTAAGTTTGTAGGTTATAGCTGGCTTGTCCTCTTTTACCTTGTCTGATAGTGGTTTGGATTTAGTGTCAGTGGGTGTACCATCGTTAAGTTTGTAGGTTATAGCTGGCTTGCCGTTCTCATCTTTTACTATTAGTGGTTTCGCTTTGGTATCCTGTTTGTCTGATAGTGGTTTTGCTTTGGTATCAGTAACTATATTATCACTGATTCGTTCAATTATTTTCTTCTTTACCGTTTTGGATATACTAAAATGATCGAGTGTAGCCCCATTATTGGAAACGAATTTGGCATCTAATTTATTATCAGAAATATGCATATCCAAAATACCAAATTTTGAATCTTGTTGATATGCCATGAATGGAGCTGAATCTGACAAACCATGTAAGTTTATTCCACCAGTTCCTACTATTGCGAAAATTACACCATTTGGATTTTCGTAATCTGTCTTGGTAATACTTGTTACTATTGGCTCTGGTGATGACTCTTGATTAAATTTTAAAGGATAGCTTCTCTCGTAGTTATGGACATGGCCCTGTAAAACAAGATCTACACCGTACTTATCAAACAGGGGATGAAATAAATCTCTAGATTCCTTGTTTCCGGCACAATCTGATTCCTTACACGTGTTTGGAGAAGAGTAAAAAGGATAGTGCATACTAACGATTATCCATTTGATATCTGGATTATTTGCGGCCTTTCTAAGATCGTTTACTACAAAATTATATTGTTCAGAATTGGTGTCGAATTTTTCCTCCGTCGCCATGGTTAATACATGTACATTGTTAATATCAAAAGAATAGTACTGTTTTGAGAGTCCAAAATGATTTAGGTATGAATTAAGGAGGCCATCCTTATCATCATCATGATTTCCAAAATTTATTTTTGTGATTGAATCTACTGGTTTTATGAGATCAAGCCAGCAAGTCGAAGTTTTTTCATAAGAGTAATCTCCAAGTGCCAATAATAATTGAGGATTCATGCTCTTTGCATTATTTACTGTTTTTTCAGTATTGCTAGAACAGCCCCAATCTCCAGCAGCAACAATATGTGTGTTGGATGCTGCAAGAACTTTTTGTAAAAACGGTGGTGCGTAAGTTACCATAGCAAGTAACAATAGTAATGAAACAACCGAGAAGACTAATTTTACATGAACGTTCTGAGTATTCTCAATTAAAATCATAACATTAATAATTTGAATGAATATCATTTTAAGACATTCTTTACAATATTAGTATGAAAATTTCAAAGATTGTTTTCCGTACAATATTACGGTTCTATCTATTTTTTGATTATAGCATTTGAATTTTACGCACAAATTTACAATTTTTTGTTCTACAAGATTGTTACGGTATATATTTAATAAACTATGAATTCTGGAAAGAGAAATCTATTAACAATTAGTTTGTATGTTAAATTATCCAAGTCTCTCGCTGAGGTTATTAATTTTCGAAAGTTTTGTTTGGACTAACCCGACGAAATAGAAATAGTTGCCAAAAAATAATAAAGGACAATACCATTTGAAATTATAAGCATGAATGCTATCTTGTCTGGGATCATTATCACGTTATCTATATTATTGATTTTCAATTCATTTGTAATTGTATTTGCCGTAGAACAGAACTCGACAGATTCGATGACAAACGATTTTACCAAAAACCTGAATTCCAAAATAAATAATCTATTCTCCAATGCTTTAAACAATACCAATAACATTATTAATTCGAGTTCCCAAAGTAATGAATCTAATCTGACATCTAGCCAAGTCGTCATATCTAAGAACAAAGTTATGTCTACGATGAGCAGTAATGGTAGTACTAGTGGAGATTCCATGATTAAAGATAAAGTTACAATTATTAACGGAGTATGCAGTTCGAATAAAGCTGGAGGAAACGGTAATGATACGCTGGTCTCTTCTGGAAATTGTAATGACCAGCTAACCGGTGGGCCGGGTGCTGATAAATTTACTTGTGGTGAAGGAAATGATACAATCAGAGATTATAATCCGCAGGAAGGCGATGTTATTTTAGACCGACAGAATTGTGAAAAAATACTTTAGCAAATTCCTATGTTGGTTGTAATGTAGATGTCATAGAGGCTTTAATTTGCCACCGGTGGTGAACATCGTTTGATTACAAATTATGCCTTTCTTATCCCGCTAAATGAGGCCCCAATAATTTGATTCCTCGCTATCTTTACCACTTCTAATATGAGATTCTTCACATCTCCAGCCGTTTTACCTAGTACCCTAACTATTATTCCCTGTCTGGCTGGAAGAATTGATGTGCCACCAGATATCTTTCCCTCATCCTCAAATACTTTGATCTTTTCATTAATTTCATATAGGAGATCTTTCACATAGAATTCTCTAGTAACGATATATATTGTGCCAACCACTTCAGAGTTTCCCAATATTGCGTCAACTGTCAAGTCTACTTTCTTTGGATCTAACTTTACTATATCTATGAACCTGGGCTTACCCGAGTGGTTCCTTGCGATAGTCTTTATGTAACATATGTCATATTCGAATTTTTCACCACTTGCGACCCTGCCGGGAACGATTGTTTCTGAATAGATCATTGTGGCATTGTCATGTACAGTCAATTCTACTTCTTGGTAGAATCTAGAATTACGAAATGGTATTATCTGATCTGGGATATACTCAAGATAGCTTCCTTCCTCTACCTTGATATTGACTATTTGACTCCCGTAATTTCTTTCCATCTTGTAGATTCTAGTAGCTCCTTGTGTGGTAACATGAGCAAGAGCATTGTTACTAAGCGTGATATCTATACTGTATCGGTCTCCCTGCAATATCCCGCCTGAAGGCGAAATAATGTAGACGTAGGCCATCTCGGGTAGAGTCTCCTCCAAATAAATGGCACGCTGTATGAATAGAGGTACACGGCAATATTGCTCTCTTATAACGGTCTTACCCGTGCCTGGATCCCTTTCTAGCTTTAGTCGCAAAATACCAACCTTTCCTGATTTTCCAACCCCAAGCTGCTGTGGGTCTGTGAGGTACACCATAATCTCTGGCGGAATATTTCTTGGAGTATTAGAATCGATGGTCATGGTCAATTCCTCCTAAGCTAGGTTAGCAATGCTATCAGTGCATTTTTCATTATGCTACTATCCAGCTGGCCATTTTCCTGCTTATACAAATTGCTCAACAAGTTAGTTTTTTACTAGGGTTTTTGGTGAAGCCTCAAAAAGAACATCCCTTATGATATGAAACACAACCGCATCGACTCCTTGGCCTGTTTTGGAGTTCACAAAAACCGTCGGTTTACTACTTCGAACAATCTTTGCATCGCGTTCCATTATCTTTAAATCTGCTCCAACATAGGGAGCAATATCAATTTTGTTTATTACAAGAAGATCGCAATTCTCAATTCCCAGTCCCCTTTTTCTAGGGTACTTGTCGCCACCTGTTACATCAATTATATAAATGAAATAGTCAGCTAGAGCCGGACTAAAAGTCGTTGTAATGTTATCGCCACCACTCTCTATCAAGATCAGATCTAGATAATCATGTTTTAATTCCATTTCTTCTACTACAGAAAGATTTATCGATGGATCTTCTCTCACGGCAGTATGAGGACATCCCCCAGTAGCAACACCTATTACTAGATCTTCTGGTATTAGCCCTCTCTCTGTTGCAAGATTTCGTCTCATCCTTTCTGCATCCTCTTTGGAAACGACATCATTTGAAATTATGCCTGCTTTGTATCCCTTTGCCGAAAGTAAAGGAACAACCTGCTCTATTAGCATAGTTTTACCTGAACCAACTGGACCACCAATTCCAATGCGAGGAATCCGATTAGAGGACATATCAAATTTACCTCATTTTCATGTAATAAACATTTTTGAGCTCATCATTTCATGCTTCATCTGCAAAATATCTAGACCTGGTGCGAATTGCCACATCTTTGAAACTGGTCTATCTATATTCTTTAGGACGGATTCTAAAATGAGCGGTCTTAGCTCATGAATTATTTCTTGACCATCAAAATGTTGAAGTATACCCAATCTCAAAGCAGCTCCTATAACGCTTACAGTGAACCCATACAATAGTATCAATCCAGCTTTGTTCTTTGGGATATCAAGTGACCAAGCCGCTACCCCAAATGATACAGGATATATTCCTGTTGCGTTACCAGTACTAATAGCGTTTTGATAATCCTTTAGCATTTTTTTGTGCTTAACGAAAGAGCTAACACATTTCAGTAATTGATTACCAGACCTAACAGAGGCACTTCTTGTCTCCTCAATTATTCTCATAAAGTATAAAGATTCATCTGTATTGAGGAGAGCGGCAAGATCCCTTTTCTTGCATGATTCATAAGTGCTGCCCAAAGCGGTACAGTCAGATGGTCCTACTACCTGTTGTAAGAAGATAGTTATGAATTGAGAGATATCTTTACTCTTTAACTTCTTTACTTTTGATAATGCTTCCAGCCCGTTAGAGGTTGCATACAGTCCCGTTGGAAAAAAAGAGTCAGACATCTGCAATAAACTGACATCTTGATTGCCTATTTCAGTGTCCATGAACATCATAACCTGGTTCGGGCTCAAAGATTATGTTCTCGCTTTTAATATCAAGATTGTATCTTAAAATAGAAAATAGCTTCAGGAACAGCTCAATTTCAGATTCAGCTTGGATTGGAAAATATATTTTACCGTTTGCAATCTTTATCGGTCTATGCATGTTCCCAATAGTGTGCCCAATCTTGATTGCTGTTTCGAATAATTGGTCAGCTGATATATTTTCCTTTAAAGATATTATAGCCACATTTTCAGAAATCCTCTTTACTATGACCATTTTCTCTTCTGTCAACAGGAGCACGTCACCGTCGTTGATATGTGAACCAGGAACCATGGTGAGAGCTAATTCCGTACCTTTATCAGATACTTTCCTGATTCTGGATCTTTCAGATTCGAGCCTAGTGATCTCAATTTTCTCAACATGGTCAATTTTGAACATGTCTTGATACTTATCTTTAAGATGCGAATCGGAATTGATGTTCCCGATTATCTTATCGATTTGAATCATCGGCCCTCTAAAGCACCCTAGTCATAGGTGTCCTCGCTAATAGTTATTTTTTTCCTTTACCGTCAATTTCTTCACCTTCGATGCTTCCTAAAATCGATGTATGACAGACACAAATTTAATAAAATAATATATGGAATACTAATTACTGATATCAAACTCACCAGGAACGCATCAATTAACATTATTTCCCGCTGGATATTTTAATTCGATGAGTCTCCCGGCAATTAATCCTAAAATTATTCCATAAATCAAATGGAAAAAAAAGGATCCTATTACTACAGCTAGGTACAGCCCTTGGAAATGTTGTGCTATTACAAAGACGTATTGGTTTGGAGCTGAAAAATTGAACATATCTAATTTCGGTTGTGTAATATACACAGTCAAGGGCAAAAATAATATCAACCAGAGTGATATTCCTGTTATAATTCCTAAAATTGTTCCACGTTTGATGCCAAATGGAATTAATCTATTCCAGAATAGTGCTCCTTGGCCAAGTAAATTACCGGCTACAGTACCGGTAGCAAAATGCAATAAAAGACCCACATAAGGCGATGTGTTGGCATCATAAAATCCTAAAGATGAACCTATTACAGCAAAAAAAGTACCAAATGGAGTTTTTGAAATGAAATCCAAGGTGAATAATAATCCGGATATTATAATTGATGATATTAATCCAGCCAATGTACAATACCCTAACAGATATTTTGGGTTTTTTTCAATTTTCATAACTATTATTTTCGTTTTTATGAAATTTAAGTTTGCTCGTGTTTATACTCTCTAATAGTAGTTAGAAATTCTAATTTATTCACAACTAAGGTGACACAATATCTGTTTCTCCCTCTCATAATCGTACTCGTTTACATTTCATCTGTAGAAATTCCTTTGTGAGTAAGGTAACTCAGGTAAGGCAAGTTCTTATGTTTAGCAGCATAAATGTAATCAGTCCTTTACCACAAATAGACGCTGGCCGGTGGGATTCTCTACTCATTCGCTCCTAGTCCCACCGGTATTTACTAAAAATTAATTATAGATTGTAGACAAATCTGAGATACCTTTTAACTCACCATCACCTCATTCATTGCATGTTCCCAACAAGGGGAAATAGAATAAACTTAACTCCCTTTGCTTCTTTAAAAAACCTCAGGTGGAAAGATGATTAGGGTGGAATCGGAGGCTTAAGCTTACAGTGTCTTTAAACAATAGAATTGTTAGTATCGTAGACGACGACCCATATATCATTTTTTTCATGAAGCCTTACAAAGTATTCCAGGTATTAGAATATTTACTTTTACAGATCCTGTCTTTGGCACTTGAGCATTTTCAAGTAAATGATTATGCTTATGTACTCGTACTATCTGACTTAAATGCCTGGCTTGAATGGCATGGAATTACTAAAAAAGATAAAGGATTCGAATCGCTTCGTAAGAACGATACTAACGACTGCGTTCACAATAGATGATAATATATTTCAAGAATATACCAAAAAGAAAATCAAAAATGGATTCCTTCAAAAGCCAATAGGTTTACACGATCTCATTAAAGAGGTGACTACTCAGTTGAATGCTTACGAACTCTAAAAAAATCCTTGAAGACTTTTTTTACGAAATTGAAAAATATCGAAAAAGACATAGACAAATATTAGAGCCAGTAGAACCATCTTAGTGTTATATATTTGGAGTAATGTTCCCTCGGGTTCGTTACTATTTGTTGTATCTATATACCATGTCTATCAATTCGTTTGGTTCCCATTTTTTATTTCCTTTTCTATAGTAAACTGGTCTTTTATATCGTTCCCCTTATTATCAAAAAAAGTTCCAGTCAATTTAGTGTGAGGATTTCCGTTACTGATATCTATATTTAGAAATCCAAACTTGTCAAATTGGTTCGCCACGTAAGCTGCTTGGTTAGCAAGCGGATAGAAACTCTCTCCACCTGTGCCGACTAGTGCGAAAACGGTCCCATCTGTGTTATTGTTATAACCTGTAGTATTTTGATTTGTCACAATAGGTTCTGAACTATCACCAGCAGAATTATATGATATTGGGTATGTTCTCTGATAGTTGTGGTTATGTGCCTGCAATACTAAATCAACATTATATTTTTCAAAGATAGGGTGATAGATATCCCTAAGATCTTTTTCAGCTTTATGTGTTGACGGGGACGTGTAAAATGGTCCATAAGTGGTTACTACTGTCCAATCTATGTCTTTGTTTTCGGATGCTTTTTTCAAATCTTCACTTATAAAGCTGTACTGTGCTGAACCTTTCTGATAATCAGATTCAGATGCCATTACAATAAAATGTACTTTGCCGTAATCAAAAGAATAGTATGGTTTATCCAGAGCAAAGCTTTTCAAATATTGATCTAATTTTGCCTGCCCATCATTTACATCATGGAATCCTAACGTGATTAATGCCTTATTCTTAAAGGGTGACATGATATCAAACCAACAATTAGCACTTTTTTGATAGGAAAGGTCTCCTAACGCAAACACGAATTCAGGTTTATTCTCTTTCATGTTGTCAATAGTTTTTTGTGCGTTCTTTGAACAACCAAAATCTCCAACTGTAGCAAAATTAAAGCCTTTGCCAGCGTTACCACCGTTAGAGTCAAAAGAGAAACCTTTGTAGATAGTTGTTTTAACTTGAACTTCTTCATTACTGTCCTGCTGATCAGCCTTTTTATCAGCCTTTTTATCAGCGTTTTTATCAGCGTTTTTATCAGCCTTCTGATCACTGCCCCCTCTATCTCCCTTGTTATTTTTTCCATGTCCTTTACCAGGATTATCCTTTCCTGGCTTTGCTAGTAGTGTTTGTTCATAATTCATTAACACATTAGATGAAATAATAAGAAAAATTGCGGAAAATCCAATGATAATTCCTATTCTTTGATATAAGGACAGCGACAAGTTCATCTCTTCATTCCCTTGAGAATATAAATAATTATCGGGTTTTCCATCCAACATATTAAATAATAATCGCTGCATTAAGCTCAGAACAGCTTCGAGTATCTCTGGACTATCATTGAAGGGTTGTACCGAAAATCGACACGTTTCAAATTTTACATTCTATTACTTTTATTAAATCTGAACGAGTGTGGAAAGAATCAGAGTGTTTCCAACCAACCGTTTCTAACAATGTCTACCGTAACATAGGCGATGTATACTTAAAAATCATGCCGGAGAAGATCATTAGTATTCTATAGGTGCAAATATTAATCATAAATCAAGTAACATAACAGGTTCAATGGAGTGATATTTCAAAAAGGATATTTAAATAAATCAAATAGGACTAGCATTATTGTGAAATATGGTAATCCAGTTGATGCAATTGTTAAGATTATGACTTGCAATAGGACTCCTGAAGATGTCTTTGATTTCTTTCAGAATGTGAAGAAATGGGAAAGCGGTGGCATTATTACCTCAGTAACTAAAGTTGATAATGACTGGTGGACTTGTAGTACTCCTGCTGGCAAAGCCAAGATAAAGTGTATTCCTGACAAAGAGAGTTTGATATTAGATCACATTTTCATTGTAGGCGATGTTACATGGAATGTTTACGTAAGGATTTTGGCAAATAATAAAGGATCTACCACTGTGTGGACCTTTCTAAAGCCGGATAACTTAACCTCAAGACAATTTCAAGAACAACTAAAAGGTTTCGATCTTGAAATTGATGGTTGGAAAAGGAGATTAGAAAATAGTACTTAATCGCGATATGGCTATCCAATAGTAAACAAAGTGGAATTACAAATTCGATGTCAAGTCCTAGTAAAAAGTGGCATGACATCCCCTCGGAGAAAGATACTGCCTATCAGACGTTGTTAGTTAGTTCTGTTTTTCATCATATTTTTCAGGATATGCATAACAATACACTACTTCATAATCTACTAAGGATCCTCCCAGGTCATGAAAGTGATTGAGACACTGCTTAGTCTCTGGATCCTCCAATTTATAGAAATCCCAGCTCTTGTAATTCTTGAAGTTATTCATTTCGCATTTTTCGCCATCTATTTTTATAGATATCTTTTCTAAGGTGTCAGACTTTTTACAATTTTTTTCCGATGGAGTATTATCACCATGGTTATCGCCTGGTAATTTGTTTTTAAAATCATATTGTTCTGCGTATACACCAGAAGTCAGTGATAGGACTAATATTGCTAAGACTGATACGATGATATTGGCGAGTATTTTTTGGTCTATAGGCACAAAAGTGTTCTTGTTCATCTTCCACAAGGTATATTTGACAGTATAAATAAATTTCCATTTAACAATATTTATTCACCCAAAATTATAAAATTTATGATATTTTAGAGGCAATAATGTAAATATTACAAGGTGATACCCTAATGCGGTGACCTATACGCAAGTTCCGAAGGTGACAGTTACTTTTGATTACTTAATTTATATTGTTCACAAAAATACATTTCTTTGTTTGTTTTTAGTTTTTCTTATGCTATTCATCTTATAGAAAACTCCTAACAAACTTGGTAACAATCGACTTTGGCCTCTGAAAGGCGAAAATATTTCTAATCTATGCCTTTGTATTTCAATCCTTCATCTTTATTCTCTGACGCTTTATGCTCTTTGAATGATTCCATAGGATCGAATATTTGTTCACATACGTCACATATCAGACTTCCGCTGTCTTTATCCAGCTTACTTTCATTGTGACTCTTGTCCAAAATCATAACAGTATATTCACAATAAGAACTATAAGCATTACATAACCGAGCTAATGTAGTAAAATGTCCAAGTTTTTACTAGTTTTTACCATCTATTTTTAATCGATAATTTAATAAAAATAAAGTCCACTAGATTTATATTTTCTTGCAGACTATAAATGGAGAAATAAAATGACAACACAAATTTTTGTTAACTTACCGGTGAAAGATCTTAGTAGAACAGTAGAGTTCTTTAAAAAGCTAGGTTTTGCATTTAACCCACAATTTACTGATGAAAATGCAACATGCATGATCATCAATAACAATATTTTCGTAATGCTGCTGGTTGAAAAATTCTTTAAAACTTTTACTAAAAAGGAAATCTGTGATACTACAAAAGATACAGAAGTGATAATAGCTTTGTCAACTGAAAGTAGAGAAAAAGTAGATGAGATGATGCAGCACGTATTTGAAGCAGGTGGTAAAGAATCCAGAGAACCACAAGATTATGGTTGGATGTACGGACGTAGTTTTCAGGATATTAATGGTCATCTTTGGGAAATAATATACATGGATGAAAAAGCTTTAAAAAACGATGAGCATCAGGGACAAACCAAGTCTAGTTAGCAATACGTTAAAAGAAAAATTTAAATCTATGATGTTACCATGCTATGGTAAGAAGACTTCAAGTAAAGTACTGGAAGCAAGTTTACCGAATCTAGGCACAAATTGATAAATATCATCATTGTAACTGTACTGAGGTTAGCCATTGAATCTAAAGACTGAGCTAGTAAATTGTGTCAAGGATCTTTACACTTTAGGATTAAACACGGCAATATCTGGAAATCATAGTGTAAGATTTGAAAGAATATGGATGTGGATCACACCAAGTGAGGTGCCAAGATATAAAATGAGATCTAGAGATCTAATCAGAGTTAACATAAAAACCAAGGCAATAACTGGTAAACATAAACCAAGTAGAGAATGGGTAATGCATACAAAGATTTATGAAAATACCCATGCAAACGCCATTGTTCATTGTCATAGTCCATACACACTTGGAATCTCAATATCATCTAGATTTGAGGAAGTAATCGAGGAAGCAAAGATAATTGTAGGCGATCCAGTTATTATAGAGAATATTCCATCAGGGTCCGTCGAATTAGCATCAAATATTTCAAAATGTTTTAAAAATAATAGAGTAAGGGCAGTAATAATAAAAAATCATGGGGTAGTGGCAATTGGCAAAAACCTTGATAAGGCTAGATCAGTTGTTGAATCACTTGAAGAATGGTCAAAGGTTCTGACGGTATGTAAAATTTTCAGTACAAAATACAAGTGACATGGATCGTAACTAACGATCCAAAATCTGAACTTACCATTATGTTTTTGTTCTAAAGAAGTGATCATTAATCCATAATTGTGTACTAATGTGGTCTATCAAAGACAGAATAATTTATGGGAACGGTAATTCAAATTTTTTGCCATTATCTTTAGATTTTGAGTCTTTATTCTCTTCTGAAGATTTGCTATTGTCAGGTCCTTTTTTATTATCATGGTTATTGTTATTGGAAGATCCATCATTGTTGTTAGTACTGGAAGATCCGTCATTGTTGTTTTTGTCGGTAGATCCGTCATTGTTGTTTTTGTCGGTAGATCCGTCATTGTTGTTTTTGTCGGTAGATCCGTCATTAGCTTGAGATGTACCGTCATTTTTATTACTGGAAGATCCGTCATTGTTTTTGTTAGTAGATCCGTCATTGTTGTTATTACTGGTAGATCCGTCATTAGCTTGAGAAGGATTATTAGCGCTGCCAGTATTGATGTTGTTATCCGAGCCTTTTAGAAGAAATGGATCTGAATTTTCTGTTTGTGATACAGAATTTTCATTGCTTGTTTTATTATTTGGGTTGGATGCTTGACCATTCGCATATGGTATGCCGTAAATGCTAAGAAATAACAATACAGTACTTAGCCCAATAAGCAAGGTAATCGTACTTCTCATAAACCTGAATACACTCCATCATTGCACTATATTAAATTAATGCATTTCACTATCATCGAATAGAAAATTAGTCTATCATTATCCTACTGAAAAATGTACTAGATAAGAAAGTGTATTGAATACCGTCAAAATCATGAAATATTGATATCATAATGAGTAACTAGATGCAAGGTTTAAAATCTGATAATCTAGACTTTACAGTATACTTCGTTGTTTATTTCAGTAATGAAAAATAGCTATGCAATATGATATAGACAAATACAAATTGGACAATTTATGTGTACTATTATGAATAATTGTCCTCATTGATGAAAAAAATCATTCAATCTGTCATACAATCTGTCATTTACGTATGAGCTATAACAATGATATTAAGTTTCCATGAAATGGTAAGTATCTACAGTTTATCTCATATCAAGAATAAGCCACAATATGATGATAAATTAAAACCCACTTAAAATTGAAAAATTACATAAATATCCGTTAGTTAGATCTCTTGAGTTCCTTGATTACCAGGCTCATGTAATCTCTCATATCATCTTCAGAAAGCGATGCTTCAACGCCGCTATTTTCCTTCATTTTATCGGAAGTTTTTTTGGCAATGGTTAGAACGGAGGTTTGCAATTCTCTCTCCATTTGTGCAGTACCTATGCTATCTAATAACTAATAACTTGGACTGCTCCATTACGGATTTTCTTATAGTTTTTCGTAAAGTCAGATCTTGGGATAATGTAACAGCTGAGGAATATAGGCCGACATACATCAAATAAGTGGAGATCCCAGTGAATGCAGTCGAAACAAGGCCAAATGGAGGATAAGCGGCTTGGGAAACTGTAGCAGAACCGGCAATATAGAATATAAGCATCCCATAAGCAGCAAGTATCAAGTAGTCTCTAATAGCAGTACCACGCCTCAAGGTTCTTGCGATAGAAAGAAATGCGGCACCAAATATTATTCCTGTGACAATAGAAGACATTGATACTACAAGAATATTGTTCATTACTTTGGTATCTGTTTCTCCACTCGGAGTAAAGTATCCTAGAACAAAGAGAAGATATGATATCACATAGTAAACTAGTGCAAAACCCATGATACTCCAAAATATGATCCTGCCTATTTTCTTCATGTATGGTCGCAATAATATTACAGTACTAATCCATGTCAAAACATAAGCTACAGCCGAAACTGTTTGAGCTATTGCTCCAATTTGACTTAATAGGGTTTCGGGTTCAAAATCTGGGAAAAACGCAACATCTGTAGATAAAATTATGGAGGGCTGTTCTTCAAGCCAGACAAGATAGTTAGTGATAAGGAATATGCCATTAATAAGGTAGGCTACCATCGAAAATCCTAGTATCAAAATTAAGATTTTGCTCTGGTATTCACTTTGGTAAGCTACTGATTTGTACCAGGAATAAAATGCACGAGCTACAGCGCCATAGTCATTATCCAGGGCCCATAACTAATAGAAATGGTTAAGACTAGAGGAAAAGTAATGTATTGCAAAGTAATTACTATTTGCAGTACAACGAATGCAATTATTGCAACTAATGCGTATTGAACAACTGTTACCAATATATGGGTTCGACTGTGGTGTAGGATCGCTGCGCCACTTTGCCTATTTGTTTAACATACGATAGAATAAAGAAACCGGAAATCGCGAATATTATTACAGTACAAACAAAGAGCGATATTCCTGCACTTGAAGAGATTTTTTCTGGGATAAAATCAGACACAACACCTACTTCCGAGTCTATTAATATTGTAGCAACTACTACGGCAAAAAGACCTAATAGTTTTCTACCGTTAAGTCTTGTAGCTGACTTAAGCAACACCTTCCGGTCCATATCTACCCGGATATAGCTGGAATCTGGTTAATAAGGAAGATCTCGTGCAGATTTATTTAATTACGACACTATATTTATGAGTGTTATATTGTAATAGCCAAAAACTAAACTACAGAACTTGAGATGGGATTCACATTTCCAACCTGGATCTTGAAAAGTTTATAGATGACATAACACAAAGTCCGTTACTAATTTGGTATTCTATACATACATAAGGACATTTAATCAGAGACCATCTCCTTCAATTGTTCCGGATATAATTTCTAACAAGATTGCCAGTGGACTAGTTTTAAATCTACTTAAGTAAAACATTCAGTAGTTTAAGCTGATACGTTTAGTCACATTTTGATGAGAATCAGGAGTAGGCATTGAGAGGAATTTTGAATAAACTTGTTCATATTGAAAAGCCAGTGATAAGTGATCTGTTGAGATATCATCTTCTGTTTTGTTTCCCGATACAAGATAATTTCTAAAGTGTGTGTAACTATCAGTTTCAGATTCTAATGAATTTACTAATGCATCATGAACATACTTGTATTCTCTGGGATAAATCATATTTTTTGCATTAACGATAAGATTCTCAAACTTTGGCAAAAATGAATCTGTAATTAAGACCAGAGTAGAATTATCAAATTGGCCCGAAGTCCACTTTCGAATTTCGTCCTGATACGATTTGGTCAAATTCTGTGACTCGTTCACAAGGTGACTTAGGGTTGAACGAAAGTACTCTACACCTGATTGAGAAAAACTAACCATTTTATTTGAGTATTTAGAATTTTCCTCCATTGAGCTCCAGCAATATGTATATGGTAAAACTAAGGTAACAAGCAGAGATGCTAATATTTGTATTCCGTGGGATTTACTTATTGACAATACTTAACAGTTCCTATCGTTTCTAATTAGGAGATTGTCCACTTATAAACCTAAATTAATTATGTGTGGGAATTAATTCACGGTCAGCTGTAAGGTGAATAATTAAACTTGCACTGTTTTACGTTTTGCAATTTCATCGCAATTGCAATCAAATAGTCTGTTCTCAACCAACTTCACTATCCTAGTACTTTTTTTAATTCACATTGAAATTCCTTTACTATTGCCTAAAATTAAATAAATATCCATCGTATGCGGTCATGGTTAGAGAGCACTAAAGAAATTGACTGTTAAATAAAGCCTATGCAATTAAATAAACCCATCTGGGTACTTTCAAGATTTTTCGCGGACTTTATAACAAATTAGTTGACGGGTGTTGGCAAGAAGCTTAATTAAGGCATTTCTTAAATTAATAATATGCCTACATTAGTGCACTTTGAAATACCTTCTGATGACCTAGAAAGATCAAAGAAATTCTACAGTGAATTATTCGGATGGAATTTCGAGAAATGGTCTGGTCCGGAGTCGCTACCAGAAGGAATGGAATATCTAATTATTACCACCACGGATGATAAAGGCAATAAATCTATTGGCGGAGGAATGATGAAAAGGCAGAATTCCCAACAACAGGGAATGACAAACTATATTGACGTAAAGTCAGTAGACGAGCATTCTGATAGAGTAATACAATTAGGGGGTAAAGTTGTTATCCCAAAAAAACCTATTGCTGGAATGGGCTATTTTGCTGTATGCCTTGATACTGAGAATAACACTTTTGGTATTTGGGAAACCGACCCTAACGCAAAGTAATTAACGACTTACCATTATCTTTTTTATAATACTACCTAGAGAAAATATAGCTGTCTAGCAAAGACGAAATTAGAGCTATACAATTTTGAGGGAGAGCTTTCAATACGATGAACAACTTTTACATGACGTTCCCAGATTTTTATCTACTCAACTAAACCGCAAATACTCAAAATATCTGAAAATGGCTGCAATCTGCTAAGTATTTCTTAAGTATTTTAAAATAAACTTGACAGATCTTCAAAGTACGATAATGAACTAGATATTTCTTGGGATATAGCTTATTATAGTCCTTTGTCGGATATTAGTTGTGATCATTACTAAGCAGAATACCTTTACTGTGTACGTATCGATATTACAAGGTTTTAAAATTCAGAACTATGAGATAGGAGGATTATCGGAATGAACATCACGGAATCTGAAACTCCCTATGAAATAACAGCTAAAACCTGTGGAAGTAAAGAGAATGGGAGAAAAGTGATATATTCATTTGTTGAGTCTTTCCACAACCTATCCAAAGATAAGAAGGATATAATGATATCAGAGATACATGCTTGCGATAGATTGAAAAAGTATGCAAGAGATGACCTCGATAGAGAAGTAATTGAATCTGAAATAACTGATCTAAAGATGGCGTTGGATCTAATGACATAGATACAATCTATAGTTAAGATTGAAATTACAATGCTTAAGGCAGTGCCGCGTTACTCGTTGTAGTATCGTTTAAAAATCAATTCATTACCCAAGATTCAAACTTTGTGAATGGTATAAAGGAACACGTATGGCTTTAAACGCGTAAGCACCTAAGCTCAGAAATTATTTTGGCTGAGTATCGTAGAAACTTGCTAAATAATACAAGTTGAATTCAAATAAAAATTTGCATTCCACTAATGTTATTATCTCGATTGTTTCAATTCTATTTCTTTTGTTAATCGCTGTTACTCTAAACGGAATTATTATTAGATCCTATGGATAATTGCCTGCACAGGCAGTATATTAACAGAAGCTGTGGTGTATCCATAAATTATCCATAACACTGGAAATTAGAACAAAAATACTGGGTGATGCTACTACACCTGTATGTTACTTAGTTGGAGTTCAACCAAACAATAATGAAGTCTTCAAGAGTATTGTAGGAAATGAATTGGGTGTTATTTCATATTTCAGGTATGTCATTGGAGAGTATAGACTAGCGAAGGGCGTAATATTACTATGGAAGAATAGGCACCACTGAAACATCCGAAACCATCAAGATTGCAGGTCAAAATCCTCAAAAACTCGTCTATACTGCACGAAGAGTAAATAACGATAGATTGAAGAAAAATGGAATTTAATATTTTGCATCCTAAATAGAATATAAAACAACTTTTGATACTGCAAGTACATAAAATTGTTAAAAACACATTTCAACTATTGAAAAGATTATTAAAAACATTTGAGATAGCTGAACCGCCACTTTGCGAAATAGCTTGCTTTTGCATTTGCAACACACGTGTGTTTCCTACCCTCTACCTTCTTTTCTTTTTAATGATCTTGTAAAACAGGTCGACCATTACCGGTAGCTCGAGGTAATCTATGAGAATGGCAATCCATGAGAGGACATAAGGAATTTCTACAAAACTGAAATTGAAAAGACTGGTATACACAACGTCGTCGGTAATCCAGAAAATATGAAAAAATTGGACACCGAGCATTCCCAAAAATAGATAGTTCTTTTTGGCATCGGATTCCTTGGTGCGTATACTGTAGGAATAAAAAATTATTGCAGAAATTAGTGCGGGAATTTCAATATAGTCTATTACAACAAATATTGGTAAGAGAGATTTAGGCACCAAGAAGAAACTATGCCCAAATATCTTCTGGAGTACAACATCTGAGGTGAGCCAGTATAAATGAAGTATCTGGAGAGATATCAAGAAAAAGGTTATTTTTAAATTTAGGTTTTCATATCTATGATAGAAATTAATGAATTTCTGTACCAGATCAACCTTTACACTAGGCCCTGATTTCAATATCAGACTGTAAGCGACATGATATAAGTAGATATCAGGCAAATATCTGAAATAAGATAAATTATTCCAATCTTTAGATCACTTTGTTAATTTCTTGTGAAAATCTGTATAGAAATCAGAATAATTATCCAAATAGTAGACTCGTCCTTTAATTAAATGCAATTAAATGCAGTACGAACCTGCCACATCATGCTCCAGAACTCCTAGCAAAAAATACACTCATTATTTTGACTATAGCGATCCATTAGAAAAATCTTATATAAGATAGATACCAGTATTAATCATGATATTCAGACGCGGCATTAAATCATTAGCTATCCCTGATGTTCTAAAAGATTTGATCTTGAAGCATTCGCTCGACAAGAAACAAATTCTGAGTATGAAGGTTGATGACCTGGCGTCTATATTAGAGTGTGATTTTGAAACAGCAAAAATAATTCAAACATCGGTAAGAAATTCATCAAATAAATCAATGTTACATGAAATGACTGAACTGGCATAGAATTAGAAGTTTAGGGACGCAAAATTTCCAATTAGGTTAGGGTAATATAGATCTAAAGTTGAGAATAATTCGTGAAACAGATTCCGGGATATTAGAAGGAATCATCAGTTGAAATGCAGCTTATCTAAATGGTATTATTTAATTTTATATCATGAACATAGGGTCACCAGTTTTAGAAGGATGTTTTCTTATTCTTTTAAGGAATTCTTCCTGACGAATACGTAAATCTTCCAATAATTCAGTTCCCATAGCTGAAGTTTTTGGAACATCCGGGATTTTATTAATCATACTTCCTGATGCCAATCTATTTCTATTTTTTTGATATAGACTAGGGGGTTGAATATCGAAAGGATCAACTATCGATGGTACATAATTTATTGAGGAATTCAATCTATTTAGATGTAAATACCTATTTAGAAGGATTTTTGGATCATACGACATGTATGTTTTAATTCTCATTGGTGTATAAGAGTTTAACTTAAGTCATTCCTTTGTTAAAAACCGTGGAATCTCAAATTTGACACCAGTTTCAAGCTTGAGCAAGATGTGACGGCTTCATACACTCCTCAACGATTAATAGATTAATAAAGTTCCGAAAATTAGATAAGTCTCGGAAACTATATTATTAAATGAGAAAGAATTATGTCAACGTGTATTTGTGGCCACGATATAAAGTGGCATTGGATGGACATGCATAATCAAAGACGATGTGTAAATCATATATCGAAGTCCGATGCCTGTCCATGCCTAAAGTATGTGGATGAGGAAAAAATAAAGTCGGTTGTGCAGTAGCCCACCGGTTCTCCCATACTTTGCTAAATACTAAATTCCGCAGTTTAACAGCATATTCTTTGTATGCCAGTTTATTCGTAGTGTGTCAAGGTTTCAATCTCTAGCATCCATTTCAGGATTCAATTCATCATTACATCAACCCTTTCCAACTTTTTAGGAAGTTTTCATATTGTGGAGTCGTAGCTTTAACCACTCCAAGTTGATACATCAATGCTAAATCATCACGAATCGCCTTATGTTCAGATATTTTTCCATCATCCCCAATTGTAAAAACGTGTACGGCTCGATAGCATATTTTGTTTCCTGATGGTGGAATGAAACTAAACAAGCTTCCAGTATGTTTACCCATAACAGATACAATTGAAACTACCTTTATGAATGATTTAAATCAATTAAGTCTATTTACTGAAGAAATTTATTTTCTCTTGTTTTCCATTTGATAAAAGAAATCTAGTAACTTTAATTAGATTTTACCTTTTTTTTCTTTTCTAATTCTTTCCGCTTTTCTAAGGTAATCATTGTGGAATATGCTCCTTTTGAAGTGGGTCTGCCTTCTATCATTATAACTTTATTTTTTAAAACATCTGGAAACGGTTCCAACGCTTTCTCAAATTGTGATTTTAATGATTCAAATTGCATTTTATAAATATCCCAATTGTCATTCACAGTTAGAAAGTGGACTTGACTGTTTATCTCTTGTTTGTTCAACTTTCCTTCATTTATGAGTTCCTTAATTATATTGTGGGTTGTCTCTCCCGAGGCTAGTCTCTGTTCTTTCATATATCTCATGACACTCGCTTTCGTGGTATTTTGATTCGCTTTTTGACGCTCCATAACATATTCCAGTATCTTGATGCGTCTTTCATCATTGGTAGTCAATGTTCTAGTCTACTAGTAGATTGAGTTAGTGGCTAATATACAAATCGGTACTCGGGTCTTCTAGTATAGTCATATAGTATAAATACTATAACTATCCATATGATATCGTGGGCGACAACATAACGACAATACAAATTCAAACTCAAACACGTGATCTATTAAAAAAATTAGCCAGAAAGGACCAAACTTATGACAGTTTCCTCTTAGAATTGATTCAACTCAAACAAAAACAGGGTGAACAAAATTGAATTCCGAGCAATATGTAATAGACAATACAGAGAGGATCTGGGACATAATTCTAAAGCATTTAGAAGAGAATCCATGTACTCACTCAATATCAGATATAGTTAAGGAATTGTTTCATAATGAGAAAAAAAGTGGTGTTCTTGCCTAGAAACATCAACACGGTATTAGCACGTCAATCACTGCAATTTCCGATTCAACTCAAAAAGATGACGGATGAGGAAACAAAGGAATATCATTTGAAGAAACTTTTAGAATTAGCAAAACCTAAAAGGGAACTTTTTTTTGGTGTGGATGGAAATATCTATGATGCCAATGATGAATTAATCGCAGAGGAACCTTCCTACGAACAAAAAGAATGGTTTGTTCATAAGATGAAAGCATCAGCAAGGTGTTGGAACACTTGTATCGAACATAAACCTTGGATTCTTAGATGGCAGTACTTTGTATTAGGTGATTATCTATAATGGACGTCGATAAGGAGTACGATGAGTTATTTGGTCGTGGTAACGATAATGCTAATAAAGAAGAACGAAACGATAAAGGAAATTCAACAAAAATCAATAAAGCATTAGATACAATCAAGGAATTCACGCATAACTTATTCATAGATGAGTACAAGAATCCTTATGCTGTGATACCAATTGAAGACCATTTGGAAGTATTTGCAATAAACAGCAAGAATTTTAAGAATTGGTGTCGAATGACTGTATATAAGAAAAATGGAATAAATATTGATAGTCAAACACTTAGTGATATGTGTTCATTACTATCGGCTTATGCACAGTTTGAAAGCAAAGAACAAATTAGTTTGAATCTTAGGACGGCTTCTAATATGAATAATAATGAACTTGAATGGATTTATGATTTAACTAACAAAAACTGGGAATTTGTAAAAATCACACCTAGTTATTGGTCTATCATAAAGAACGAAATAATATTCCGCAGATATAATAATCAGCAACCTCAAGTATATCCTTTAAAAGAATACGAGCCGGATATATTCGATAAGTTCATGAAACTTGTAAATATTAAATCAAATGATGAAGAAACTAAACTACTTTTAAAATGCTATATTATCAGTCTATTCATTCCAGATATACAAAAGCCCGTATTGATGTTGCATGGTTCAAGAACTCCGCAAAATATTGATTGACCTTACCCATTTGCATACCGAAATCTAAGAAGATTTTTGTTCCTTTGTCTTCTACTAAGAATTTATTTCCGCCAATTTCATGTACACCTCCATAAAATGTGATCTGGGATTTTGATGTCAATTATAATGCCATTCGCGTAGTTGCTTATTACTGTGATCCTTTGAATTTTTAATTTGCTTCCCTAACTGCTAATGCCCAAGGGTGTTGTAAATAATATTCTTTAGCCCAGGGTATATCTAGTACCTCCCAAGAGATTCCTGAATCTTTAGAACAATAGATTCCTCGATTATTCAAACAATAAAACTCATCTTTGATTTTCGGATTAGATTCAATCATTGAAATTATAGTTCCTTTTGATTCAGGCAAACCATCAGTAGTTGAAGTCCACCTCTTATCGTTATCATCAAGATCATATGAACGTCTATATACAAAGGATTCCAGATCTTGTCTATAGTGTGCTTGCCAAGCATTGCCTGCCGCTGATATGATTATGTTTTCAGGATCATCTGAATTTACTGCAATGCCTAAAAGATAGGTGTGCTGTCCTAGTCCTTCATCCAATTTTTTCCAGGAACCTCCATAGTCCTGACTCTCAAAATAGCCGTCACCTGCAGCAGAATAGAGTCTTCGAGGTGCTTTTTTATGAGTCCTTAATGTATGAGTATCATATGGACTATTCTCTATTCGATCTATCCAGGTCTTACCACCGTCAAAACTCTTGATTAGTGCTCCTGCCTCTATGGCAACAAAAAGGTACTCTTTTCTATTTACATCAGGCTCTATCCAACGAACGTGATGAGTTGATGGTCTAGGAGGAAATGACCATGTAGAGTGTGAAGGTAATTTATTAAATTCATCGATCTTTTCCCATGTTTGACCGCCATCAATTGACGAATAAATTATACTTGGTTCCATTCCCACAAATAACTTGTTAAATCCGTGTTCTCCTTTTTCTATAGGACTAACTGAAAGAGACATGATACTAGAATCTGAGACTTCAAGCGAGGACTTTTCCCATGTTTGACCATTATTATCAGTTTTCCAAAGTCCATTGTCAAAAGTACCGCAATATGCTCTCTCAGGATGTTCAGGATCGAATGCCAGGCTGGATGGCTTTTGCCGCTTTAAGTGTTCTTGAGCTTTCCACCCATGCTTTGTAGACTCTATAACCAAAAATAAATTTTCCAATGAGGCTAGGATAGTTGTCATCTATTCTAATTAACACTTCTTTAGTAATGAATTTATCCTTAGGGGTAGTCGCACTTCATTTACTTACTTATTTCTCCACATACTTCGGAGTGACATTCTAGCCATTCGCCACACTTTGAACAATGAGATTCTTTAATAATTTATTATCTAATTCGAAGATTCTGTTTTATCAAGAAGTATCTATAAGTATCAATAAAAAGGGCCTTACAGTAACCGAGTTCCACTGAAACAGATTCTGTGTAACTAAATCAAGCACAAAAAACGCTCGAAAATCTTAACGAGACTAACGACACTAACGATATCGCTAATGACGCTAACGATATGCCGTTAGTAAAATATGAGCAAAATCACGCTCAAAATCAGATTCCTGACGACACTAACGACACTAACGAGACTTTACGGGGCATTAAAGGG
>Ga0193715_1000019_pt1 | contig 48504 bp, 53 predicted proteins | sample U2m2metaG_FD_143040 | JGI IMG/M metagenome (GOLD analysis project Ga0193715, IMG submission 143040) | Soil microbial communities from a riparian zone of the East river system, Colorado, United States - U2m2 | ecosystem: Environmental > Terrestrial > Soil > Riparian zone | place: USA: East River... | reverse complement strand
ATTCAGAAGATCGATTCCATGAATTTGTTAGGCCGGTGAGATCAGATAGAAACCCACCTTCAGCAAATTCGCCAAGCCAGATCTGATCAACTGATATAAGATCAAGGGGGGTCTTTCCAGCCATTGCAGTTAGAATCTGTTTTCGGGTATCCGCATATGGTAACACACGATAATCAATGTTTATAGTCATGTCTGGATGTTTTTCTCTTAGTTTAACTAAGGCATCAGCAAACAAAGCATCCCATCTTTCTTTTGGCTCTGCCACAATAGCTGTAATTGTAACTTGATTGGGTTGTTGCGCTTGAAGCACTCTAAGGGGTGACAAGCTAGGTGTTATCAAAACAACTGCTACTAATGCCAAGATTAAAATTAATTTAAAATCTTTGCAGAAAAATTCATGAATCATATTTTTGCTAAATTTGATATTTCCTTCAGAAAAATCTCTTCCAATATGACTGGCATTTCTCATGAATAATATCTAGAATGTGATGCTTTTAAGTATTGGCGATCTGTCAACGACAACCAAGTTCTCTCATATGCATTATTTGTCCTGAAATGTATACTTGCGAGGCTTAAAATTTCCATTTTGCGTATTAATGCTACCAACAAAGAGAAATATGAATCAGATTTGTAAGAATTTTCTAGTGAGTTGATCATCGAACGTCCACAAAGTGAACTAAAATTAATATGATATGCTAATAAAATCAATTCAAATAGAAGCGATTATTTTGACAACTCTCAGCATAAGAAATCTAACCAAAAAGTATGGACATTTAGCTGCACTAGAAAACTTTTCGCTAGAAATACGCTCTGGCGAGTTTATGGTTCTACTTGGACCTTCAGGGTGTGGTAAGACAACAGTACTAAGATGTATTGCCGGTCTGACAGACATTACTAGTGGGGAGATCCATATTGGAGGAGAATTGGTGAACAAACTCCCCCCAAAAGATCGCGATGTAGCCATGGTATTTCAGAATTACTCACTTTATCCCCACATGAATGTCTATGATAACATTGCCTTTCCATTGAAGATGAGAAAGCTACAAAAAAGTCAGATAAATGATAGGGTTCAAAAAATTGCTGATCTCCTTAACATAAGTAACTTACTCCAAAGAAAACCCAAAGAAATCAGTGGAGGCCAAATGCAAAGAGTAGCTCTTGGTAGGGCTTTGGTGAGGGAACCAAAAATCTTCTTGATGGACGAGCCACTTAGCAACCTTGATGCCAAATTACGTACTGAAATGAGAGTCGAGATAAAGAAATTGCAGAAAAAAGTAGGCATCACTACACTTTACATAACACATGACCAAGCAGAAGCAATGAGCATGGCAGACCATGTAGGAATCATGAACTCGGGAAAAATGCTTCAACTTGATTCTCCACAAAAAGTATACAACGAACCTGCCAATCAATTTGTGGCAAGTTTCATAGGCGTTCCTCCCATGAATTTTCTAAAATTTAGAATAACGAGAGAAAAAACATTGTTTCTTAAACTTGATGGCGGCACTGCCGACAAACATAATATTGAATTTATCATCAGCAACCCTGATGTACTCTGCTCTAATATCGCCAATATAGGAGAGGAGAAAATAATCCTAGGCATAAGACCAAAGGACATGATATTTTTAGAAAGTGATGAAAAATTTGAAGGTTTAAAGCTGAAAGGCGAAATAACTTATGTTGAGTCGCTTGGTGACGAATCTATAGCAGAATTAAGACTTGGACAATCTTCATTAAAGGTATCTAATGTTCTGTCCAGAATGGATAATCTTATTGTTGGAAAAGAAGCTACGTTTGGTATAAAATATGACAAGATTAACTTATTTTCCAGTTCTGGTGAGATGATTCGAAAGTAGTGTAGTTTCTTAATTGTTATTTCCACTTTACTACAACTGACGTTTAAATTTTTGATATCAATTTTGTTACTAAAATAAGAAATTCTTAAATGACAGATTAATGCGTATAATAATCTGTTAACTTCTATGAACGTCTATAAAATTTCCGCAGTGACGTTATTAATTAAAGATATGCATAGATCTTGTAATTTTTATTCTAGGATTCCGGGCTTTAAACTGATTTACGGTGGATCTCATGATGAACCCTTTACCTCGTACGAAATCGGAAAAAATTCCAATGTTTATCTTAATCTAGAACAATACACACTGACTAATATCCAAGATAGGTATGTAAAAAATGACGCAAAAATTATTCTTCATACGGATGATGTTGATAAACTGTATTCTTATTTCAAAAATGATCAGAACATATCTAAACTAATATCATTTGAAAATGCACCAATTGATGCGTCTTGGGGTGAGAGGTATTTCCACATACGGGATCCAGATGGTCATCTGCTTTCATTCGCAAAGACCATAAAAAAATGAGAACAAACAATTCAGAAACTTGACACAATATGAGCGTTACTAATCCGTACTACTTGTTTCAGATTATATTTTCGCTTTTGGTTCAGTGCTTATAGTTTTTGTGAAACATATGTGAAACTAGTACAAGCAACGATGCGTACTAATTAACATGACTTTTTCTATACGGCCCTCGAGTTCTCTTTCGTGCCTTTTCAGCCTCTAATTTTCTTTTAATCAATTCGCTCTCCTCATCAAGCGAGTTTATTTTTGAAGTTCCTTTTTGATTTTTCTTTATATTAATTTCGTGATTTAGGTCTTGAGCTCTATTGAGCTTACCCTTACTTGTCACATTAGTGTATGTGTAAAATAGAATAATAGTGTTTCCAATTTGTGGCAATAAAAATGATGGACACTGCACTTGTCAGTTGATTACGTATGATTACGTAAATACTAACATTATACTTTCTCTGAGGACATAAAAAAATATTGGTAACTAGGTCAATAGTACATAGAACAAACTCATTGCAACGGCATTACCACTGCCAATTGAAACATACTTTATTTTTTCCGAATTCTTGGATAACTTTTCTCTGATTTTTTTAAATTTTGTTACCACGACTTAACTTTGAAAAATGTATTAAAAAGGATTTTTCCAAATTCAATCCAAATTAGTAGCATGATATAGTAGCATGATATAGTAGCCGTGAATTCAGATTGAATCATTGCGTAAAACAATGAGGCAATCTCCCCTCATATTGAAACTGCCCCTCTTGAAATCACCTCTGAAAGTGCCGGATGTATGTGAACTGTTTTTGAGATATTATCGATACTTCCGTCACCGCTTTTCATTGCCACAAGAACTTCATGAATGAGTATGGAAGCTTGACTTCCGATTATATGACATCCGAGAATTTTTCTGTTTTCTTTGCTGACCAAAAATTTTACGAATCCCTCTCTTTCTTCTATTGCCTTCCCCATCGCAGTATCGATATAGCGGTAGATTGATTTATCATATCCCTTTTTACTTGTCTTTTTCAAGTCTTGTTCTGTATAGCCAACTCCTGCAACCTGAGGAGAGCTAAAAATTGCATGCGGCATTGCGCTATAATCTACTTGAATTTTTTTCTTTTGATTGAATATATTGTAAAATGCGTATTGAGCCTCCAAATTTGCGCTATGCCTGAATTGGTACCTGCCGATTATATCGCCCAATGCAAAGATACCTTCTACGTTGGTTGCAAGAGTTTTGTCAACTTTAATGAATCCATTTTCATCGACACCAACTCCTGTCCTTGTTAAATCAAGGGTATCGGAATTTGGAACACGCCCTGTTGCTAATAATAGTTGATCAGATTCAATTTCCAAAGTTTTATTAGATCCTGAACTCTTTGCAAGTACAACAAATTTGTCACCTTTCTTAGTTACTAGTTCGACTGTACACTCCAAATGTACGTTGTATTTCGTAGAGAAGATTTCAGTGAATTTTTTTGATATTTCCTCATCCTCATTTGGTATTAAAGATTTTCTTTTCTGGAGGATGTTGATTACTGTTCCAAGAGATCCAAAGTAGTGCCCAAGCTCAGCCGCTATAAATCCTCCTCCTATGATGGTGAGGACCTGAGGCTGTCTGTCAAGACGAAGAGCTTGATCACTGGTAAGGTAATTTGTTTTTTCCAAGCCCTTAATCTGTGGTATGAATGGCCTGGTTCCTGCGGCAATTAGTATTTTGTTTGAATAAATTTTCTCATTGCCTATCAATAAGGTTTTTTCAGCAACAAACTTGCACTCAGAAGTAAATAATTTTGGATTTTCAGAATTATCAAAAGAGTTTCTTATATCGCTTGAATCTGAATCTATAAGATTATTTACTCTTTGGACTATTTTCTGAAAATCAATGGAATACTTTTCAACATGTATGCCGAACAGATCAGCTGTCTTTATTGTCTCTACTATGTCTGCACTGTGTATTAGAAGCTTGGATGGAATACAACCTCTATTTAGACAAGTTCCGCCCATTTTGCTTTTTTCTACAATTGCAACTTTCAAGCCACTTTGTGCTGCTGCATGTGCAACTTCAAGTCCGGCCCCACTTCCAATAACTATAAGATCATATTTCTTGATATTATTTGATTCGGAACTGGATTTCAATCACAAGCTATACGACAAGATTGTATATATGATTTGAAAATTTTTGTTACTTGCTGATCCATTCAACATCATGAGATCATATTTTGACCTACGGACATAATCATGGAAGGTCGAACAAAAATGAGACCAAATGTCTCATTGAAGTGTAATATTCAAATTATGGAGCTAGAGAAAGAGATAAACTATTTTCATATCGATTTAATTATCCTGAAGGGGAAAATTTCTGTTATCGTGCAAATTAGATTGTCATTATGATAAAGCGAGTAATTTTTGAATATGTGTACTCTTGGGACATATCCTATTTCAGTAATATTCTTGAAAATATCTACTTTATGGTATAGAAGTATCTTACCGATACCTATCTTACATTCACGAATTTGTGATAGTATTTTAGATGGTAAATATTTACAATATAATTTAGAATTAGCATATACTAGAATCTTATTTGTTGAAGAATGTATAGTTGACTTGCGCGCAATAACACCTTTTTTTTCGATCTGCGAAATTACCCTCACTCTTGTTTCTGTATTATATATGACCTCTAAGAGTTGTTGAGTATTTCCTAAATCAACTAACAGTATTTTTTGAACAAGATTAAATTTCTTATTTGCAATAGTTTCAAGCCTTGAAACATCCTTATTTGTTAAAGACTGAGGAGTGCTGATTCTATACACACGATGCATGATGTTTTGGTAAGGAATTGGAAAATTAAAAAGTGATCTGAAGCGCTCTGAGAATTAAGAATGCAACCGTAAATATTATTGTAGATGTACTGATGATTATTAATCGGAGTTCCATGCTTTTCGATTCAGATAGATGAGTTTGCTTAAGCACTTTATATTTTCGTGATAATTTTATCTCTGTATAGGATATGAGAAAAGGCACTGCGGATATCAATAATACTGTATACGACAGAGAATTTGTTTGCATGATATATCCGGCCAAAAGTGGCAAACTGCCCCACGATATTGCAAACCACATGTTATTATGAAAAAATCCATTCCAAAATTCATAGTTATAAGCAAATAGGAAGAATCCTTCCAAAATTGCTATCGGTAGTAATAATGGAACAAAAAAAATAATATAGTACATACCAATGCCATAGGCTATTACTAATCCGCTAATGAGCAAAATTAGCAATTCCAGATTAGAAAAATAATTTCCCCATGGTTTATTTTTTTTAGAACCTATATTATCTGCAGCATGTGCGGAAATACCTAAAGCAGTAAAGTAAATCAGGATTATTGCGACTATCCTATCCCAATATATTGTTCCGGGTGAAAGTAAAGATCCGATTATTGAAAAAGAAATGCACATTCCAGTATATGGAAGAAATAGCATTCCAACAAAAATTCTGAATTTCAGAGGGCCAAATTTTGGAACATACCATTCGTTAAGACGGCTAACGTGTTCTTTCACTACTTTATCGCCCTGACTATAGCAGAAGTACCATAAGTGTAATAATTTTTTGATATAGATCTAAACCCAATCGTATCAAGCTCTCTAACAAGATTGTTTACCCAAGGGTTTAGCTGAATTAATTTGTCAAGATTAGAAAACACCTCCTGCCAAGAAGTAATTACTTTTCCAAGTTGATTCAAGATGCGGAAATATACATGCCACAATATTCTTACCAGATTAGAATTAGGATATGTAAAGTCATGTACTATGATGATACCATCTTTTCTTAAAACTCGCCAATGTTCCTTTACCATTGCAGATAAATTTGTGTATTTAGCCAAATATGACGAGATTATGACATCAAAACAATTGTCTTTGTAAGGAAGAAATTCTGCCAGAGAATTGGTCAACAACACGTAGCTTTGTCTCTTTTTCGCTAGTCTTAGGTAGTCAAATGTTAGATCAGATCCAATAATTTTTGAATTAGCTGTTCCATTTGGGATGAATGTTGAAAGAATACCTGTACCGCAAGCTAAATCAAGAATTATCTTATTTTTCCCACCAATAAAGCGTACCATCTCTTTCTTCCAAGCTGAATCTTTATAGAACGTCGTAAATCGAACAATACTATCGTAGCTTGACGCGTTCCTTGAAGAAAAAAATTTCCTTGCAATTAAGTGCCCATTTATCTCCAATATTGCATAGATTTTTGCATACCATTGAATATTAAATCTACGTATTCTCAATATTCTCAATGCACACAAAGGACTAATTCTTTAGATTCTTTTTGATGTGGACGATAACGATATGACAGGATTAACGGTGTGCACGGAATTTTCCCTGAATTTGATGATTAAAGAATACTGCCATTATTGCCATCAACTAAAAAACTAAAAATTACTCATCTAGAGGTAAAATAATCTATTTCTATTGCATTACATGATGTGATGCGTTCATACTATTTTGTGCAAACTATATCTCCAGGTTGGTTGTAGTTGAAGTTATTTGAAATGGTCTCCATGTTAATTTAGCATATGACGCAAAACTTAATGATATCCCTATTAGTAATAATGGTAATTTATTGTTCTTGAATGTTATTCTTTACACTTGTCATGGCTATTCTGGATGTTGACATTATAATAGATGATGTCTTTGTCCCTCTACGGAACATTGGGGTTAAAATAATAATATATTATATAACCCTTGATACAAATATTATTGATTCTTTTGACTCGAAATAATTTTCCCATGAAAGATTGGCATATTAAACATATGGAAAACACAGTCATCAAGCATGTCAAAGGTCTGTCTCCTGACGCAACTAGATATCAAAAAAAGATGCATTACAAATATGGAGGAATTGTAAAGATATTACGATACATCGAATACGATAAAAAACATGGAGTAACCAAGGACGATATAATTGCGATTTTGGAAAAACTCCGTTCAGATTCTTCGTATGAAGAGTTACGTAGTAATGATGGATTCCTTGATAGATTAAAGGAAATAGAATCGTCAGTTGCGAATACTCCTGCAACAAAGATTCTAACTAAATAGTCAATCAAGGCGCTTAGTATGAGTGATCTTGGACTTTATGCTCATGCAAAGCTTTCCATGTGGTAAATGAAGTGTTGCACTTTTCACAACTATATTTAATTTTTCTGCCATAGACGAACTTGTTTATGTCGATTGACTCGTGTCCTTCCTTATAGTCGTGTGACAAATTAAAGCGAAGAATTCTTCTGGATACTCTAACCAAAGGCAACCGTTAATTGTTCATAAAAACAAACTAATTTAAACTGATCACACAAGAATATCGCTTTAGCTTTCTTCAAAAAAAATTCACATTTTGATCAATGATTAGTTATCGACTATAAAATAATAGGATGAGCTAATGTAACAAGTGTAGTAAAAAATCATAATCCCTTAATACCTTGTGCAACAAGTACGGAGTAACAGCCAAGTCCGCATTGTTCACATATCGGCTTTAATCCTTTTGCTTCAGAACTTCCTATGCAGCAAGGCTGCTTAGTTCTACCTTTGTGGTCCAAGGAAAGTATTGCCCATGTAGGACACTGGACTGGCGTGGTGCCATTGCCTCCCCAATTTCCTTTCATGAGTGAAATTTGTTTCTCTGTATTTACAATATAATCAGGATATTTTTTCTTGAGATTAATTATTCTATCTACAACATCATTTCTTGTTTCTCCAAAAGGTAACCATAGTGGATCATTCTTCATAAACGGAGTATGAAATTGGAATCCAATCTTGTTTATTTTTTCTTTCCATTCTTCAGCTAAATTGGTAACTGTTTGATAATTCAATGAATTGATAGTCATAGTTATCCAAATATCCTTCCAAGCCGGTTTTCCTCTGCGAGGTGGTCCTGAAATATATTCTAAAATAGTATCGCGCGTCTTACTATAGGTACCCTGTCCTCTTATACTATCATGTACTTTTTCAGTCCCATCCAACGATACCCAGTAAAAATACAGGTTTTCAAACCTTTTTAGAGGAAATGTTCCATTGGTTACCACACAAACCCTTCCTGGCATTTCCTGGCAAAAGACTTCGATTACGTCGGGGCGCATTGTAGGTTCACCACCCACCAGCGTGACACCAAAAAGGCGTTGTTTCTTAAATGTATTTTTAATTATCGTTCTCCAATCTTCAGCGCTGAGTTCATTATTTTCGTCTTCCCGGTTGAGCCACCAATAGCAATGTGTACAATGGAGATTGCATACATTGATGATGTCTGCAGAGCCATACAATGTCCTTTTTTTGTGAAATAATTTGATATCAATGATGTTATGGAAAAATGTCAAGTAAAGAGGAAATTCACGTACTAGATCAGTTATGCCCCGCCCGTATACGAGATCAACCATTGTTTTCATATGTTAAATATGATAATTAAAGGTATTGTGTATAATATGATACAATGACAACCGTTAGTTGAAGTATTCAACTTTGAGTAACGCTGAATATCCAATCAATAGTAGACATAACGTCATTTGCCCAAGTGCAATAAATTTTTTGGAAAATCAAGAATTATATTGAGATAATCTATAAAGAAGTAAGATTTGCTAAATGTAGGGGTTATAATAAAACTAGAACCTGATTTTTCAGAAGGGAATGTTAGTTATAATTCTGATGGAACACTAAATCGTGCTGAAACAAAAAACATCTTGGGCCCGCACAGCGCAATTGCCTGTAATGCTGCATTCTATTGCAAGGTAAAATACGGTGCAAGGATTTCCATAGGTACAATGGGTCCACCAATCGCAGAATCTGCCCTAAAACAAGCCCAAGTGTTGACTGACGCTGAAGAATTAAATTTATACAGTGATAGATTGTTTGCTGGTGCTGATACCCTCGCAACTGCTGAGGTACTTAAAAATGGAGTTGAAAAGATGTTCGGCGCTGATAAAATGGATATCGTTTTTTCGGGTCATCGAGCTTCTGATGGGGAGACAGGACAAACTGGTCCACAAACAGCTTGGAAATTGGATTACACTTTCCTTGGCAATGTCATGGATTTTGACATAGATTTGGACAGAAAAGTGGTAGTTGCAAAAAGACTAATTTCTCTCCAGGGAATGGATACTATTATAGAAGAGATAGAATCTCCTCTGCCCGTTTTTATAACTATCGACCCTTCTTACAAGTCGGCTTTTAGTACTGTTTCAGAAAGGCTCGGTGCAAATAAGTACAGTAAGGAAGGTAGAAGAAAGTCGGAGAATTATGCACAATTTTTGAAAACTTATGATAGTCAAAAATAGACCTGGACCCAAAACTGGTAGGACTCCCTGGCTCTCCAACCATAGTATACAGAGTAGAAAAAATCCCCAGGGCAAAGACCAATCGTAAAACAGCAATGATAGATCCATCAAACCCCGACAATCTAACTCCAGTAGTTACAAGAATAATCGAAATCGCTAGAGGTAAATGAAAATGTCAAACTCTACAAATCAAGAAATTGGCGCAAACAAGGACGAAAAATATAGACATATCTACGTAATAATTGAGCATTTTGAAGGTCAGGTGGTACCGGTAAGTTTGGAAATGCTTGGTGAGGCTAGAAGATTGATGGATGATTTTAACCAAAAGTATCAACTAAGAGAAAAGGTAGTAGCTGTCTTACTTGGTAGTAATGTCAGAAAATTATGCGATGTATTAGTAACACACGGAGCTGATGCAGTCATTTATGCTAACCATGATGAACTAAAGTATCCTCGAAATGATATCGATACTCGAGTGATAGTCCAGATTGCAAAGGATGCAAAAATCACCAAGGAAATAGAGCCTGAATACGCAGGAACATATGTAAAACCAAGATACATGTTTTTTGCTGCCGATAATATTGGCAGACATCTCTCTTCGACCGTATTAGCAGATCTTGAATCGGGTTTAGCATCAGACATTAACAAGCTTGTGATAAGTGATCTCGATATTAGACATGAGCATAAGACAAAAGGTCAAAGTGTGCGATATGAAAAAATTCTAGAAATGTATCGTCCAGACTTTTCTGGTTTTTTATGGACAACAATACTATGTCTTGATAACAAGAATCCGGAAATTCAAAGAGAATATCATCCGCAAGGGTGCAGTATTATACCGGGTGCATTTAAGCCTATGGAGAAGGATAATTCAAGAAATGGTACAATTATAGAATATTCCCCTAAAATAGACCAAGAACCGAAAATTAAGATTATAAAAAGAAGCGTCATTGAAAAAACAATCGATTACGAAACTTGCAAGATAGTAGTCAGCATGGGGCGCGGAATCAAAGATAATCCAGAGCAAAATATTAAGCTGATTGAACAATTTGCAGAATTACTCGGAGCAGAAATTGGTATAACTTTGCCGTTATCAAAAAAACCATATCAAGTAAGTCAAAGTATGGATTCAAAGTATATGATTCCTGACAGAGTTATAGGTACTAGTGGTAGCAAGATTGCGCCAACTCTTTACATTGCAATAGGCCTGAGTGGGGCTGTGCAACACATAGCAGGAATGAAAGAATCCGAAATCGTGATTTCAATAAACATAGATGAAAACTCCCCCATTGTAGACGAATCTGATATTTTCATAAAGGGAAGAATGGAAGATGTTATTCCAAAACTTGTTGACAAAATAAAGGATCAAATGCAAGCTATTTCTGTCAGGAGTACCTAAATTTGGAACAATTCGATGTAGCTATTGTGGGGGGAGGTTCTGCAGGGCTATCAGCATTAAAAAAATTATCAGATCTCAACAAAAGTGCCATTTTAATCGAAGCAGGTGATAAAATAGGAACCAAAAACGTTTCGGGTGGAATTTTGTATTCTAAGAATGATCCTCCTGGAAGGATCTTCAATGTTGAAGATGTTTTTGGAGAAGACTTTGAATCGAGTGCACCAATAGAGCGATTAATAAAGAAATATTATCTTCATGCCACATCCGGCAACAAAATCTTTACAATGGATTTAACTCCACTTCACGAGTACAAGACAAATTTCGGTTTCTCTGTTCTTCTAAATAGGTTAAATCCGTGGCTTGCAGAGAGGGCTTCTGAATCAGCTGAGAAACAAGGTGGAGGAATTATCACGGGGGTTCACGTTTCAGATATACAATGGATAGAGAACAAGACCGTCGTTAGGACAAATGAGTTGGAAGATTTCCAAGTAAAATCAATAATTGCAGCTGATGGAATAAACTCTGAAGTAGCAGAAATTACCTCGGCTAGAGGGAAATTCAATCCAGAAGAAGTTTACTTTGGTGTTAAAGTAATAATAAAACTACCCGAGAAAATAATAGAAGAGAGGTTTCATCTTGATTCGTTAGAAGGATCTGCACATCTATTTGCAGGTGATATTACGTTGAATCATGTGGGCGGCGGGTTCCTCTATACAAATCGCGAAACATTATCACTTGGAGCCGTGTACCACTATAATTCGCTTCTATCAAACCCAGTTACTCCAGCCGAACTAGTTGACGAATTAATCAAGAATCCGCTAGTTAGCGAATATATCAGGGATGAAGTCCCAGCTAGAAGTGAGAATAACGATCTCTCGAAGGAAGATCAGCTCAAGGTTCAGCTCAGCGTAAGCAAACTAATAAAGACATACAACGACTTGAGGTACAAATATTTTTCCAAAAATAATGGGGGGCTGATAGAATCTGGAAGATTCAATAATACAGAGGAAATCAAATCAAGAATCGATAGTATAAAACAAAATCTAACTGAAAAATATGGGGTGCAGTTTGTTAATAATTATGTTGAGCTTGAATATAGTGCTAAATTAATTCCCGATGGCAAAAGAGGCGTGATGAAAAGACCCCATTACAAAAACGTTTTATTCATAGGAGATGCTGCTGGTCGGGGTATCTTCATAGGTCCAAAAATAGAAGGCATCAATGTTGGTATAGATGATGCAGTAAGGGCCTCTATTGCTATTTCACGCTCCATAGAAAATAATAATTTTGATTCAGATTACCTAGGAAACTACTATCAGTCCATGATTAACGAGAGTCCATACACTAGGCAAATGATCAAAATAGACGACGGATATTTGAGTTTGTTTCTTGATTTAGTAAAAGATATTTCGCTAGGTTCTGCCAATCCGGGATTTGAATTTGGTCTTCGCATGTTGAAAAATAAGAGATTCAGGGAAACTGCTCTTCGACTTGCGAATATTTTGGGTTATAAAAGGATTTTACCAATTATAGAATCAGAAAGGACTTATGTTAAAGTACCGATGCAACTGGCAGACAAACTTGGCAAAGTAGTCACCTCGTCATACACGCCGGAAATACCCACACTATCCGAAAGGATAGCAAAATTGCAGTACAATGACGACACTGAATCACACATTACAGTCAATGATAAGAGGAGCGAATTTATGAAAAAGCTGATATTGTTATGTCCTACAAAATGCTATAGCCTTGAAGGAAAAGATGTAGTGCTACAACATGAAGGTTGTGTGGAATGCGGGACATGTTCGATTGGAACTAGATGGAGACATCCGAAAGGTGAAATGGGAATAAGATACAGATATGGTTAGTTAATCTATCTATGTTTTCCACTTAATTGAGCAACCGATTGATGGATCAAAGTCTTTTTCTATTGGTTCTCCGTTCAATACTTTTTTAATATTATTTTCCATTACATTCACCTGAGGAGTCATCTCAGGTTCCATTGCGTCGTTTATCTTTCCGTGAAAAACGAGCCTTCTGCTTTCATCGAACAAGAATGGATCTGGAGTACACACTGCTCCATACGACTTTGCAACTTGTTGTGAATCATCTATAAGATATGGAAAATTCAAGTTATGTTCTTTGGAAAAGTTGACCATGTTTTCAAAACCTTCCTCTTGATATGACGGATCATTACTATTTATTCCTACTATTTGTAATTCTGATTCTGGAAAGTTACCTTGTAGAGCTACCAGATCTCCTATACGAGCCTTAACATAAGGACAGTGATTGCAAATAAAAACTATCAAAAGGCTTTTGCTTTTGAAATCTTCAAGTGAATATAATCTGTCATCTGTTCCCTTTAAGCTGAAAGTGGGAGCATTGTTATTTTTCTTTAGAGTCTGACTTGATAGAGTTTTTGCCATGTCTACAGTTCCTATCCATGTTTAATAAATTGTTCAATTTCTCATAACCGCTGAAAGAGAAAAAATTATCAGTAAACCAAGAATGAATCTAATTTTTATTCAAATCACACAAGTTTATTTCATTTATATTGTAAAAGATTCGAAGTGTTAAAAATTATGTTAGTTTCTTCTATTACATATTTATAATATTCTGAGTAGAGCTAAGGCACAGACATATTAAAGGTAGTTGACAATAGATAAATATTAATACAATAGCATTTGTTTCAAATTTTGGAGGCTGCAAAGGTGATTAATCATTCCAAAGACGAAACTTCATTTGAAAAAATTTTAGTTATAGGATTGGGCCAACTTGGTCTGCCCGTTGCAAAATATGTCAAGGATAAAGGATTTGATGTTTACGGTTATGACAACAATGAGCGTGCCATGGATAATGCTGAAAAGCAGTACGGCATCAAGAGAACTGACAATTTTAGAGACATTGATGTGTTTATAGTATGCATCTCCACGCATAGAGAAGATGACATTTCTTCGCCACAAATTGACGGATTGATGGCTATTACAAGAAAAATAGCAAAAGAGGCGACAAACGGAAAGCTTGTATCCATCGAAAGTACCGTACCACGAGGCACAACTAGAAAAATGTTCGAAATTCTGGAACATCGATTTCATGTGGTTCATGCCCCGCACAGGTGGTACGCCTTAGAGGAAGATCTTCATGGCGTCAATCAATTACGTGTGATAGGCGGTGTCTGTGACTGTTGTCTTCGCACCGGTATTAGATTTTATGATGGAGTAGAGCAAGCATATGAAAAGGAGAATTTAGGATATTACAGTGGTAATAAATCATACAAGAGTCTTGGAATTTCCATGTATTCTGTTTCAACCGTAGAACTCGCAGAATTAAGTAAAATTGTCGAAAATGCTGACAGATACCTGCAGATTGCATTTGCAGAGGATCTGTATATGTTCTGTAAGGCAAATGGCATATCATTTGCAGAATTAAGAGATGCGGTAAATACAAAGTGGAATGTAAATATTCTTGAACCGAGGGACGGAATTGGCGGTCATTGTATTCCTAAGGATACACGAATGTTTTTAGAATCCTCGGAAATTAAGAGTAAAATATTGATTTCTGCTCAGGAAGTCGACAAAGATTACAGAAAATATATTGAAAGAATGGTTAGAGACGTCAATCAAATAAACCACTAACATTTCTACAATTGCTTTTGGGTGATTAAGCTCCTATTGTTTTTTCTGTCCCGTGTAGTTTAACGAAACACCAAGTGTTACAAAATTTGATTTAAATATTCAGAATATTTTTGTATCATTATGAGTAATGATAAATCAGTAGACTATCAAAGTGGGACAAAGAATGACAAAGGTAGTACCGATATTCCCACAACTTATCTGAACTTTTCATTTTACAAAGTAGATTCAAAATGGAGGTGGCTGAACGATATCGGAAAGGATGAAGCTGCTAAGGAGTTTTCTTCTTTAATAGATGTCGCCAATACAAAGATGAAGGTCAGAACTTATTCCACGGTGGGTTTGAGAAAGGAATCTGACTTTATGCTATGGAGTATTTCAGATTCTATAGAAAAAATTCAAATACTAACTTCAAAAGTTTACACTACCGTGCTTGGAAAATACATTGACGCGTCAGAAGTATATCTATCTGCAGCACGTCCATCAATTTATTCGAATAAAACTACTCCGGGTTTTATGGAAGATGAGTTGCCTTTGAAATACAACATTGTTTATCCATTCATTAAATCAAGAGAATGGTATCTCCTTCCATATGAAAAAAGAAGTGAAATGATGAAAGAGCATATTAATGTCGGTAGGAAATTTCCACAGATAAGATTGAATACCTCATACTCATTTGGGATAGGGGATCAGGATTTCATGCTAGCTTTTGAGACGGACAATTTGATGGACTTCCAGGAATTGATCATTAAACTTCGAGAAACGCAGGTAAGTAGATACATCGTGAGAGACACACCAATGATAGTCTGCGTTCATAAAAAAATCTTTGACATAATTAAGAGCTTAGGCTGAATATGCAAGCGCTCAAAGAATGGTCAATAGTATGTAAAGCCTTGGAAGATGGCAAACAATCAATATTGCTGCGTAAAGGTGGCATTTTAGAATATAAAGAGGGGTTTGAGGTTAGTCAAAAAATATTCTTATTATACCCTACATTGGAACATCAAGCCGGGGAATATGTACAATCAAAATATCTACAAGAATTTGAATTTCAAAAAACAAATGATGGGAATATCAAAGAAACAACAAATACAATTAACATATTGGCGAGAATGGAAGATATACAAGAATTCGGCGATGATTCGGTATTATCAAAATTAGAAAAGTATCATATATGGAATGAAAAATACGTTAGAATGAGAATGAAATATAATCCAAAGAAACCAATGAATGCTCTTTTATTGAGAGTCTACAGGTTGCCCGAAAGTATTTCAGTAGACGTGCAGCCAGAATGGGCTGGATGTAAATCATGGATTGACATTGAGTTGTCAAAGAAATACGGAAAATCATTTGAAGATGCCAGCGAACTGTTGGAACAAAGTAAACCCGTAATAAACGACGAGGACTTTCGAAGGATTCAAGATAATTTCGTGGGGATATGGAATTGAAATACAGACGACTAGGAAAAAGCGATATTAAAGTCAGTGAAATTGGGTTTGGAGCATGGACGATTGGTCTGGATTGGTGGGGTAAAAAAATAGAAGATGATGAAGCGATTAGGATGTTAAAAAGGGCCTTTGACAAGGGTATCAATTTCTTTGATACTGGAGATATGTACGGGAAGGGAAAAAGTGAAAAGTTAATCGGGATAGCCTTCAAAGGGATGAGAAATGATGTAGTTTATTCATCAAAGTGGGGATATGACATGTATAACGCCGAACAAATAGGACATAATGAGTTACCTCAAAAACATAACGTTGACTATTTGCAATATGCTTTAGATAAGAGTTTAGAGAGACTTCAGACAGACTATATGGATGTCTATAGCCTTCATAATCCGAAAATGCAAGCTGTCACAAATAGGGAATTATTTGCTGTACTCGATGGGCTTGTTACCAATGGCAAGATAAGGAGTCATGGTGTCGCTTTGGGTCCTGCAATAGGATGGAGGGACGAAGGTCTACATGCAATTAAGGAACATAATATTACCTGTTTGCAAACAGTATATAATATCTTGGAACAAGATCCAGGAAATGATCTATTAAAGTCAGGAGGAGAAAAGAATGTTGGAATAATGGCCAGAGTACCTGACGCATCAGGAATTTTGACCGGTAAAGTTAATGAGAATACGACGTTTAATAAAAATGATCATCGGAGCGTGAGAAAAAAGGAATGGATAACTGAAGCGCTCAAGAAAGTTGAAAATATGAAAACAATCGCAGATAAGAAGGGATGGAACATTACTGAACTTGCAATTAAATTCATTCTGTCTCGTAAACCAATTTCAGTTGTCTTACCTACTATGATTAGTATAGAAGAAATTGATAAATTCTCAGAGATATCAGACGGAAAATATCTAGAAGACCATGAATTGGATCAGGTTTCCGAGATGTATGTCAACAACTTCTACGTAGTCCCTAGTAGTAAATAGTTAAGTCAGATCTTGAAAACAACATCGTTTCATTCTGTCGAGTAGTCATAATACTGATTGTTGAATTCACTGAGATGTATCTCACTACGGTTGGTTTTCTCTACAGCATGTCAGGTTACTTAACTTAAGCCTAAACGATGAGAGTGAATTAAAAGAGATTAAAAAGTTCACTCGTATTGGAGCTAGCAATTTCATAGAAGATATGTCAGGTGTATTTCGTTATAGTAATGTTCGTACTAAAATTTTACCTTAATTAATGTACTAGTAATTTTACCTTGATTATCATACTGCAATTCGTTACCTAATCCAAATATACTTGCTAACAGCTAAATTGAATTACTGCAGGGTCATGATAGGTAGAATTATTGCACTTATTGTAATATGTAGTATTTTATACACAGCGACGTCTATGCATGGCCATGCGTACGGAAGTTCGATCGTGAAAGCAAACAACGCCAATAACAATCAACCTCAACAATACTATACAATTGCTAGTCTGATTAATAATCAAACTACTAACAAAGAAATATTGATTGCACTCAAAACTCAGATAGAGAAATCAGATCCATTTGAATTAAGAGGCATCAATAATGAAAAAGAAGTTCTCAATACATCCTCTGTTGGACGTGCCGACTCAAATAATCTTGATGTAAATGACCTTGACTCAAATGTCAATTCAAACACAGACGACAAGAAAAACACTCCCGATGATGAATGTAAATCTGATTGTCCTGGAAATTTGAACCCGACAAGGGATGACATTCCATTTGAACTACCAAATATTCCTTTTCCTTGAAAAATCAACTGGGTAATATATGAAAAGTGATTTGTTATTCGCTTGATTTTGTGCTAAAAAATATAAAAAACAAAAATAAGGGGAATAAGATAGACTAGAATGTATATGAATTTTGAAAGACCACTTCTTTTTGGCTTATCCGGAACACTTGTATTGTTAATAATGTTCATCAGTATCGAACATGGCGTTTATGCGATAACAATAAAAATAGAATCCCCTCTCAGCAATCAGCAGGTTCCTGTTGGTGAGCTTAAAATATCTGGAACTTCCTCCGACAATTCATCTGCACAATGCCAGGTTTATTTAGACTGGAATAACTTAAAGCCATATCAGCTCGCGACGCCGACGGGGTCAAACGGCACTTCTGACTTTTCGACTTGGAGTTTCACCTACACCTCCAAATATCATCTTATTCAAACGGGGCTTAATGATTTGACTTCAAAGATTACTTGCTTGGTTCCACCTGCCGGCCCGACTGTTACTAAATGGTTTAGCATCAATGTAACCGGAAGTTCTTCTCCTAACCAAACAAGCAACGTACAGTTACCGTTACCTACTGCTAATAACAAAGGACCAGGTTCTGCAAATCCACAAGCCTCTTCCTCACAACCAGAAACACCCATTGATACAACAAATACATCAAATTCGGATAAAATATCTCTCGATCTTAGCGTAGAACATAATCCAATTTCAGCAGGAGAGAGACAAACAGTTTCACTTACTGCGTCAGATCCCATTTCTGGTAATACCCTAGATAGGGTGTTTCTACGTTTAACTATCAAAGATCCCTCCGGTAATATCGTAAAAGATTATACGGATAATGATGGAACACTTGAACCTTCCTTTAGAATCGATCAAGACTTAACTGGAACATTTTCAGTATTGGCAAGCGCCTCACAAGCAGGTATTGAATCTACAAAGTCAATGACCTTTGTTGTTCAGTAATGTACATCTGCATGTCTGTCAACACCTGAAATACTTAGTCTTAATAGATTTAGCCATTGAGCACGATAGTGTGTTCTCATAGAGCCAAGATCGTAAAATCAAAGCAATATGTCAAGTCCATATTTTTTTATTAGAAAGATATCTCAGATTATACTTTATTAACTATTTATAAAATTCAATTTTAGCTTGCCACATTTTTAAAAGTATTTAAAAATTTGTATATAACCGCCTACAATTCGATACATTCGCCGCTAGAATTAAAAACTAGAAAATTTAACTTACAATTAAGACAATATATAGTAGGTAATCATCTCAGGTTACGTCATGATGAGGAGGCAATTCAACCGGATCTCCTCTTACATCAAAAAGTCCCATCCAGCCCAAATCCGTGAACTCTGCCTGGTGTGCGTGAAACATATAAGTTCCAGGATATTGATATGTGAACTCCATAATACCTCTGTCTCCCTGTGACATGGTTACAATGTCTGTGTTATAATCGGGGGTTTCATCAGTACCAGCAGTATAGTAATTAAACATGGCTCCATGTATGTGGATTGAGTTCACCAGGTCAAATTCTAGCATATTGACAACATAGATACGATAGGGCTTGCCTGTTTGCAATACTATTGGATTCATCATATATTCAAATGCCTTCCCATTTACTGTGTAGATTTCGTTTCCACGTGGTTCCGCAGTATCTAATTTTGGAACGTCCCCAGTACCACCTTCACCATTATCACCACTAGTATGGTCCATCGTAGTAGAAACTTGAGTCAGATTAGTTTCAGTGCTCGTCTCGTTACTATCTGTACCTCCAGTCATGTTGGTAGCAGCATCAGTTTGATTACTGACAGTGCTATTAGTCATAGTCATGTTCTCCCCAGTAGTATCGCCTTGCTCAGTTGTTTGAAATAGGGCGGCTGGAGGTAATTTAACTGGTCCCTCCTCATCAAGATCCAGGTCATAACCATTAAGTAACATGGCCATCTCCGTCATTTGAGGACGTGGCTCTTTAGGATCTATAATCATCATTCCATAAAGCCCCCTGTTAATATGATCGGCTATTGGATCTACATGACAATGATATGGATATACTCCATAGGGTTGGGCAACAAATTCATAGGTATAACTCCTACCTGGTGAAATAGCGCCTCCCGGGTATCCACCCATCGAAACACCATCGTTCTTGGCGTAATGAATAGAATGAGTATGCAATGAGTGTGGGTTTTCATTCTCATTACTGTTAATAACTCGAATTCGAACTAGATCACCCTCTGTAACTCTTATAGTAGGCCCGGGTATAGTGCGATTAAATGTCCAAGCGTCAAAGACATGTCCTTCATATGAAATAGGAATTTTTTGGTTTTCTTCAACGATAAGTGTGAATTGTCGAACAGTCCTGCCAGTTTCGTCCTTTGAAACATGACCGCAATTAAAATAGGTAAGATATTCTACTGGAGTTGGCTTCTTACTAAGATCTGCAGTACAATTCTTAATTTTATCGTATTGCTCTTGAGAAATGTGATTTACTGGAACCTGGCCAAACTGGCCAAAGACAGGAAGAGTTAAAAAAGGAAAACTGAAAGAAGAAAAAATCAAAATACTTGACAAAATCGATGCAAAAAAATACGCATTTTGCCTAAACACGTTTAACAAGGATATTCTTTGATATAAAAACGTTAATTATTTTCAAATTTCTACGGCTGCGGTAAACAGATCGATAATGAATTTCATTTTTCGTTCCCGAATGTAAGGATTTTGAATAATTAAACTTGCAATAAAAGAAAATCCTATTTCCCAATTGATCTACAAATATGAGTTGATCTATGAATTATTAATTTTGAATATTTTATTTTTGAATATTTTATTTTTTATTTTTGAATATTTTAAGTTTGAAAGAACTGGTAGTCTAAGAAACAAAGTATTGCACATAATGTGGTGCAACTGCAATCACCTTATTTAAGATTGGAAAATAAAAAAAGAACTCCTAAATTCTTATTAGTTCAAAAAAAACGAACTGGATATCAGTAAAAGATGCCATAACATGATTCAGAAATATCTTACCTAGCTCTTAAAAGATATAATTCTATAATCAAATCCAATGGAAAAGTCAAATGGAACAAAGATAACGGTAATTCTGTTAGTTTTTGGTTTAGTAGTTTATTCAATTTACTTTGGTCAGTTATCATTTGCAGAGGTGGTTGAATTAAAGACTGTAGGGAAGGGCGTTATTTCCTGCGGAAATGGCGAAGAAGTCAAAGGAGTCAGAATAAATTTCTTCGTGTCCAATGATAAGGGAACGACTTTTGCAGAATGGAATATGGACCACAAGGAACTGGGTTCTGCAGGAGGAATGATTAATAACGTAAAGACATCGTCAAATAGTTTTGTCTTAAAGGGCTTTGAAGCATTTGACAATATTTGTGATGTTGAAACACCTTCTGATGTTAGTCTTTCAGGAAATTGTGGAGAAGGAACAGTCAGGCTTGTATCTGATAATGGAAACAAGGGGACATTTGCATCTAATGTAAAATGTGGCTAGAGATTACTGAAAAATAATAATGATAATGAAATATTGAGAAAACCCAACTTACTTATTTAGCAGAATTACCTTGAAGTGATCGTTTATTTTAAAAAGATTATAAATAGAATAGTATTAAACTAGATTGAGCTTGAATGCGTCTTCATTGAAAAAATGGCTGCCAATGATCGGTATACCTGCGGCAATCCCAATCATCACTAGCCTCATTTTAGGCCTTCCCATAATATTAGCTCTCGTGACCTCAGGTTTTATAATCCTGCTAGTTGTGAGTGGGTTTATGTTTAGGTCTTATGGACGTGAAAGAAAGCCTGATTTTCAAAATCCATAGCGCTAGTTAGAATCTGGTTCCATTATCAAGTGAGTTTGTCAACCGGAGTTATACTAATGACTTTCTCGTCCAAGATACTGAGCATCATATTATAATATTGCAAAAATGAACGACCCTTTTCTGTTGCTCGATAGGTTAGTACGCCGTCGTTTAGATTTTGAATAATCAACTCCTTTTCCAAAAGTTCGTACAAATATCTGTTGATTTGTTCATAACTCAAATTTCCCTTGTACATAATGTGAGTCTTTCTTATGCCCGCCTTACACAAGTCTACAATGTCCGCCATTATCTGAATTTTTCCTCTATTATTTTCACTTTTGCATACAGTTTTGCTCATTGGGTCATAATCAAGAATCCTAAGTAAATAAGGGGAACCATGAAATTCCCTGCTGGAACAGTTGTTCCAACTCATGAAAAACTGAGAGATTAAACTGGATAGAGCTGAATTTGATTTTCTCTCGATTCTCGTCCAAACCTCATGGCGAAAAGGGCCGAAAAAGAATCCCTATAATAATACGATGAATCATTAAAAATTCAATTCATGAAGCAGCCAGTCAAAACTGAAATTCTAAGAATTAATTCTAAGAGGCCCAGTAAAAGCATTATTGCAAGAGCATCCAAATTAATTAGTATTGGAGAAATTGTCGCATTCCCAACCGAAACTGTATATGGATTGGGAGCAAACGCCCTAGATCCTTCGGCGATTTCAAAAATTTATCAAGCGAAAGGCAGGCCTTCTGATAATCCACTAATCGTCCATATATCAGACATGAAAACGCTGAGGGAATTGGTAAGTGAAATATCTCCAAGAGACATGAGAATTATCAAAAAATTTTGGCCCGGTCCGGTCACTCTTGTTTTAAAAAAATCAAAAATTGTGCCTAAAATTACGACAGGTGGTCTCGGCACAATAGCTGTACGAATGCCTCGAAATAAAATTGCGCTCGCACTCATAAAAAGGTCTGGCCTTCCCATTGCAGCTCCATCTGCAAACATCTCAGGAAGACCAAGTCCCACCAATGCTAGTCATGTGAAAGACGACCTTAATGGAAAAGTAAAATTGATTTTAGATGGTGGTAGCACTGAAATTGGAATTGAATCTACTGTAATTGACATGACGCTACGTACTCCAGTAATTTTGCGGCCTGGTGGAATTTCAAAGGAATCGATCGAAGACGAAATTGGAAAGGTTCATTTTCACGATTCACTCATGGGTCCTCGCACAAGTACAAAAAAGATTAACAAATCACCAGGTATGAAATACAGACATTATAGTCCCAATGCTCGTGTAGTAATTGTGGAAGGTTCTACAATACGTGCAAAGGCAAAGATCGTTGAATTGACTGAAAAATTAAAGGATGAAGGAAAGAAAGTTTCTATCATGACTGCCAGCAAGTCACTGAAGCCAAATGTAGATAGTGTTCTGTATATGGGAAACACTTTGGATACAATTGCGAAGAACCTGTTTGCAAATCTTCGTAAAGCCGATAGCGATCACATCGACGTTATAGTAGTCCAAGGAATTCATTACAATAATACGGGCTTTGCTATTATGAATAGGTTAAAGAAAGCAGCTGCTGAAACAATAAAAGTGTGATTCGGCTATCATAGTACTTTTTTGATTTTTGACGAGGATGTTATGCTCTTGATTAATTCAATATCCCGAAGATAAGATCCGATTTTCTTAGAACTGCAGTTATCCATAAAAGGAATAACTGATAGTGTCTTTGTCTTGGTTAGTCTTTCAATATAAATTGGTGTCATAGATTCCACGATACTAGGACGAATTGGCATCTGATTAAAAATTATTCCTACAATAGGGACTTTAAATTCTCTACAGGCATTTATGGTCATAACTGTATGATTAATAGAACCAAGTTTAGGTCGGGACACAATAATAATTGGGAGGTTCATCTTGCGTACAACTTGCAATAATGATACTTTATACGTTATAGGAACCATGACTCCACCAATTCCTTCAACTACAATAAAGTCGTATTTTTTTTTAAGAAACTTAAATTTTTGAATTACCTTTTTTAGATCGATTGACTTGTGAGAGATCTCGGCTGCCATTAATGGAGAAGCAGCCAGTGGAAAGAACACTGGATTTAATATTTCGTCGGTATCTCCGACACCTGCAGCTTTGGCGAGTTTGGCTGTATCTTGTGATTTGTAATACTTTGAATAGATTTTAGATGAAGTCGCAAATGGTTTCATGACTCCTATTTTTATCTCGTTTTTTCGGAGATACCAAGCTAAGCCACAAGCTATTTCCGTCTTTCCGATTTCAGTATCAATGCCTGTAATGAATACTCCTCGCATTTTACCGTGTGACATAGATTAAGGCCTTTTTGTATAAACCTAAATCTTCTATTATATAGATTTCTTGGCTAACTTTTGCGGTATTATATACCATTGAATTGATAAAAGTTTGAATATTTCAGTGGATTATGTCATTTGAACCATTAATATACCTAAGTAAAATTAAAATGCAATTGAAAACCATTGTTCCTCAATTTGGATACGAAAAATAAAATATTGATTGTTGCTTTTCAACTCGCAATATTATCCATATCATCTTTTCAACTAAATGCCACTGGGTCGCAAAATAATACCAATATAGGTTGGAATAACTCGGACTTTTTTCCAAATTATGAAAAAAAATCAGTTTTAATCAATGGATTCAAAGTCTTATTGGCCATAGCATCTAACGACGAACTTAGAATCAAGGGCCTTTCAGGATCCCAAATGCTGAATGAGAATGAGGGAATGTTATTTATGTTCGATAAACCGTCAAAACAAGGTTTTTGGATGAATGAAATGAAATATGCAATTGACATTATCTGGCTTGATTCAAATAGTAGCGTGGTTCATATTGAAAAAAATTTGGAACCTTGTAAGATATTTCTTGTTTGCCCGGTCTATAATCCGCAGGTAGATTCATTATACGTAATAGAACTAAGTGCAGGATTTGTTGACCGTCATTCAATAAAGAATGGTACGATTATTGATTTGAATTAATAAAGTCAAATTAAGATATGATTATGATAATTAAAATTGAGCGATATTTAACATAAAAATTATGGGAGAAAATGACATCCTCATAAATTTTGACAAGACTGAGGTTAGACCTAAAGAGGAGATCAATGGAGTGATAAAAATTAATTACATAGGACGATTTGATAGCATCGTAATAAATTCACAGATAGAAAATACCAATGATATTTTTACGTTCATAAAACTAAATGACAAAAAAATCAATTACTCATATGCAAGGATGCCTGTACTAAGACAGGATTTAAAGGATGCAAGCGAAATAAAATTTGTGGTAACGACTGATCACGTTCCACAAGTAACTTCAAATGTCAAGTTCAGAGCTTCCATAATACAAGAACATAAAGAAGTTGCAAATCATGTTGCATTCCTCAAGATATTACCATGAGGAGATATCAATTTGGATCAGTGTTTAGAGTGGTGAGACTATATAGTAATGTACTATCATAATCAGCTAAAATCAAAAATAATGTAAATTAATGAATAGAAGGTCAGACGAAACTCTTTACGATAACTACTTTACCCGTCATCCATGGATGAGGTTCGCAATGATATGCATATTCACCTTCTTTAGTAAATGTGAATTCAAAAGTTTTTTGAGGCGGTATTAAGCCAATGCTATCTATTGAATTAAACGGACCGTTTATCAGATCCGTATATTGAGTGTCAGAAGTAACAGAATGGGCTGTAGTATCAAGGTTAGCCCAAATCACCTTATTGTTGATTCCCAAGGTAGCCCTTGCTTCTTTGGGCTCAAAGTTTTTCTGCTGTGATGGTTGTGATGAACCTTCTATGATTGACACTTTGACATTATCTGGAGGATTCAGAACCTCTTCAGCTAATTGCGGTTTTGCATTTGCTTCTTTAGTATAAACAAATTGATAGTAGGTCATGCTTGCGGCCACAGCAATAATAAATGCAATGATACTAATTCCCGCAGCGCTATTATTCAATTGTCATCTGGTTAAAATTCACGAATATATATAATATTAAGATTGGTCACCCTCAGCATTATTTTTTATCCGACATTAGCATGACCGGTAAATCGTACAAACCGTTAAGGAAAAATCTATTTTTTTTCATCTGAAACTGATTTATGCTCGCCACTGTCTATTGTGACAGAGTCTGCTTTGTTTACAGATTGACCTGCTTGGGAGGGGGACGACCCTGACTTTGTGGAAGCCAAAGTTTTTTGTTTTGCTGCAGCGTCTTCAAGTATTTTTGTCCCGTCGGTAATCTGCCCTGTTTGAGCCTCACCATTTTTTGTAAGTGAAGGTGGCGTCGCTTTCATTGGCATAGGTGGCATTGTGGGCTTTGGTGGAGGCGCTTTTTGCAACGATCTTGCGTGTCTGAACACATGGAACATACCAGCGAATACAAGCATCATAATCCCTACTATAAAGAGCGAATAGTTTTTCATTCCGTTAAGTACTGCGTAATAAGCTGCAATATTGAGATAGACCTGGAATACCAAGAGAGCGATAAATATGGCATATATCCATTTTTCAGTTAGGTTTATCGAGCTTTTTCCTGTCGGCTTTTTGGGTTGTATCTTTGCATTTGCTTCCGCATTTTTGGCTAGTTTTATCATCATATAGGTAAAACCAAATGATAATGGAACTAGCAAAATCATAACAAGATAGAGAAAAATGGGATCGATCACTAGTCTTTCCAATAACGACTTGGTCCTATCCGGATCTATGTAAAATCCCCAGTAAGTAGTAACTATAATCTGAGCCAGACTTGTAATACCTATCGCAGTTATTATTGGTCTATCCTTCCATGAAAATTTCTTGTATCGATCGATAAATGGTACTATAAGCAATGCAAAAATAAACAAGCCTGGCCAAGCCACACCTGTTGTAAATTTATCATACGCACTACGCAGGAATGCATACAGACCTGTCAAATACCATTCAGGTACAGTAATACCGGGTGGAACACTAGGATCAAACTTTAGTCCCATATCAACCGGAAATACGCCTCCTGTTAGCATGATAGCGCCAGTTATTGCCATTACCATCGGAACATCAAATACTAGGAATCTCGGGAAGTGTACAACCATTAGACCCAACATAACTATGGGTAAGAAGAAGACATGAAAAGCATAAAATCTCAAAACGAAATCATGGAAACCGGAACCAAAGAATGCATCTCTCATCTGTGGTCCCATTATGGGGATTGAATTGGTAAGGGAAGCCGCGATTGAAATAGCTAATTCAGCTCTTTCGCTGAAAATAATGTCGTAGCCCGTAAAAGCCTCCAGAATTGTAAGGACTCCCAATATGATTCCAGTCACCCATAGTATTTCGTTTCTAATCTTGTATCTACCACTGAAATACTGGTAGTACATGTGAAGAAGCGCTACCATGACCATTGCATTTGATGCATGGTAATGAATATTTCTTAAATGAAACCCGTAAGGGATGACATCGTTGATTGTCTTCACACTGTTCCATGCTCTGTCTAATATGGGCTCATAAAATAGCATGAGTAGTGCTCCAGTAATTCCTAGAATAATAAAAATCACAAATGTTAGCATCCCCAAAAATCCAAGTGGACTTACAAATCTGCTTGGAAATGTAAATTTCATTCCCATAAAGAGAGTTCTATCTACGCCAGCATATGTCCACCTGAGAAAACGAGTCAGGCTATTTTCTCTATGTAAGGAAACGCCCAAACCCCACTACCCCATTTCCGTTAACACTCCAATTTGGAGGTTTAATCCATATGTTACCATCTACAGAGATCTCTAGATCTAGTCTAGGTAATACGTTAGAAGGAGGAGCCTGCAGTGAAGCAGGCCCTGCAAATGCTTTACCAGTAAGAGGATCGTACATGCTCCCATGACATGGACATTCACCCCTTTTTCTTCCGTCCTGTGGCCAATATTTCCATAGACACCAAAGATGAAGACAAACCATGCTATACATTCTGAAAGAAGCTACGTCATTCTTTTTTCCACCGAGTTCTTCAGGTAATCTGATAAACTGCCACGTTCGAAATGCTTCTTTATTTAAAACTGGGTCATCGGATTTAGGATAAATTACAGCTTCTGAGTGATTAATTGGAAAAGAATTGACATTAGCTTGAGAACTATCCGGAAGTTCTACCTTTTGTCTCTCGTTTGACTGACCTGTTGGATTTGGCAGAAATTTTCCCCAGTCAACAAAGGGCGCAAATGTCATTACAGTACCTGCAGCAGCCATGAGTTTTATGAAGTCACGTCTTGATACCTTACCTCCACTTTTCGAAGGCTGCTGAGCCATACAAATCTACAGACTCGAAATATATCATATAAACTTTTATTCAGTTACCATCGTCCTTTATGTCAAAACTAAAATTATTTTTCATAATTGAAGATAATGAATCTATATCTAATCAAATCTAATGTTTTACAAACTTATCATTACGAAGTTTCCAATTTTTTTAATTTCTTGTTAAATCTTTCCCTAAATTCAGGGACATTAATCACAGTTCTTTCGTGCAGTCCTTCGCCTATTTTTTCAATCTTATCAAGCGCATCTACTTCAAAAGTTACCCGCCTGTCTTTCACATCTATTACTCTAGCTTTTAATTTAACTTCTGTCCCAACCGGAGTTGCTTTCAAATGCCGGATATTGACCAAGGTACCTACAGAATCCCAGTCTTCATCTTGCAAAAATTCTTCTTTTAGCAACAACCTACACGTTTCTTCCATCTCTGCAATCATAGAGGGGGTTGAAAAAACATTCTCTCCTTCCCAAAGGAAGCTTGTAGTTTGTCCTGCATCAACTTTGATTTTCCTTTCTTTAGTAGTATCAGTTAGTATTTTCTTAATCATAATGATAAATCAACTTCGGTGTTAATAAAAAGAAAAAAAGTCGGTAAGATACTACTTTGACCTTCGAACTGCTGATGCTATTGCATAACCTAGACCAACAGCCAATCCGAATGCAAGAGGTATCCATACTCCGAAACTTTCCATATTTGCCGGTACCATTTGTAGAATTACGCTTTCGAACATTATTATAGTGGTATAAAAGTAATCACTATATTAGATTTTCTCAAGCTAATAGGCATAGCTAAGATTCTCTTAGGTCAAAACCTGGAATTTCCTTAAAAATGCATTCTTAAGAGCGGCCAGTAGATGAGTAGTTGTACGTTTCCCTTAAATTACCCACAGGCTGCTATTTGAAAATATGAAGATGCAGAAAGAGTTGAACAAATTCTGTCCAAAGTGCAAGAAGCATACAACTCAGTCTGTGGCTATTTACAAGAAGGGCAAGGATAGAAAAACGGCGATAGGGGCAAGAAGACACGCAGAGGATAAGAAAGGATACGGTGGACAAAAATTTCCAGAACTCAAGAGAACTGCCAAGACTACAAAAAAGATTACTCTAAGATATACTTGTAAGAATTGTCATCGTAAAACTATGAAAGAAGGGATGCGTATGCGTAAATTGGAGATTCAACCTTAATTAGGTGATATGAAATGAAAAGAGAAAATATTTTGATTCCGAAACCAAAAAGTAACTTTCTGTCCGTACAGTGTACCAGTTGCCAGGAAAAGCAAGTCATTTTTTCCCACTCAACCAATGACATTAATTGCAAATCATGTGGGAACCCAATATCAAAAAAGACTGGCGGAAGAGCGACAATCCTAGGGGAAATCATCGAAACGCTTGATTGAATTCTCAAGTAGGAAAAAATCTTCTTTTGTATTTATATTAAATGCGATTCTTTCGTCGTTAAGTCTTGAATAATATTCCTTAATTCTTTCCCCGGTTTTTATTGTGGATGTATCAAAAATTGTTACCCCAGAATGAAAATATTCCTTGTTCCCTTGTTTTACTTTAAAACTAGGGACAACGCCAAGATTTGCAGTGTATTGCTTGTCCATTACTATTGAAATGCACTGTCTGTCTCCTTTCCATTTAGAGACTATTCTCTTAATCAGTTCAGGAGTTACCAATGGCATATCGGAAGGCAAGACTAAAACAATTGAAGGTTTCAATTTTTCCAATGCATAAGTGAGATCCGTTGAATAATTCAAACCAGTTGTGTCCATGATCTCAAGTGTGCCGCTGTGATGGTAATCGTGATTTTTCAAGAATTCCAATGTAACTTTGCTATTGGGACTTGCGGCAGCGTAAATTCGCTCAAACTGCTTAGAAGTTTTCAACGATATCAGAACGTGTTCAATCAAGGGCCTATCATTAAACTTCAGCATAGCTTTATCCGAACAAAAATCTTTTATCCTCTTACCTTTACCACCGCACATAATCAAAGCCAACATGTCTTGTGTCATTATCAAATTGTTATTGTAGATAATATCATTAATGATGCTAAGCGGGAAATTTCATTGGAAGCGCCAAAGACATCACCACTCACTCCCCCAAAATTCCGGTAAGCCACACAGTAAATGATGAAACCGATAACTATCACAATTCCCAAAGTTAGCAGACCTGCAATACCTTGTAACAGGAAAACCAACACGACTGTGAGAATGATTGACGTAATTATTTTGGATAATTTTTTCATTTCAATTGTGAATGGTGAGCTAAAACCAGCCCATGCAGATTCACCTACAGACGCCTGCATTACCATGACATATTTTGCTATTACCTCCGATACAATAATAGCATAGAATAATCTGGTGGATGATTCAAAATTTAGTATAGCAATAAATAAACCTATGAAATTAATAATTAGAGCACTAGCACCTGCAGACCCTACTACCGGATCAGACATTGCTCTTCGCTTAGAATCTCTATCTCCTTTTACCATAACTCCATCAGAAAAATCAGCTAATCCATCAATGTGATGAAATCCAGTAATTAGAACAAATGTTACCAATATGACGAAACTAGCAATATATTCTGGCAGGAATGTTGAAGCAAAGAATCCTACGATTCCTATAATTAATCCAATCACTGCGCCGCAAATCGGAAAAAAATACATATTCCTTGCTATTACTCGTAAATCAAAGCTATACATTGAAGTGGGAATAATCGTCAAAAAAGAGAGAGTAGAAATCAATGGCTCAAAAACCATACAAAAAGTCCCACCATCCGATATAGCATAAAAATACTACCATTGGCAATGATATCATAATAAAAAACAACAAAACTGATAGTTTTACCATTGTTAATGCATTCTTGCATTTTTGAATTGAAAGTGGCTCGATATTTATACCCAATTCATAATAACCCACTTTTTCTAATCTCACTTTCAGGGCCCCGGCCAATGCCGACATTGGATATCCACCGTTAACACTGGGCGCATTTTTGTGATCCTTTCGCATTATCATCATTGAGTTTTTCCAGTCACCTCCGACCAGCTTGGACGAAATAATTAGCAATAACGCACACACTCGAGCTGGCAAATAATTTGAAATAGTATCAAGCTTCGCCGCCATCCAGCCTATATGTTTGTGATAACTATCTGTATAACCTATCATGGAATCAAGTGTATTGATAATCCTAAAAGCAATCGCTCCCGGAGGGCCAAATAACGAGTAATAAAATAATACTGATCCTATTCCGTCAACAATGTTTTCACCTATCGATTCTATCGTGGCAGATAATATGTGTTCTCTATCAAGAGTATCAGTCTCCCTTCCTACAATCAGTGAAAGACTCTTTCTTGCCCCTTCCAAATTTTTTTCTTCAAGTTTACAAATGATGGCTTGAACATGTCTTTCCAAAGTCAATATCGCCATTGTAAACTTTAGTACCAATATCGAAAATATTATCAAAGCAAATATTCCAAATAATTTGTAAATGATACTTGAAAAATAATACGAAGCTACAGAAATACCAATTGCCAGCGTTAATGAAAAGATTATCCCGTTTAGTTTTTCTCGTTTGGGGTTATTGCCTTTTAATTCGGGTATAAAATAGCTTACCAGTTTCCCAAACCATGACACTGGATGAATCTTATTTGGTGGATCTACAAAAAGGAATGAGAGTCCAATTCCAGCTGCAAGCGTTAATAAAATGAATTCACTATTCATTAGTCATTTCATTTTTAAAACATTTAGGAGATATTGTATGTCGATGTTATTTTTAACGGTATGCGCAACGAGGTCAATTTGTTCGTCAAGATAACTCTTGGGATATGATGACTTTGATCTCTTTTGATCCAATGAATCCTCATTTGGAATATCGAATTCTGTTTTTGTAATTACTCCCAGGACCTTTTTTCTGGTCATCTTTTCGACTGAAATGATTCCTTTAGTTAATATAGATTTTTGACCCAGAAACTTGTTAATTATTACTCCCTTTACATACTTCCTTTGCCGAGATGGAAGTAGCTTTATCGTTCCTACAATAGAAGCGAAGCACCCTCCGCGTTCAATATCTGCTACCAAAATTACGTTTGAATTAGTTTTTTCGGCAAGAACCATATTTGCAATATCATATTGTGATAAATTAATTTCAGCAGGTGATCCTGCACCCTCTATTAGAATTAAATCATTGTCCTTCCGAAGACTTTCTAAATCTTGCAGAACTTTGGGAAATCCTTTTTGGAGAACGAATCTGGTGTAGTATTCTTCTGCACTCAAACGCAAATTTTTCAGCCCTCCCAAAACTATTTCGCTAACCTCATTACCAAGCGGTCTCAACAGTATTGGATTCATTCTAATATCAGGTTCGATTCTAGCAGCTACTGCTTGAACAGCCTGTATTCTCGCCATTAATTTGATTGATTTTTTTTCTTTAAGCTCGTAGAAATTGGAAGTCATGTTTTGTGCCTTAAATGGGCAAACCTTGTAACCCATGTCTGAAAAAATTCTGCAAAAGGCTATTACCATAGTACTCTTTCCGGCCCCTGATGAAGTCCCTTGTATCATTAGGAGTTTTGCCGTCATCTGTCAATCGACTCCAACGAATCAAATAGTTCTAAATTTTCGCTGTGTGTCTTTACTGCGACTCTAATAGACATGTTCTTATCTTTCAAGCCCGTGAAGTTACTGCAATCCCTAACGAGTATACCTTTTTTTTCGAGCAAAAAATCTGCAAGTTTCTTAGAGCTAACATGATGTGACTTTATCAAATAGAAATTTACATCTGACTTCCTTGCGGAAAAGGAGATCAGATTATTATTTATTCTAGAATACATGAATTCGCGTTCAGATTTTATGATTTTTTTCGCAGCTCTTAGGTGGGAAAGATTATTTAGAGCAGTAACGCCTGCTAACTGCGCTAATCCGTTCACATTCCAGGTTATCTTATTACCCGAAATTCTACTTGCAACGTTAGGATGCGAAACACAATACCCCAACCTCAATCCCGCAAGCCCAAATGATTTTGTCAATGAACGTAAGACAACTATATTTTGAAATTCATTAACTTTTTCAATAAAACTCCTTGGATGATTTCCCTCATCAACGAATTCAATAAAACTTTCATCAATCAGTATCATTTTGGATTTGTCCATTTTTTCTACTAACTTTTCAATAATACCGTAGGAAAAAAGCCCTGTTGGATTATTTGGATTGCAAAAAAAGATTGCATCAGAGTTCTTTGATTTTTCCAACACCCTTTCGATGTCTAGTTGCCGATTATTTACGATGACATGTTTTATTTTGGCCCCAATCCTCCTTGCTGCTGTCTCATACTCGCAAAATGTTGGTGATTGTATGACAACTTGATTGCGGACGAATGTTCTGACAAAGTTATAAATTAATTCGGTAGCTCCATTTCCAATGTTAATTGATTCCTGCGATATTTGGCCATCATGATAGTCGACAATTTTTTTTCTTAAAGCTGTATGTTCATTATCAGGGTATATTGATGAAATTCTTGGAAGGTTTTTTCGCAACACCTTCAAAACTTTTCTCGATACTCCTAATGGATTGATATTGGAACTGAAATCAATTCTTACCAAGCTTGGGTTTACAGTGTAAACTCCGCCATGAGTGCATGAGTATTGAATCATTTAAAATCCATGTGAGCAGCTATATAACAGGACTGCATAATATTATGTTTTTTCTGAAAACGAATATTAGTTGCGTTTTGACTAACGGCACATTATGTTAAAAGTTGCAGTAATAGGAGCTACAGGAGCTGTAGGTCAAGAATTTGTAATTACCCTCAATAAACATCCATGGTTCGAATTAGTTCAAATTGCGTCCTCAGAGAGATCTGCGGGGAAGAAATACATTGACGCACTCAGGGATCCAAATACTTCACTCCTCAAATGGCATAGCAAGGAAAAAATTCCTGACGCTGTTCAAGAAATGGTTCTTAGTCGAGTTGATGAAATAAACCCGAAAAAACTAGATTTAATTTTTACCGCACTAGAGTCAGAAGATGCTCAAGTTATTGAACCAAAGATGGCTTCTGCTGTCCCCGTAATAAGCACAGCTGCTGCATTCAGATATGAAGATGATGTCCCCATACTCATCCCAGGAATTAATGACGATCACTGTGATTTGTTGAATATTCAAAAAAAGAATAGAAAATGGGATGGCTTTATTGCGCCATTACCTAATTGTACTACAACTGGTATGGCTATAACCCTCAAACCGTTATTGGACGAAATGGGCTTGCAAAGCGTCTTTATGACATCAATGCAGGCACTGTCTGGTGCAGGTAGATCTCCGGGCGTGATAGCCTTGGATATAATGGACAATGTAATTCCTTACATCCCAAAGGAAGAGGAAAAAGTTCAAGTCGAAACAAAAAAGATCCTAGGAAAGTTTGATGGCAATTCCATAATCAATGCACCTATAAAGGTAAGTTGTACGTGCACACGTGTGCCGGTAATAGATGGACACACTGAAACTGTATTTGCTCAACTTGGGAAAGCTGCATTACCTGACAAGGTAAAAGAAACTATGATTAATTTCTCCAAATCTGTGTCAATAAGGGATCTGCCTTCCGCGCCAGAAGAATATATCATTGTCCATGATGACCCTACGAGGCCACAACCGAGAATTGACAGAGAAGTTAACGATGGAATGACAACAGTTGTTGGAAGATTACGAAAGGATACTGTGTTTGAGAATGGTATAAAGTATGTTCTCCTGACACACAATGAAAAAATGGGCTCTGCAAAGGGCGCTGTGCTACTAGCTGAGATGTTTAAATCGAAAAAAATTATTTAAACATACATTATTGACAAAACATTGCATAAAATTGAAATTAATACATTTATTAACCTCAAAATTTACGATATAATTAGTGGTTTCTATGTATAAAATAGACGATTTAGATCTAAAAATTTTAGAGGAGCTATCAAATGACGCATCTATTTCGGTTCCTAGGCTTTCGAGAAAAATCAATATCAACGCATCTGTAGTCTACAGTAGGATAAAGAGATTAGTAAAGAGGGGAATAATTCGAAAATTCACTATATTGATGAATGATGAGGCATTAGGATTTAACGTAAAGGCGCTTACAGGCATAAACATGGATTCGAAATTGAGAGATAATGTATTGAATGAATTATTCCGGATTCCAGGCGTAACTGAAATTTCCGAGGTTACAGGTAGATTCGATATACTAGTGACAATGAATTCTCACTCTCTAGATGAAATGCACCAGTTGATATCAGAACGAGTTGGGCGCATTGAAGGAGTACAAAAAACAGAAACGTTCATTGAAATGAGAAAAACTACTAGGGAAGTACCTATTCCACCAAAAGAAGAGGAAGAAGACTAGGAATTAATCAAACAATTAGTCAAATCCTAACTGCAAGTATATTTACCAATTATAGATATAATTATGCGTCTTAATTCTAATAGGCGCAGTTTCGAATTAATAATACCGCGATGTTGTTCTAAACTTTGGAAACTAAATCCTTTAATTGGAACAAACGTCTGTTTACCGCGAGAAAAAAACCATCAGGTATTTGGTTTAGTACCCATGTTTCCAGTTGGTCCTTGTCCCATACGAATCATCTCGTTTATTTTGTTTTCAACTTCCTTAAGATTCTCCTTTACTCTTGTTTCTTGTTTACCGAGGACCACAAGCCTGGTGTTGGCAAGATCTTTCTTTTCATCTAGCTCCTTTAGTGTTTCATCTTTTTTGGTTTTAATTAATAGTGGACCAGCGCTTTTGTAAACTGCTTCATCCTCCTCTGATTTCTTGAGTTCCTCCGTAGCTTTCTCTATCTCCATAGATTCTGCTTCCAGTTGTTGTTTCTGCATCATTATTGCCTGCAAATTTTGTTGTAGTTGTTGCAACCTGGTAAGTTGTTCTCTTAACCATGGGGGTAATTCCTGTTCACTCATTTCTGATTACTTTTAACTTTACCACCATAAATCTATAACGTTTCATAAATTTAGAGACAAATACGATAGACTCAACAATCTAATAAACGTGTTAACAATTGCTCGCATTGATTGTATATCTGATGCACTGATATCGACAAAAATTGCACCGTTCCTTGCAGAAACTCTTACCTCTTCACTACTGGTTAAAAATCTGGTTTCAGGTTGCAGTGCGGAAGTTATAGCATTTCCGATTCTAAAGGATAATTCGGGCGAAACGTTATCTATTGTGACCTGTATACTAATATTTGCTCTTGGTTCTTTCAAAGTTTACATCATATGTGCCGGCAGCTACTTTATAGTTGCATTTTGGACAGTACCAAATTCCCATCACTATCCTATCAAATTTTACCGATCCACATTTAGGGCATCGTCTCTTTTTCTTCAAGACTCTGTAAATCGTTCCATATCTCTTCCTAAGGGTGGCACCATATTTTACACCCAACCCTTTAAGTCTGGCTATTTTGTGTTTATTTCTACTTACCAAGATCAATCAATCCCTTTAATTTCTCTCTAACTTCTGCGCCCTTGATTCTTGCTCTTTCTGCAATACTCTTCACCTCATCTACCGAAAAGTACCCTCTTAATCCCTTTTGCATTGCAACTATTGAACCATTTGAGTTTGTATTAATCGTTAGTCTTGCATCCATACATGCTTCTTCCTCCGTATCTGGATCCAAAAGCAAATTTTCACCAATTTTAACTGTCGTGACAGAAACTGGTATAGTAGTAATTGGGGGGTCTTGAGTTTTTCCTGTATCGATGACTTTGTCATCTTTAATTTCAAACACAGGCAATTTACAACTGGCTAAAGCAGCTACTACAGCATAAGACGTTGCATCAAAAAGGTTACCATCTACGTTAATAATACTGCAGTCCACGAAAATGGTGTAAACAACTTTTCCTGGAATCAAGACTAACTTACTCAAGTCTAACATTTCGGATTCTCTAACTCCTCTATCAACTACCCTGGCAAGCTCAATAGTCTCTTCGTCAGGTGGACCCGGTTCAATGTGAGGAGATGCTATTGGGAGCACTTCGGCAGTAATTATCATAGCTCCACTATTTTCTAGTCCCTCAAAAGGTTCACCAGTATCTACTTTTATACCTGCTACAACTTCTGTTTTGCCTAATTTTACCCATGCTGATCCGCTCGCCTTTTTAATGACGTTTAATTCAACTTCTAGTGGCCTTATTTCATCCAAACTACGCCCATCCAACCGCTTGCCAGATGAAATAGATTCTCTCATCTGTCTTTTCCGTAGATTTTCTACAATTATGGTAGATTTTCTTGATATACTCATTATTCTTTCAACCCCTTTTCATCGCCAAAGTACTTTTCCATTAATGAGGAACGTTGTATTTCATATACTTTCATACATCCGCGAATTCCTTCATCCAAACAAGTATTAAATTGTTCAGGAGTCAATTCTCCATCAAGTTGAAGAAGCGTGATTTTCTTTAAATTTGGCATAAATGCTACAGGCATATCAGCTCCTCCCTCTTTGTCTTCTGTATCATTAATATCAATCACTATCTTGTCATCTACCTTTCCTGCGGCGCAAGCTGAAACCATATCACGCATATTTATTCCTGCATCTGCCAATGCTACAGAAGCGGCCGTAATTCCGGCACATCGTGAGCCACCGTCTGCTTGCAAAACTTCAATAAAGACATCAATAGCAGCTCGAGGATAATCTTCAAGAATTAAAGCCGGTTCCAACGCCTCTCGAATAACCTTTGATATTTCAGTTTCTCTTCTAGACGGTGCTGGACTTTTGCGAGTGTCTGTCGAAAACGGAGACATATGATATCTACATCTCACAACGCATCGATCAGACAACGCCATGTGCTTCGGGTGAACTTCCCTAGGTCCGTAGACGGCTGCAATAATCTTGTTTTTTCCGAATTCTATAAGCGCAGAACCATCAGCATTCCTTATGATTCCAACATTGATTTTTATCTGCCTTAATTCGTCAATTATTCTTCCATCGCTTCTCTTTCCGTTTTTGTCTATAAGGCTTCTACTTTGAACCATTTGGATTCACCACTCCCATTTCACTATTAATATTGTTTGAAATAGATTTTTCATCTGAACTTAATGTATCATCAGCTTCATTGCTAGTCTGAGAATCATCGTCGCCTTCAATCTCTGATTCTGGTACATTCAATAATTGCTTTATTCTCTGCGTTAGGTTTGATGTATGTGCTTCCACTTCTACAATGTGAATTGCATTTATCGCGAGTGCAATACCCTCCTTATCTTTCCCAGATACCACAATTATTCCATTTTGACCTATTGTTATCCTCGTAGAACTTGCCTGTTCGATAGTTTGAATCATTGATCCTCTTTTTCCTATTAGTCTAGGTACACGAGTCGGGGATATTTTTAACAATTCACCGGTTGGTATTTTCCCCATGTCTTTATCTTGAATAGTTAGAATCGGATCTCGCGTCCTGTCAAAAATCGCAATTCTCGCAACAATTACATCGCCTGTTGATAACTGACGTCCCATGTCATCGTGTGCCGGCGAAAAATCTCTCCCGAATATATCCTGTGCAGGCAAATGGGCAGCGAAACTTGAGTTAATATCGACTGACCATGAGAGCGAAGAATGATCTAGTATTTTACCTATTACGATATCATTTGCCCTAGGAAAATAAATGCCCGACAACGGGATAACCTTGGCGCCCTCATTATTTGACTCGGTAATCCCAATTCGCGTAGCTACAATTGAATTTCCATTCCTAAATACATTAGCCAGTGCACGTAAATTTCCTTCAGCTACAATATCACCAGGAATAACGTATTTTCTTTTAACATCCTGCATAGAGTAATCCTCCAAAACAAGAATTCAAAAATCCTTTATCCATAATTCTCCCTTTTTGGGAAGATAGCACAGACTCATATTTTAAGTGTGACGAAAGAAAATATGAGTTGTCATTTCTCTATGGCCTGGGCTGAACCCTTGGTTGCAGTTCCAATTCGGTCTAGAAATGAGCTCTTCATGCCAGCGTTGATACTTAAAATAACTTGTAATGAGCCATCAGAAAGCCATTGTTCTGATTTTATTTCTCCTATGGTTTTGAATACACTAAAGGATTGTCCTGAAAATTGAGCGGGTACGGTTACAGTTAGTTCTAATATCTCAGATTTTAGTGGTATTATTTTTCTTAAAGGTTCAATGATATTCTTGAGTTGATCATCTAATCTTTTGAATGGATCAATTGCCACTCGTGCCTCATCAAGCACGGCGTTAATCCTAGAGATCGGATGCGGCATGTGGCTTTTGGGGTCTACAAAATTCTTGTTGATATACTCAACAATCTGTCTCTTCTTCTCTTCAATCATCTTTCTTCGTTGATCAGTATTCAAATTTAGATCCCCTTTGTCCATGATTTGCTTTGCGATTTCTAATTGATCTGTTGTCTTGAAATGCTTCATTAATTTCTCAGAGGAGCATCGAGTCCCTTTATTAGCATCTAAGTATATTTCATCTGAAATCATAATATTTGAAATATCCATTTTTTTACCTAGTTTATACTCTAGTGCAGGGTCGGGTTTAACCAAAATTTCAAATTTATCATTTCCCGCACTATATCTGACGATTGTAAATTTATCGGCCATGTTAGTCCTATTATTTGAATATATTTAAGCCTACAAATGAAAATTTTATAATTAGATTGAGTGGGAGAAAAATAAAAAAATTGGAAAAAAAGAGAAAGTTATTCGCTTACGTAAGCTCGTTCGCCGTGTTGTGTCAAGTCCAAGCCAATTTCTTCTTCTTTTGGTGTGACTCTTATGCCTCCTGGCCAGACTTTGTCCATCACTTTGATGATTATTGCGGTTATACCAACCGCCCATGCCATAGCCGCGAAAGCACCAACAGCGTTTTCAAGTAATTGGTGTGGGTTGCCGAATACTAGTCCATCGTCGCCCCAAGGAGTAAATCTCTTCTCTGCAAATAGTCCAGTACAGAGAGCCCCTGCAAGTCCACCAATTCCGTGCACACCCCAAGTATCCAATGCATCGTCCCATTTTCTGCTATTCTTGAACATAACTGCTGCGTAACATGCGACTGAAGCAATTATCCCAATAACAAGTGCCGACATTGGCGAAACAAATCCGGAAGCTGGCGTAATTGCTACCAATCCGGCTACAGCACCGGAAGCGGCTCCGACTGTTGATGCTCTACCTGTGTGAGCCCATGACAATAGCGCCCAAGTCACTACGGCCATTGCTGTAGCAGCTTGTGTAGCGACAAAGGCACTTGTAGCGTTTGTGGCTGCTGCAGCGGCAGAACCCGCATTGAATCCGAACCATCCGAACCACAGTAGCGCAGCACCCAATACCACAAGTGAAATATTGTGAGGTTCCATCGGTACTTTGCCATAACCTATTCTTCTACCCAGCATCAATGCTATAACAAGTCCCGAAAACCCTGATGTGATATGAATGACGGTCCCACCAGCAAAGTCAAGCGATCCAAAGCAACCGGTCCATCCAAAGCCACAGTATCCAGGATTCATTCCATAATTATCTGCGCCTGAAATCGACCATGTCCAATGGGCAGCAAAGTCATAAACGAAAGTAGCCCACAGTATGATGAAAATTATGAATGCGCTGTATTTCATTCTCTCAGCGACAGATGCCACAATAAGTGCAGGAGTTATGATTGCGAACATCATCTGAAATACCATATAAGTCTGGTGCGGAATGGTCGTTCCAGTTATTCCTCCATATGCTACTGAGGGAACGTCGTGAAGAACATTCTCAAGTCCTGCCCAATCTAGTGTCCCAATAAAACCATAGCCACCTGCATCTGGGCCGAAAGCTAAGCTATATCCCCATAAGACCCATTGTACCGCGATAATTCCTGTAGTCATAAGTACCATGTGAAGTGTATTTACAGCATTTTTTTGTCTCGATAGTCCAGCATAAAATATAGCCAAACCACCAGGAGTCATAATGAGTACTAGAGCAGAGGCTGTCAGCATCCACGCATTGTCACCTGTGTCAATCTCACAAGGAATCAAATCCCCTTCTGCAGTTAAATTATAATTTCCATTGGCATCAGTTGCAAAGCAGTGATATTTTGCAGCAGGATCATCAGGCTTGTAAGCCGAAGCGTTCATTAGGAAAGCTGATGTTGCAGTGATTGTTGTCAAAATTCCAACTAACATAAAGATAGTGAGGTTCTTCCTAAACATTATTCACCAATATTTTAGAGAAGTATAAAAAATATAACAATATAATATGAAATTCTAATGATTGTAATATACAATTATTATAATTATAATTAATCATAAAATTGTTATTTTATGCAAATAACATAAACAATAATATTCGACATTCGAGGTCATGTTGAGCACAGAATATACCCAATCATCTTTGGTAGAAAGCAATTCTAGAATTTCGTAATCCGTGTTCTATAACTTTCAGTTCGGCATAAGAGAGATTTCGAATCATATTTAGGACTATTTTCGTTTAACATCATTATTTCCAATAAGTCAGTTAAACTACAGTCCTATCGCCGTTCAGGCAGACAATTTATGTGAATGGGAATAAAAGTAAGGTCATGATTTCTAGTTACCTGATATAGAAATGCATGGCAGCGTTACTAACAAGTGAATCATACTGTTAAGAGTCTTCCCGAATTTACTCTACTTCAGATAATAAACTGGTAAAGTAGTCACTAAAATACGGTAACAATAATTTTTGATTAACTTGAATATTGGCTTGCAGATTAAATAAAATAACGCACAAATGGGATTATAATCGACAGCGGGACCTGATCAAATTTGAAATTGTTAATTTGCCGTAATATTTCCGACAGTGTGCTAATTTTGATTTCAAATATGATGGATAATACAGACTACACAGACCTTGTGGCTGGGCCCTTCAATTTTGGTAATCGATTTGATAGTTGAATGGTTTTTGATTTCCATTACGTTACGCAGAAATGATATCGTACCAGTATCTGGCAAATCCAACGTATTGTATAATGGGGTATTGACAAGATAATAACAATGTGTTATACATGATACGGACTCAAAAAGCCTTCTGTCCAATGCACAATTGATAAGACTCGGATACAGCGGGATAAATGCGCCGATAAATATGTATTGAATCAGGGAAATGGTAGTTGTCCAAATCTATTTATTTTGACAGCTTTAAGCAATAGTGATGAGCAGATTCTTTAGAGCCAAGGACAAGAATGAAAACGCTTCTAATAATGAGGAAACCAAGAACACAACAGACCATCGTGACTTCCAGGTACGTGACCTGTATAAAAAAGGAATAAACCATATGTCAAACGATAAATTAAGTGATGCAATACGCAGCTTTGAACTAGCTCTAAGATTAGATCCGAAATTTGTCGAGGCATGGATTAAAAAAGGATATGCTCACTTCCATTTGCGAGATTATTCTTTCGCAATATCTTCGTATGATATGGCATTGAATATTGATCCAGATAATCATGAAGCATGGAATCTGAAGGGACTTGCATATTATAAAATGAATAACTATTCCAAAGCTATTGAATGTTGTACAAAAGCTTTAGACGCAAATCCAAATGATGGGATGGTTTGGTACAACTATGCATGTTATCTTACTTTGGATGGCAAAGTAGATGACGGGATGGAAGCTTTGAAAAGAGCCATTGAGATAGATATTTCCCACGCAAAAAAAGCTGTTCGGGATAGTGATTTTGAAAACGCTCGTGCTGAGGAGGGATTTATGAGGATTATTGAAGTAGTCGTACTGGAGTCCCTACGGCAGGGCTACGACTATGTCGGTAAAATAGTTTGGGCAACTGGCATGGATAAACAGGATATTGAAGAGGCTATATTGAGACTGAGCATGAAGGGATTGGTGATAATTAAGCAAAAGAAATCACTGACAGGAAAAGAAGAGTATTACGAACTATCAAGAGACATCTCTGATAAGCTAGGAGACGTAAAGCGATCTGGATTTATGAAGTCCAAAGAGTATTCTGCCCCTATTCAGGAAATCAAGGATATTATTGAAATATTAGATAAATCAATTGAATCCATCAAGAATGGAGACTTGACTCAAACAATCGATACGTTTGACCAATTAACAAGTCCAACCAAGCACGGAAATACCATGATTGAACAGTTCTTCGATCAGCACCGTGATTTGAGAGTATATCAGGTGAGACTGAATGACAAGGGTCAAGGGTATCTTGATTCCCACAAGGCTGAATTAACCAGTTTGCTTGAAAACATAATTGAAAGGGTTAGAAATGGTCCCTTATCTAGAACAATATGAAACTAAAAGAACTAATTCATTTGGATTTAGAAACGAGCTATTGTTATCAAATTCTATAGCTTTTTGATTTGCTGATTTTACTTACGATTTCCTTGTATGAATCAATATTAGATTCCAGATAATTAGAAACAAAATACATTATTCCATATTTTTCACCCATACGAGAAACCAAGTTATTTTTTTCTAACACGTCTATATGATGTTGAACTGCCTTATAATCAAGATTTAGAACTTCTGCCATGCGATTTATGTTAAGGGGAGTTTCCTGTAACAGGTTAATGATTTTGACTCTATTTTCGCCTCCCTTTGAGCCCGCAAATAAATACCACAAAAGTCTTCTGGCAGTTTGGTCCGGCATAAAAATATCACCATATGCTTTTAATTAAAATTTCAATGCTACACACAGATAAACAGTCCGATACACATAATATTAATACAAGATAGAGCGTTAATTCAATTATGGAGAAAATTTTCGGCGAGGCAAGCGAAAAAGAAATTACGAGGACTATAGCCCAAATGTTCAATGAGACGTTGATGGAGTATAGTGATTGTGATGTAATTATCATTGGTGCGGGTCCAGCAGGGCTTATGGCTGGAAGAGAATTATGTAAGAATGGAGTTCATACGCTTATCATAGAACAGAATAACTATATCGGTGGAGGGTACTGGGTAGGTGGATATATGATGAATCCTGTGACGGTTAGATATCCAGCTAATAAAATTTGGGACGAGCTTGGAGTACCATATAGAAAAATTTCGGATTCATTGTACGCTACTTGGGGACCACATGCATGCTCAAAACTAATTGCTGCCGCCTGTGATTCCGGAGTAAGATTCTTGCAACTAACCAAATTTGATGACTTAGTGCTGAAAAATGAAAGAGTTGGAGGAGTAGTCATAAATTGGATGCCTGTTTCTGCACTTCCAAGAAATATAACGTGTGTCGATCCTGTTGCTCTTGAATCAAAAATAGTAATAGATGCTTCAGGACATGATTCAGTTGCTGTAAAGAGACTAATGGATAGAGGATATGTAAAGTGGAAAGGAATGGAACCGATGTCTGTAACAGGAGAAGATGCTGTGGTGGAATATACTGGCGAAGTTTACCCGGGACTAATCGCGGCTGGAATGTCAGCAACTGAAACACATGGGTTGCCTAGAATGGGCCCTACGTTTGGATCAATGCTATTATCAGGCAGAAAGGCTGCACAAGTAGCAATAAGCAAACTCAAGAAAGTACCAAATCCAGACATAAAAATTAGCTAATGATACAAGTAGTGAAATACATATGAAGCTATCATATGTACATCTCTACTCTTCTTGTTTCTCAACTCATCTAACAACTCAAATTTCAAACCAATTACAAACGATATTTCCTTTTATCAAACTTGACCTGAGATCGTCCGGAGATTATTTTAGTAAGAGCAGTATCGCAGATGATTTTGGAGAAAAATTGGTTACTCAATTGCCGAAAGATTCTGTTCAACAAGTTGAACTCCAAAATTCAACAAGTGAGGTTGATAAGACTGTTATATTCATTGATGGTTTTTATCTCCAAAGGATTTACACCAACATCATCGATAAAAATGAGATCCATTTGGAGCATGTACATATCATATTTGAAGATAAACTGGTATGCACTTTCGACGAAAACGACAGCAGATTTCATGCAAGGCCAATAATTTGTGGCTCCCCTACGATAATATCAATACCTAGTATTGTTGAAGGCCCCGCCAAACCAAAAGCATATTATTTCAAACAGATGATGAAAGACTTGCTCTCTAAAGATAGTAAAGAAATTGATATTGAATTTGCCAATAGATATGTAAGTTATGGTGATCCCAGGCTGCCACAGGTAGCTACAGGCTATGCTATTCAAGCTGTTTTTTTTTTCTTACGAATGGTAACCCCTTCTGTTCAAATTATCCTTGCAGATTGTTCAATTCCCATTGGCAAGAGGAGTTAATTTATTCACAGGTACTAAATCCAGTACTTTGTGAAGAACATAGAGGAATATTGGATAAAGCCGGGGAATGATTTAGCATGGAAATCAGTCTAGTTATTTATCATAAGACCAAGCTTTATTGTGTCTGTTTTATTTCCGAACAAATTATTAAATGGTATAATCTTCCTTCCTCCAGTTAATCATACATGTCAAAAAATGCAAACTATGGCTACGAAGAGCCGACATATGCAAAGAATTTTTATGATGTTATAATTATTGGTTCAGGACCAGCAGGATTTACAGCAGGTATTTACACCTCGCGTGCAAAACTCAAAACACTAATAATTTCTGGATCTCTACCAGGTGGTCAGCTAATGACAACCAGTGAAGTTGAAAACTATCCAGGTTTTCCTAATGGAATTTTTGGGCCAGAGCTAATGATGAACATGAGACAGCAAGCTGAACGATTTGCAACCACAGTAATCGATGACGAAGTACTGAAGGTGGATTTCAAAAAACATCCATTCCTAATATCAACTCATTCTGAAACTTATGAAGGAAAAGCAATATTACTATGTACTGGAGCATCACCGAGGAAGCTGGGCGTCGACGGAGAACAAGAATTTGGTGGAAGGGGTGTTTCTTATTGCGCTACATGTGACGGGCCATTTTTCAAAGGAGAAGAGATTGCTGTTATAGGAGGTGGCGATACTGCAATTGAAGAGGCAACTTTCCTTACTAAATTTGGTAAATCGGTCAAGATCATACACAGAAGAGATTTTCTTCGAGCGAGCAAGATTCTACAGGAAAAGGCCTTTGAAAACTCAAAAATTCAATTCGTGTGGAATCACGTTGTAACTAGAATCACTGGAAATAAAAAAATAGAAAGCATCGATGTAAAGAACTTGACAACAGGCAAGACTCAAAATCTATCAGTAGGAGGATTATTTGTTGCAATAGGTCATGAGCCCAATACCTCTATTTTCAAAGATCAGTTAGAATTGGATGACAAAGGTTATGTAGTGCTTAAAGAAAATACAAGGACTAGTGTAGAAGGAGTTTTCGCGGCCGGTGACGTTCATGATTATCGTTACCGACAAGCAGTTACTGCTGCTGGATTTGGATGTATGGCGGCACTCGATGTAGAAAAATGGTTGAGTGAAAATAAATCTCACAAATGAGTTAATATTTAATATACAATTCAGGTAGTTTCTCCAATGCAGAAACATACTCATTTTCTGCAACAACATTTTGTTCTTTGTATAGACTCTTGAATTTCCTACCATCATCAGCAAAAATTCCTACGATGACGCCTTTATCTATTTTCTTTGAATATTTTAGCATAGATGACATTACAGAACCTGAAGATGGACCTACGAACAAGCCCTCCTTTTCAAGTAATTCCCTTACAGCATTAAACGAATCCTGATTAGTAGCAGTCATCCAATCATCAACTATACCCTCTCTGCGTTTGAAAAGGTTGGGCATGGATGATTCCTCAAAGTTTCTTAATCCTTGAAGTAAATGATTCTGTTGTGCTTGAATAGCAATTACTTTCAGATTTTCATTCTTCTCCTTGAGAAAAGTTCCTGTTCCTGTAATCGTGCCTCCTGTCCCACAGCCAGTGAAGAAATGTGTTACCTGTCCATTCGATTGTTCCCAAATTTCAGGACCAGTACTCTCATAATGGGCAAGAAAATTGGATTCATTTTCATATTGATTTGGCATATAATAGATATCGGATCTAGGTTTTGCAATGGCAGTAGCAAGAGCAATGCTTTGATCGGTCCCCGCTCCCACACGTGGACATAAATCGTCTGAAGTTTCATGAAGTGTTGCCCCTAGGTTCCTAAGGATTCTTTTGGTTTCTGCACTAACTTTCTCAGGAATAACGATTTCTACTTTATAACCCATTGAAGAAGCTATACCAGCTAAGGCTATTCCCGTATTTCCAGAAGTAGGTTCAATAATGATGCTCTTGTCTTTCACAAGTGAGCCTTTCTTCTCAGCGTCCTTAACCATCCAATAGGCGGCCCTGTCTTTAACGGAACCAAATGGATTATACCATTCTAACTTCGCGTAAAATTTAATATTTTCATTAGAGTATGATGAGAGTTCGTGTAGTGGAGTATTCCCTATACGTTGTAATATTTCAGGTCCTATTATGGATGTCATCTAGTTCACTTTGTCTTCTTTATTACAAACTCTAGTTCATTATCTTTCTTTTGCACAGATAACAAATTATGACCAGTTTTTTCTGCCCATCTTGTTATATCTTCTTCTGATTCAGGGTCATCAGCTATGACTTTGAGTTTGCTTCCAATACCCAATTTTTCAATTTCAATTTTAGTCCTAAAAACAGGTTCTGGACAATATAACCCTCTAACATCAATAACTTTGTCAAAAGATTTCTCATTATCATTGTCGACCGTCATATTCATTCTTAACACTAATAATCAAGGTGCTGTTTTTATTAAATGTTTATAAGTTATTCAAAACCCACATTGTAGACTTGATTTCAATGAATCGTGTTAAAATATTTTCACAAAGAAAAGAATCGAGATTATCTGAATAAATCATCTTTTTTGGCTCTAGTTACTTTCGAAATAGAAGCATCTTTGGATGGAAAATCGTAACCCCTGACTATTGTTACAGGAACACGTAATGATTTTCCCATGACAAGTTCAGCGGCTGACGCTATTTCATCTGCAATTGCTATTTCAGTAACCCTAAGAATATTCCCATACATATCAGATTCTCCTATGTAACTCTTGATCGGATCAATGCCTGCTACTCCAATCGCTACGTTAACCTGGCCTTTCCTAAAGGGCCTGCCAAAAGTATCGGAAATAATTACAGCAACATTTGTCTTGGCTCTGGACTTTATGTAATTTTTAATTGCTCTAGCCGATTTATCTGGGTCGACAGGTAACAGTAATACATGATTTGACTTTCCCACGTTACTGGTATCAATTCCTGAATTAGCACAAACAAACCCATGTTTTGTTTCAGTGATAATGATATCTCGCTGTATTTTGATTATTTCATTGGATTGCGTAATGATGAGTTCTACTAGCTTGGGATCCTTTCCAGTGCGAGAAGAAATTGTTTTTGATTCTTCAGAAGGAATTATCTTTGTTAAATCGATTGTTCTTCCTTCTGATTTTGATACTATTTTATGTGT
>Ga0193715_1000017_pt1 | contig 49461 bp, 60 predicted proteins | sample U2m2metaG_FD_143040 | JGI IMG/M metagenome (GOLD analysis project Ga0193715, IMG submission 143040) | Soil microbial communities from a riparian zone of the East river system, Colorado, United States - U2m2 | ecosystem: Environmental > Terrestrial > Soil > Riparian zone | place: USA: East River... | reverse complement strand
AAAAATAACTACGGTAATATTCACTGCCTTTGAAATTTCGATTTCAAGCTGACCTGCTCCTACACTTTCTACTAGAATCAAATTATAACCCGCAGCATCTAAAATTCTGACTACGTTCCTTAGGGACCTTGAAATACCTCCTTCAGCACCGCGCGAGGCTAAACTTCTCACATAAATTTCATCACTAACTGACATCATTCGTACCCTGTCACCTAATAAGGCGCCACCTGTTATCGGGCTAGATGGATCAACCGCAATTACGGCAACTTTGTAACTAAGGGAATGAAATTCAGATGCTAACCTCCCAATTAATGTACTCTTACCAGAACCAGCAGATCCTGTAAATCCAATGGTCTTAGCATTTTTCGTTTTCTTGAAAATTCCATGTATTATTTTTACTGAATCGGGATCATTATTATCTACTATTGAAATTGCTCTCGAAATTGATCTTTTATCGCCTTTCAGTATCCCTGCCACTAAGTCTGACACGAGTGATTTGCTGGGAAATTAAGTATTAAAAGTTACTTGTATTTGTAAAGTAACTGAGTTTCACCCAAAATAAATGGACAAAAAATTTTAAAGATACATAGTGATTTTTAATTGTATGTCTACATCTACGGTTACACATAACAAAAAAAAGCCCATAAGGGTTCTCGTATCTAAATTAGGGCTAGATGGTCATGACCGAGGAGCTCTAGTCATATGCAGAGCTCTCAGGGATTCAGGAATGGAGGTTATATATTCTGGGTTATTCTGTACGCCCGACCAGGTAGCTAAAATTGCTATTGATGAAGATGTCGATGTTGTAGCGATGAGTTTACTTAATGGAGCTCATCTTACATTATTCCCCAGGGTTGCTGCCGTTTTAAAAGAGCAGGGCGTTAATGATATTCTTTTAATTGGGGGTGGCGTGATACCCGGCAAGGACAAAAAGCTCCTGGAAGAAAGGGGAATAAAAGGCAACTTTGGACCAGGCACCGCGCTTGAAGTAATTATTGATTTCATCCATAACAATATAAAAAAATAACAATTACTTGGACAATTTCTTTATTCTTCTTTTAGGAACGCTCAATATGTGTCAGGATTGTAATTGTTAAACTATTTCTAGTTCACCTAAAATAGTTACTGAATCATGATTATTACCGACTTCATGACAGATTTGCCAGTTTGTTATATAAATAACAGATGATTTTTATCTTGCGTTGTAACCTAAAAAGAGAACTTGTTGGAAAGCACTCTAAGTATGTCTTATTGCGCCTATTACCATTAGTACAATCCAGATAACCAACACAATTATTCCAATAACGATTAAAATATTTCCGATTGTTCCGGCTGGATAGGGTATAGGTGAATATAGTAAAACAGCTCCTATCACGATAAGAATTAATGCTAGAATTAGTAAATTCTGGTTAGAAATTGTGGTCATATACTAAGTGATGGGAAACATAGTTTATTACAATATAAATATACTCAGAATACCAAATAATACTAATCAAAGAAAGGTCTAGCGTCTATATTATTATTGTAGTGATTGATATGGTCTATTACTATTGGAAAAAATTTTTGCCCATATAGCTTGTAAATTATAGTGATTAAGATTTAAATCAAGTGTTCGGTAAATCTCACCCGGTGATATGACTCTTATCGGGGACGTCTATAGATGGCTTTATAGCAAATTCAGTTCTCAGCCTACAAATTTTAGCTGGGTGATTAACAATGGGCTTGCTGGAAGTGGGTTACCGTTATCTTTTGATCAATTTCAGTGGTTAGTAAAGAATGGGATTCGCACCATCGTAACAGTACGGGAAATACCCTTGCCTTTACAATGGATATCAGATCGAGATATCGCAAATGTCCATTTTGGAGATAAAAACTTTGAGAAAGTTAACTACTTGCACCTTAGAGTTGAGGACTATCATTCACCTACCGTACAAGAGATTGATTCAACAGTCAAATTTATCGAGAATGAAATTGTGGCGAAAAGACCAGTACTAGTTCACTGCGCCGCAGGAAAAGGAAGAACAGGAACAATATTGGGTGCATATTTGTTAAAAAAAGAAAATCTAAGTGCAAAGGATGCTATAACAAGAATCAGAAATCTTAGACCCGGATCAATTCAGACAGATTCACAAGAAAAGTCACTCTATGAATATGAGAAGTATCTTGGAGAAAAAACTGTCAATTAAATCTATCAAGAGGACAAATTGCGATTACAAATGTCTCTCAATTATTTCCAAATACAAGTATGATAACATTTTATTGATACCATTTATTATTACATGACATGGATTTTAAAAAGTTGGAAGAAATGTCATATGAAGCAAGTGATGCACGCAATAAGAATTTGAGAACAAACGCAACAAAAATAGAAATAGAGATCTTGAAGAATATTACGGAAGGTCAATTATTATTTCCTGTGGAAGATGAGATTTTAATGACAAAAAATACTGCGTCGTTTGTTTATAAGAAAGGTGAGACATATCCTTCACTATTAGAATTTGTAGGACGCATTCTCCATGTCGATATACCCATTAAGATTAATCAGTGTAAATTCGGACCAGGCGGTGTTATAGTATCCGCAAACAACAAAGAAGATGCACAAAAAATCTTGCAAGTTTGCACTAACGAATTACAAGCATTAATCAAGGCTAAAGAAGGATACATTGGCTAGTATTCTATTGGAAAAAAAATTTATTTTCTTTTAATTACTTCAAGGAGATTTGACAACTTGAATGGCTTTAGCAAAATATCTTTCTGATACAATCTAACTAAATCTGTTCCAGTTGAAGTTCGATATAAGGGATTGGTTGTGGTTAATGCGATTCGTTGATATGGTTTTACTCAAAGGATTTCGGTTGCAAGATCCTTGGTCAAAATGTTTTCCTGACAGATGTTCGTCCAAAATAATTAGATCAAAATTGTTAAACTTTAGCGCAGATAGGCATTCATTACTATCTACTACATTGGTAACATTAACATGGCAACGGCTCAAAAATTCTGCATAAAGTACCACTAAGTCAGGATCGGATTCTGCGATAAGTATACTGATCACATGTTCCTCTACTAAGGATGATGCCGTATTGTCTGTATCATATGGGTTTAGAGCTATCATAATGTCATGTACATTTGCTATTTTTAATCTTGCATTTTGTTTAGTCTCCAAAATTACCTGTGGATGTGGACAAATTACTGTTATGTGGTAATTAGTTTTTACCCATTCATCATGGGCATCTTGCCACCATTTCTCTAATTTTTCTGAATCCTCAAACGACTTGTTTTCACATAAACAACATGCCGCGTCTGCGAAAACAGTTATTTTTAGTTTGTCTCCTATAGTCTTATTTTCGTGAAATATTTTCTCTAGATTTTTTTTAAGTTCTTAAAAAGTGTCAAATTACCGGTTAGAGCCGATTGATAGTAAAGGTTCAAAATCAATAATCTGCAAACTATTGTTGTCTAGACGCTGTTGATAATTTTTTATCTTTGTCGAAATTCTAGAAATACTTGATTGATGAAGTTGATTAAAAGCATAGACGGAGGCATAGATACAGTGCTACCTTCCTCAAGTCCATGGTTTATTCCATTCTGCAGCTGCTTGAGCACGCTGCTCTTCGTCCTCACATAATAACATGACATGCTTGCCCTCAGAAATCTCATGTATTTTCTGGATATTATGCAAAATAAACCCCTTCAAGTTGATACTTTCCTTGCATTAACTAATGGACACTGAATACCTTATTGAACATAATAGTTTATTAGGCTTATTGAAGATATTACAGTTTCCTAAATGAAGAACCGTGGTGTTTCGAAAATTTCTATCACTATCTCATATTTAGATTAAATATCCACGGTACAGTTTACCATTAAAAGTATTAATTATGCGAAAAGCAACTAATATGCCTAAATAAAAAACATAATTAAGATTGAGTGTTTTTTAAACACTCCAACACTCATCCTGTAAGATACTAATCAGTACTTTTCCACATCATTTTCCTCATTTCCTTTCCAATAACCTCCAATTGATTATTTTCTAATTGGTTCATGAACCTAGCAAATGAATTCTTGCCATCCTTTCTGTACACACTCGACCATTCATTTGCGAATTCTCCAGATTGTATATCCTTCAGAACTTTTTTCATATTTTCTTTTACTTGATTATTTATTATCATTGGTCCTCTTGTGAGACCACCATATCTTGCGGTTTCACTCACCCTGTTGTACATTCCAGTTATTCCATACTTGTATATCAGATCCACTATCAATTTCAATTCATGTAGGCATTCATAATAAGCCACCTCAGGTTGGTAACCAGCTTCTACTAGAGTTTCAAATGCATTAAGAACAAGTGAATGTGCACCACCACACAGGTCGACTTGTTCCCCAAACCAATCTGTTTCAACTTCTTCCTTGAAAGTAGTTTCAATTACGCCTGGCCTTGTGCTGCCTATTGCTTTGGCCAGTCCCAAAACAGTATTCAGAGCACTTCCAGAATAATCTTGATGAACAGCAATCAACGAAGGAGTGCCGAAACCTTCCTGATACAATTCTCTTACTCTTTGACCCGGTCCCTTTGGAGCGACCATTATTACATCAATATTATTAGGAGGGATAATCCACTTCCAGTGTATAGCTGCCCCATGAGAAAAATTTAATGTTTTTCCCTGAGATAGGCCTGGCGCTATGTCGTTGATGTATACATTGCCTTGTTCCATATCTGGAGTCAAAACATGAATAATATCCGCTGACTTTGAGGCTTCCTTTACTTCTTTGACAACATGTCCATCATTTTCTGCAGTTTTCCAGGATTTTGCACCTTTGTACAATCCGATTAGCACATTCAATCCAGAATCTTTCATATTGTTTGCTTGAGCTCTCCCCTGTATACCGTAGCCTATCACCGCGATAGTCTTGTTTCTAACCGGTTCTAAAGAAACATCATTGTCAAACCATTTTTTTGCAGTCATACTTTCTCATATCTTATGTCGATATATATGCTATTTAATTTGATTCGATCTCCACATTCCACAGTATAACTATCAAAGTTGTACCTTAGCTAAGCAATTTCTGCATTGGAGGAGGATGAACTCTTTATTATTGGATATTACTGAAAATTTTTTCGCACCACAATTCTTGCAAATTGGGCAGGAGCGTAATGGTTTTGTCATGTATTTTCATATAGCAAATGTTGTTCAATTATCACTTAATATCCGGATATTGTCTAACTTCACCGGTTCCTTCACTCTGAGTTTCAAATAGTACCTTTATTCTGTGGACTCCGTTGAGATCTGAAATTATTCTGAATACGGCATCTGGGACATATTGCTTCCATTCTTTGTCCATGACAATATTCATTCGAATGTTAGTGCCATTACAGTTATTAGTGTCGTAAAAAAGTGGTGTTCGTACACTAAGCGTATCAGAACCACTAGACAAGAGCTCCTGAACAAATTTGTTACCCGTATATATTGAGTTAAACTTGGGTAACATAGATTTTAGGTGTTGAACCCAAATCGCGTTATTTTCCAAATTCAAAATTGGTACTATGTACACCTTACTGAGGTCGATTTTTGCTCCCAACAAAGACTGATGAATAAAGTACACTCTCTCACCTGCTGTGAACGGATTTGAGAACGTAAAATTGAATTGAGAGCTTCCTACGGCAACGATCAATTCATTACAGTCTTTTAATATTTGTTTGGCAAGTTTTAGATGTCCATTGTGAAATGGCTGAAATCTTCCAATCATCAATCCGGATTTGGCCAATTTTATCTATTATTTAGTTTATTTACCTGTTCTTTTATTTTAACTTCATCTATTTTCTTGAACAGCGGTTGAATATTTCCCAATATATGACCTGCCTTTAATGTGATTGATCCGATAGCGTTCCACTTCTGTTCGTGGACGTTACCTTCCAAAGAAATTTGTTGCCAAATTTTCTCTGCCGAAAATGGTATAAACGGTTCAAGTAAAATAGATAATGATCGCACGGCGTTAATAGATACAAAAAGTGAAGTCGCTGACTGTTTGGGATTCTTCCATGGTTCCTTCTTTTGAAAATATTGATTCAATATAGACGAAAAGTTGAGAATACATTTTAATGCTTTGTCGATTTCACTCCTCAAAATAAAGTCAGCTACTTTGTTACCAATATTTTTTATTTCTTCCAAGACTTTCTTGTCATTATCATCATACTCATTTGGGTGAGGTATGGTGTTATCAAAATATTTTTTAATAAAAGTCAATGTTCGATTAACAAAGTTGCCAATATTGGCGATTAATTCATTATTTATCTTTTTTTCAAAATCATTCCAGTCAAAATTGATATCATCTTGAGAATAACTGCAGATTGAGGCAATGTAGAATCTTAAATAATCAGCCTCAAATTGATTTACAAATTCTCTCAGTCCAATATACCAGTTCCTACTTTTTGAGATCTTATTGTTCTGAAGCATGAGGTGTCCACGAGTGGGTATGAGATCCGGCAATTTGTACTCCTGATCTATTCCTAATCTAATTGCCGGCAAAAACAGATAATGATGATAAACAATATCTTTTCCAATAAAGTGATATATTTTAGATTTATTCCATTTCTCTCTTGCAACATCTACGTTACCCAATAATTCAATAAATGAAGAAATATAGCATAAGTGGTTATCGAACCACCCATAGAACACCTTGTCCATTTTATCATTACCCTCGACAGGAATGTTTATACCCCAAGTAATGTCTCTCGTTATATCCCAATCCTGGAGTCCCTCAACAATCCAATTAAGCACATACTTTTTAACATCTTGTTGGAGAAATTTATTTTCACTCAACCATTTTTCAAGACAAACACCAAAATTAGAGAGCTTGAAGAAATAATGATTACTGTTTTTCTTGATGGGAGGTAGTCCACAGATAGCACATTTTGGACCTAGTATTTTTTCTGGGATCCGTCCACATTTTTCACATAAATCTGAATATTGTCCCATTGCACCGCAATAAGGACATGTTCCAACCACATAACGGTCAGGTAGAAACTTTGAATCTTTTTCGCAAAAGGATTGCACGACCTCTTTTTGATAAATAAGATCCTTTCTGCTTAAAACGTTAAAGACGTATTGTACAAATTCCCTATTTGTACTTGAGCTTGTTTGTGAAAATGAATCAAAAATTATTCCTACGGACTTGAAATCTTCGATATCTTTATCATGCCAATGTTTAACGTAGATTTCAGGTTTTGTCTTCTTTTTTTCAGTCTCAATGAGGATGGGGGTCCCAAAATCGTCTGATGCGCATAAGTGATAAACCTCTACCTCATTTAGTTTCAAAAACCTACGAAATATATCTGCAGGCAGATAAGTTGACGATATGTGACCAAGATGTATCTCTCCATTCGCATATGGAAGAGCGCTTGTTATTATCACACTGTCTTTATTGGAAATTTGCACAGCAGAATCAGTGATGGATCACAAGGAATTAAAAGTATCTGAAATAATATTCGATGCATAGATTCAAGTAATCCCAGGATACATGCGCTAATTAGTTATATCAAATACTTCATTGTAATAGCGATATGCGTGCCTCTGAACTAATTAATAGGGGAAAAAAATCGTGGGAATGGGCCGCTTCGCATATGGATATCATAAATACAATAATTAGTGAAAATATTGCGGACAAGCCATTAAAAGGGTTGAAGCTCGGTCTTTCATTACACATTACAAAGGAGACGTCTGTACTCATAATCGCGTTGATTAGGTTAGGTTCAAAGGTATCTTTATGTTCTGCAAATCCCTTATCGGTACAAGAAGACATAGCAGCGTTCCTTTCGTCAAAAGGGGTTAAAGTCTATGCTTGGAAGGACGAGACCGAAAATGAGTACTTTAACAATTTAAGTCGGGTTTTATTTGACCATCCACAAATTCTCACTGATGATGGCTCAGACCTCCACGTTATGGCTCACAATGAGAAAATCCTTGGAATATTGGGCGGAACTGAAGAAACGACATCAGGAGTTACAAGACTGAAAGCATTGGAAGAAGACGCAAAATTGTTATATCCTGTTATTGGTATTAACCACGCAAATACCAAGCATTTATTTGATAATAGATACGGGACTGGACAAAGTACTTTGTATGGAATAATAAGACTGACTAATGTTCTTATAGCTGGTAAACATATAGTTGTATGCGGATATGGATATGTGGGTAAGGGCGTTGCTTCAAGGGCCAGAGGATTGGGGGCCAATGTTACTGTTGTGGAGGTAGATCCTGTTAAAGCAATTGAGGCATATATGGAAGGATATGATGTAAAGAGAATAAATCAGGTCGTTGATAGGGCTGATATTTTTATAACATGTACAGGACAAAAGAACATTATTACCGAGCAACATTTTAGAAAAATGAAAAATGGAGTCATACTTGCAAACGCGGGACACTTTGACAATGAAATAGACGTAAAGAAATTGTTTGTGGAGTCTGATAAGAGTTACTCAATCAAACCGTATTTGGACTGTTTCAATATTCAGGGTAGAAAAATATACTTGCTGTGTAGGGGTAGAGTGGTTAACCTAGTCGGCGCCGAGGGGAACCCTCCTGAAGTCATGGCCATGTCTTTTGCAAATCAACTTCTATCAATACTATATATCTCTAGAAATCATAGAAAAATGCAAAAGAAAGTCTATTCAGTACCCGAAAAAATAGATCTTAAAATTGCAAATTTGTCTCTAAAACATTTGGGTATAAAAATTGATAAATTAACACAACTTCAGAGAAAATATGCGAAGTCTTACTAACTGACACAGGGCTAATAATGGTTCAGCTCTATTGAATTTTTGAGTTTGCGTTGAATGAGGAGAGATTTGAGGTTTCCCCTTAAAACTGATACATAATATTTTATAAGAGATTGAAACAAAAAACTAACTATGACTTGGAAGCGTGCCGCAAGTACCGAAGATTTTGAAAAAAAAACGGGAAAGGAGGTAAACCTTGATGGGAATAGGATTGCGATATTTCGAACAAACGGGAAATTTTATGCTATAGAAGCATTGTGTAGACATCAGGACGGTTCGCTTGCTCCCGGCAAAATAGATGGAGAAGTTGTGGAATGCCCTTTGCATTCATGGCATTATAATATACGAACTGGAGATTTATTAGATTACCTTGAAGGAGTCAAGCTAAAAACGTACAAGATAGACCTGAAAGGAAAAGATATCTTCATAGATGTTTGATTTGGACAGAAACATATCTTGGATTGTCATAGTTCGAGCTTGAAAATCTATAACAGACTTTCTGATACTCTTGAAGATATTCGTACAAACTATGATGATAAAATTAGGATTTATGTTTGTGGAATCACTGTCTATGATGACTGTCATATAGGTCATGCTAGAACTATCGTAGTCTTTGACGTCTTAAGACGATATTTAATGTTCAGTGGATCCAATCTAGTTTATGTGCAAAACTTTACTGATGTGGACGATAAAATTATAAACAGAGCTAAATTAGAAGGAAAATCTCCTGACGAAATTTCTGCCAATTACATCACGAGTTATTTTCAAGACTTTACTAAATTAAATGTAATGAAAGCCGATTTTTATCCAAAAGCAACTGAAAACATGAGCGAGATGATAGAGGCAATTAGAATACTAAAAGATAAAAATTATACTTATACAACTCTAAATGGAATTTATTTCAGAGTTCGATTATTTCCAAATTATGGTAAACTATCAAAGAAACAAATTGATGATTTAGAAGAGGGTTCAAGAATCGAAGTAGATCAATTGAAAGAAGATCCATTGGACTTTGCATTATGGAAATTTTCTTCGGATATGCCATATTGGGAAAGCCCGTGGGGAAAAGGCAGACCTGGTTGGCACATCGAATGTTCTGCTATGGTATCAAAATTCCTTGGCAATGAAATTGAAATCCATGGAGGAGGGACGGACCTAATATTTCCACATCACGAAAATGAAATAGCACAATCAGAGACGATTACACAAATGAAACTAGCAAAAATATGGATGCATGTGGGTATGATAACAATTAATTCTGAAAAGATGTCAAAGTCACTTAGAAATATGATACTTATTAAAAATGCTCTTAAAAAATGGGGAGCCAATGTTCTTAGAATATATCTAATTTCAAGTCAGTATTCAAAGCCAATGGACTATAATAATGACATATTATACGAATCATTGCAAAAATGGAGACAAATTGAGCACTGTGTCTATGAACTTAGGACAACAAAGAATGAATTTGGAGCCCCCGACGAATTTGGAGATAAATGCAATGGTTATTTAACCGAGTTCATGACTTCTATGGAGGCCAATTTTAATACTCCTTCGGCGTTGACATCATTCATGAAATTGGTATCATATATTAACAATCTAAGCTCCTCCGAAAAACTATCCACAACAATGTCTGAAAAAGGATTGTATGTCGTAAACACAATAATGAATATCATTGGTCTAGTGATAATGGCAGTTGATAATAGTACAAAAAATGATATTGAGAAGATGATCGACGAGCGAAATAAACTCAGGGCCAATAAGAAGTTTCATGATTCCGATACGTTACGAAACAAGATTCTGGAATTGTATGATGTTGAGCTAACAGATCACGGTAACTATACATCATGGAAAAAAAAGGAGATCATAGAATATGAAAGCCAGAATGATGGCTGAAACGACAATAATAACTCATGTAGTTAATCTTTCCCAACTTTTCAAATGTAATTGTAGATGTTTGAAAAACTATTAATTATTAAAATATCAACTGATGCTAATTGAAATCCAAAAAATCATTATTGGGTATAGTAATATTGGCGGCCATAGTTTCCATCGGACTTTTAGTCTTTGCTAATCCTTTTAAGAGTAATACACAAATTTTTACCGAATCACTTCGTCTTTTGGTATCAAAGTCAGGAGACCTGACACGAAATTATCAAGAAGAAGTTGGAAATTGGAATATGAAGAAATTTGACAATTTAACAATGATAACTATTACTGACAGGTACCTCTCTCAATTTAAAGAACTTGAGAATGAGGCAAAAGCCTTGAATGTTCCAAACGAATATGAAAATATCAGAGAATCGTTTGTTAGCTCAGTGGAATCAGAAGCATCCAGTTACGAACATTTCAAGAATTACCTTATTTCTGGAGATAAAACTGAAGATCAATTATCAAATGATAAACTGTCTCTTGCCTTTAAGCAGGAATTGGTTTATGCAGATTTTCTGTCAAAAAATCATTAGTTGTATTTAGAATACAGGATTGAAACAAAAATATAATGCCTACATATACCAGTATTTTGAGATGTCAAGTTGATAGAATGTTTTAGAAGGTTAGTTTCAATTGGCCCATCTCTTTCAGTCCTAAAAGGGATACTGATGTTTTCTGGCGTATTTCTATTATTAATAAATTTCCCAAGTTACGGAGTTGGGAACTTCGAGGTATTGCAAACAAATACAACTTTTGATCAAAGTGGATTGATTCATCTATTTGGAGAATTAAGAAATACCTCTGATCGTCCTCAGCAAGGAATCGCGATATTTGCCAATTTCTACGACGAATCGGGAAAGAATATAGGCAATGGGAGTGGAATAGTTCCGGTTAGGTCGCTGAATATGGGCGATATCTCACCATTTGAAATAATACTTCTAGACACGGAACAATCCAAAAACGTTTCTAACTACAGTCTTAATATTACGAGTAAGGCAGGATTAGTAAAAGCAGAAAATCTGATTATAACGTCTTCTAAATCTCGGCCCGATATCTTTGGATATTATTATGTTAATGGTAGGATTTCTAATAAAGGTAACGATACTGCTACAAACGTTCTTGCCATTGCATCATTCTATGACAAGGATGGTAAAATAATAGGCCTATCAAGTGCTATTGCCGAACCTACAAACATGACTTCGCTTTCTACGTCAAGTTTTACAGTAGTTATGGATGATAAAGTTCAAACATCTAAAATCAAAAATTATTATTTAACAATTGACTCGGATCAATACGTTTCATGATTGGTCAATTCATATTACCCCAATATCAAAGTCGATACAAGAAAGTTAGATTCAAAAACAATAATTTCCATTAGCTGATAATTGGAATGTAAGTGAAAGTTAAACTACAGAATTATATTATACTGCCGTGAACTCTAATTGATATGGAACTATTTCACCCATCAGTTTTTCTTGCCATTTTTCCATATTTGTTTATTGGTAGCTTTCCAGTATTTGGCTTGATATTGGTTACAAAGTGGATCGTTGACGATATCAAAAAAAGAAGAGCGAATTAAGGACTTAGGAACGTTAGTTACCTGGTTCATCTCATAGCAGAAATAGTCATGTTGTGAAAATATATATCTCATATCGGATATCATAAGTATATGCCAAATACAACTCAAAAAAGATGTGCCCTATGCGAGACTACACTCCCGAAGGAAAGCCCCATAAATATTTGCGAAAATTGCTTAAAAAATGCAGACTGCTGTGTTGGCTTGGAAAGATTAAAAGACTAAACTTAAGTCTATTCTGCCATTTTTAAGGTATCACTTATAGTTATAATCCCGGTAACTTCTCCTTTACGACTTACAAGTACACATTTTGCAAATCGTACAAGTGGAATAAGCGCCTTAGCGGGAGTCGCTATGTCAACTATGGGTGGTGGAGGTTCCATTATCTGTAAGATGGGTACTTGGTGGATATTTTTTTTGTCGTCACTCTCTAGCACTTTCCTTGCAAGTATATCTTCGCTTACTATTCCCACGATTTTGGACATGTCAAAAACGGGTATTTGACTAATTGAATTTTTCATCATTATTTCAATTGCAACTTCTAACTTCTCATCTTTCTGGACCGAAATCACCTCATGGCTACATATGTCTCCTGCCTTAAGAGAAGTTTTTCCCTCTTGAGAGCTAAGCACTTCAAATATTCTTTTAGCAGTATCATAGCTGGGTTTGCATCTTCCAGATTCAATTTGATTTATCATCGAAGTACTAATTCCGGATAGGGATGCCAATTCACGTTGAGTCAATCCCAGTTTAATCCTTCCCTGTTTGATGTAATCTATCCTAGGAAGCATCTGCTTATTACTTATTCTGATATCATATTTTTATAGTAATGGTTGTACTGGGATAATCTTGTAATGTGATAATGTCAGCCTTAACCTTATATTATATAGACTTAAAGATTTCATACTATTAGAAATGAGTCAAGACACCCACAAGAAAAAGTGGGATTCTGTGAAGAGATACAAACTAACCAAGATGTTAAATCAACTGTCGAACATTACTGGACACGGCACTGAATTGGTTACGGTGTATATTCCTCCAAGAAGACCAGTTTTTGAAGTCATAGGTCAACTCAGAAATGAGTCTGGTACAGCATCTAACATCAAATCAGATTTAACGAGAACTCATGTGCAGGATGCTCTGAGCAAGACAGTGGAACATCTTAAATTGTACAAAGAAACACCAGATAATGGCCTTGCGATTTTTTGTGGCGCCATTCCTAACAACAAGGGAATCGGAAATGAAAAGATAGAACTTTATTCAGTTTTTCCACCCAAACCTATTCAGATTAATCTGTATAGATGCGACGATCATTTTTGGACGGATCATATCAAGGACATGATGCGAGATGAGAAAGTAATAGGACTTCTTGTTATAGACAGTCAGGAAGCGGGACTGGGAATATTAACAGGGGATAGGTGGGAAGTTATAGACACGCTAACATCTGGGGTAGCTGGAAAGCATAGACAAGGTGGACAGTCGGCAAGAAGATTTGAAAGACTAAGGGAAAATGAATTAAATGAATATTATCACAGAATTGCAGATCATGCGCAAAAAATCTTTATTGATGAATACAAAGTTAATGGCCTAATTGTTGGAGGTCCAGGACCAACAAAAGAGAACTTTTTGAAGGAGGAATATCTTGACTACAGACTCCAAAATAATGTACTAGCTACAATCGATAACTCCTACTCTGGAAGTGAAGGTGTAAGAGAATTATTAGAGAAGGTAAATGAGCAGGGTATAATTTCTGATTATAGACTTTTAGAGGAAAAGAAATTAATCAAGAAATTCATGAGTCAAGTTTATTCGGATCACGGCCTGGCTGTTTATGGTATTCATGATGTTCTGAATTTGCTAAAAAGTGGAATAGTGGACACTTTGATTATTACTGATGAAATACCGTACATGCATTTGGAGATTAAATGCAATAAATGCGGGAATATTGAAGAAAAGTTTATCGATAGAATAAATTTAATCGCAGTTAAGCAAGCAGAGATCTCAAAGTCATGTCCTAAATGCGGCAGTGAGGATAGAGAAATTACAGAAAAGGATATTGTAGATCTTCTTGAAGAATTGTCTGCAAATATTGGCAGCAAGATGGAAGTCATTTCGGCAAAAACAGAAGAAGGTGCGCAACTTGGAAGTTTGGGAAGTATTGGGGCGCTCTTACGTTTCAAACCATCACATTGACAGATGCAGTACGAATTTTTGATTTCTAATTTGCTTTAATACCTTTTAGAGTGAGTGCTGCCCTTATTTTTTGGGCAACCTTATCCAACTCTTCGTCTGAAATTAAGTTTCGTGAAGGCCACCGTCCATTTGGAGAATCGTAATTGTATCTTGGTATTATGTGAACATGAACATGCGGTACTATTTGATTAGCGGCTTTCCCGTTGTTTTGGCCAATATTTAGCCCCTTCGCCTCCAATGATTTTACTATGCCCTTTGCAAGAAATGAAACGGTAGAAAACAACCTTCCAATATCTTCATCATCCATCGTGAAAATATTTTCATGATGTCTTTTTGGGAGAACCAGCGTATGCCCTGTATTGATAGGATACTTGTCCATAAATGCCAGAAATTGGCTGTCTTCATATATTTTAACGGCGCTTATCTCGTTGTTAATAATGGAGCAGAAGATACATTTAGTGTCCGACTTCAATAATAAAATCCATGTCCCTTGCTGATTTATGTTTTTGTCATATTGCCATGATCCTGCGTGACTTTTAAATAGGTCAAATTTTTTTCTAACTGTAGATACTGAAACTATCGAAATATACGAATTTAATGTGAAATTCACATTCACTTGTCCAAAATGTGACTATAAAAATGAAGACATCTCTGCAGTGGATATCGCTAATAACAATGCAGAATGTGGAATGTGTGAGACACTATTCAAGACAGAAGGAATTGATGGCGTAAAGATTTTTGCCCTAGTTGAGTAATAACCCTTTTTGATCGATACTTAGGATAGTATCAATGTTATATTAAAATACGCATTAATCTCTAGTTCACTGATGGAACTTGTCAGTAGAACCGTAGTTAATGGCCCGGCAAGAGCTCCACACAGAGCGATGTATAAAGCCATGGGCTTGAATGATGATGATTTGTCAAAACCCATAGTAGGAGTTTCCTCTACTTGTAATGAGGCAACTCCTTGCAATATCCATTTGGGAGATTTGGCACAGCATTCAAAAGCAGGAGTAAAGGATTCGGGATGTACTCCGAGAGAATTTACTGCCGTTTCGGTATCTGACGGCATAGCAATGGGGCACGAAGGCATGAAGGCATCTTTGGTCAGTCGTGAAGTTATTGCAGATTCAATTGAGATTATGATGCTAGCTCATAGATACGACGCCCTTGTTGGAATTTCAGGATGCGATAAGAGTCTACCGGGGACAATTATGGCTATGGCTCGACTCAATGTTCCGTCCATATTTGTCTACGGCGGTACTATACTGCCAGGAATTTGGAATGGAAAACAGGTTACCATTCAAGACGTATATGAAGCTGTAGGTTCCTTTGAGGCAGGCAAAATAAATCTTGAAGATTTAAAAGAGTTGGAGAACGCTGCATGTCCCTCTGCGGGTTCATGTGGAGGCATGTATACTGCGAATACGATGGCGTGTATTAGTGAAGCATTGGGAATAGCATTGCCGGGAAGTGCTTCACCTCCAGCATTAAGTGAAAAGAGAAACGAAATTTGCTATGAGACAGGAAAACAAATCTTTCATTTACTAGAAAATAACCTACGGCCAAAAGAAATTCTAACTTTTGAAGCCTTTGAGAATGCAATAGCAATTGCAAACGCTATAGGAGGATCGACTAATGCAATACTTCATTTGCTTGCAATATCTAAAGAAGTTGGTGTTCGTCTCGATCTGAAAGATTTTGAAAGGATTAGGAAAAAAACACCTCACTTGGCTGATACAAGACCAGGAGGCATGTATGTAATGGTGGATTTAGACAAAGTAGGTGGAGTTCCCATTATACTAAAAAGTTTACTAAAGAACGGACTACTTAACCCAGATACTATGACGGTCACGGGTAATACAATGAAACAAAATCTTGAAAAAATAATTTTACGTAACTCCGAACCGGTAGTGTATTCTTGTGAAAAACCGCTCCATAACGAGGGTACATTGAAGATTCTTAAGGGTACTTTAGCTCCCGAAGGTGCAGTCATAAAGATTGCGGGGCTTGAGCGAAAAAAATTCGAAGGCATTGCAAAGGTATTCAATTCTGAGGAAGATGCATTTGATGCGATTTCAAAACAAAAGATAAAGAAAGGTGATGTAGTTGTTATTAGGTACGAAGGTCCTAAAGGAGGACCAGGCATGAGGGAAATGCTTGCCGTAACAGCAGCACTAGTTGGACAAGGTCTTGGTACAGATGTAGCTATGGTCACTGATGGAAGATTTTCAGGTGCTACTAGGGGATTTATGATTGGTCATGTTTCTCCTGAAGCAATGGTTGGCGGACCGATTTCATTAATAAAAAAAGGAGATAAAATTAGTATTGATTTGAACAAAGGTAATATAGATTTGAACATAGGTCCCGTTGAGTTCAAAAAGCGAAGAAAAATGTGGAAGCCGGTAAAATCAAGATACAAGAATGGAGTGCTTGCTAAATACATGCTGTTAGCACGATCTGCTTCTGAAGGTGCTGTAACTATACCGCAATTGAAATAAACTCCATTGTTCGTGATTACTTAGCTGAACCTAAAAAATCATGATATTTAACCAAATGCCAAATTTCAAAAACCTGTTCTTATTATCAATTATTGCAATATCAATAATTTCAGTGGTATTTTTTTTATATAGATACGAATCAGTCACAGTTAACTTCTTTCCTCAGAATTCAAATTTGATATATGGGGGTATTTTTAACAACGCCACTAGTCTAACTGAACTGGGAAATACTACATATTCTCTCGGATTAAACAATACGTCCGGAGTTAAATCAAATATCTCTACCGTCAATCGTAGTAGTAACGATGCAAACAATCCCATTGACGATATTATTTCGCTCAGCAATCCAGTCGACACACTTACAAAAATGATAATAAATGTATTAGAAAATTCATCAATTGCAGACAATGTAAAAGGTAAAGATTTGGGAATCAAAAATTACTATCAGTTGGAAGGCACATGGGATCTAGCTATAAAAGGCGATGAATTTTCGAACTTTACTGGAAATATTGTATTGAATAATGCTATGAATAACATTACTAAAAATTATAATGTTAAGCTTGTTACTACAAGTGCAAACAACATTACTTACCAGGCATCAAATCAAATCCTAAAAATAAAAGGAACAGGAGATTTGACACTTGATGATGAAACTACCAGAGTCCAGTTATTGATAGTACTCTATAAGAATGAAAAAATCTATGTAGTGTTTACATCAAAGACAAATGAAAATCTGTTCGATAATTTCTTGATATATGGGGATATTATGCAAAGAAAATTTGAATATTGAGACTGGTTAAATTATCTCGTATTTGGTATTATTCCGCACCTATCAATCCAATTAGATCGAAACCTTCAGATATCTTTGAACTAATTTCGGCTATGGAAATCAAATGACCGTCTGGATCTGCTATTATGGCATGCTTGCCAAATGATTCCTCCTTGGGTTCTTTAAAAAATTCTACCTTCTTGTCTTTTAACTTCTTTGCTACTGGTCCCAGATCACTTACCATAAAACCAACCAAGACCCCAGAGTTTTTTGTTCTGCTTTTGCTTTTTGATGGATGTAAGGCAAGAACTGTACCACTTGAAAAAAATTCTACCCATTCAGATGAAGTGTTTTTGATGGGCAGTTCAAGAACATCGCGATAAAACTTTATAGATTTATCCATATCACTGACGAGTAATATTACGGCCCCAAGTCTTTTGAATGACATAGTACCCCAATTGAATGACTCTGAATTAATAACTTATCGATTTTAGACTAAAAAGTAACTGTTATTATAGTAAATTATATTAAATTTTTAATTCAAGTAAGACATGAAAAGGGATTTGGGATGTTAACAGTAAAAGTAATTGAAAATAAAATAACTCTGGTTGAATCAGAATTGCCGGGTCATAAGGATGATGAAATAGTAGTAAGGATGCGTTCATGTGGGATCTGCGGTTCAGATTTAGAAAAGGTGTATGGAAATTACGGAATGAAATCCTTAAGGGTGGGACATGAACCGGCAGGAGCTGTTATCAAAGTTGGTAAAAATATAAAAAAATTCCAAGAAGGGGATCGGGTCTTTGTACATCATCACGTAAGTTGCTACTCGTGTAGGTATTGTATACAAGGCAACTATACAATGTGCAACAATTATCAAACTAGTAACATTGACCCATGTGGATTGTCTGAGGAATTCGTTGTTCCAAAATGGAATATTGAACACGGAGGTGTATTAAAACTCCCTGATACTATTTCATACGACGAAGCAGCTCTCATAGAACCTTTTGCTTGTTGCATTAGAGGATTAAACAAGATTTCCATAAAGCACGGTGATAATGTGGCAATATTGGGTGCCGGACCCACAGGCGTGATGCATACACTATTGGCGCGGTTGTGGGGGGCAAACAAAATAGTCGTTTCCGACATCAATGAATTTAGGTTAGGATTCGTTAGACAATACGGTGTAGATACGGTAAACTTCAATCAAGGAAGGCTTGAGGATGCTGTTAATAAAAATACTAATAATTTAGGAGTTGATGTCACAGTTTTAGCAACCGGAAGCATAAAGGCATTTGAAAGTTCACTCAAAATAACAAGAAGAGGTGGAAAAATACTGCTTTTTGGGGTTCCGTCAGTTGGTTCTAAATTTGACCTGGATTTGAATTCCCTTTATTCCAACGAACAGATAATAATTCCGAGCTACGGGGCCTCAGAAATAGAAACCAACCAGGCGTTGTCCTTGATGTCTGATAAATCCATTGATCTCTTGCCCCTTATCACGCATCGTTTTCAAATTAAGAAAAGCAGTGATGCCTTCAAATGCGCTCACGAGGCATTCGACGCCATGAAGGTATTGGTAGTAACATCATAAAGGCCATTTGATCAAGATATAAATAACTTGTCTGGTCAGGTTATCTTACATTGGATTGGGGAATTAGGAATCGCTTATCAAGGATAATTAACCAACGGAACGGGAAAGGAGTCATGTTGGCAGTTGACCATGGCTATTTTCTTGGACCTACTGAAAGATTAGAAGATCCCAAAAAGACAATTAAGCCGCTCTTACAATATGCAGACTCCTTAATGCTTACCAGAGGAGTTTTAAGAACTTGTGTAGATTCAGAATCGAATATTCCGATAGTACTGCGCGTTTCCGGTGGTACTAGCATCTTGGGAGAGGATCTTTCAAAGGAGACAATTACAACTTCTATCGAAGAAGCCATAAGACTTAACGCATCATGTTTGGCACTGTCAATATTTGTGGGCAGTAAATATGAACATCAAACTCTAAGCAATCTTTCTAAACTGGTAAATGAAGGTGAGAAATATGGGATACCCGTATTGGCAGTTACTGCAGTTGGAAAAGAAATGGCTAGAGATGCAAGATATCTTGCATTATCCTGCAGAATTGCAGCAGAATTGGGTGCCCATGTAGTTAAAACATATTATTGTGAAGACTTTGAAAAGGTGGTTGAAGGATGTCCAGTACCTGTTATAATTGCAGGTGGCAAAAAATTGCCAGAAAAAGATGCTCTAGACCTTACTTTTAATGCGATAAAAGATGGAGCTTCTGGTGTGGATATGGGTAGAAATATTTGGCAATCAGATCATCCTATTGAAATGATACAGGCCGTAAGATCAATAGTACATGATGGATTGTCAGTACAAGAGTCAATTGAATCGTTCTTTTTGAAAAAAAACCCGCAGTCGAATGAATTGGAAACCCTAAATACCCGATAAATATTTTTACTTGATTTAATTTCAAATTCTAATATGTCAGAGTATGAGGGCGGCACCTTTAGATGTAAGGTCTGTGCGAAAGAATTTCTAACAAAGAATGAGTGTGATGCTCATTATGAAAATACTCACGGGGATGAGATTGCAAACATTGGCGAATAGTTGCCGATAATTAAATGCGCTGAACACCTTGCTGGAAATAATGTTAGATTTTTTAGTGACCAAATTAACTTACTGTAAGATCTAGTTGAAAATTGCAAATGTGATATTGTTTGAAATTGGGATTTGTGTGCTTGAGGATTCAAACTTAATTTATAGTAAGAAATTTGACAGTCCAGAAGTTGAATATTCATCAATAATACAAGGTAATAAATCGTATCTCGTAGACTTGATTGCCCAGATGAAAAATTTTGATCAGGTGAGAGTTAATAATAAAAACTTAATTGATATTTTTCAACCTGAAATTATCGATGTTAAATTAATGTCAGACTCCCGCCAAGATGAGATTAATCAAAATAAATTGGATCTAATGATAAAGTTTGGGTTTTCTAATACTAAGGAAGAGTTATCCGCAGCTCTACAAAAGTTTGCCATAAACCTTTCATCTATGAAGGTAAAAGAAACTTCTGAAAAATTAGATCAACATTTGGTTCAAGCAGTGAATACCCTAGATGAATTAGACGAAATAATTAATACAATTAGTACCAGGATTCGTGAATGGTATGGTCTTCACTTTCCAGAATTGGACTATATTCTCCAGAATATTATTACGTATGCCGCCATCGTAAAGGATGCAGGACCTAGGGAACATATTACCAGTGAGCTTTTAACTCAACTTGATGTACCAGACAAGAAAATTGAATTAATTAAACAAGCAATATCAAAAAGTCAAGGAGGAAGTTTAACTGAGGAGAGTGCTCAATCGCTTAGAATTTTAGCATCGCAAGTAATACAGTTATCAGAATTAAGAACAGCTTTATCCAATTCGGTTGAGAACTTGATGGAAATACTTGCACCAAACTTGAAAAATATTCTTACTGCAATCATTGGTGCAAGATTGATCGCCAAGGCAGGTACTCTGCTAAAATTGTCTCAGATGCCATCAAGCACGATTCAAATAATTGGTGCTGAAAAGGCCTTATTCCGTGCACTTAAAACAGGAGCAAGACCGCCAAAGCACGGCCTACTATTCCAACATCCTTCGGTTAACTCGGCTCCAAAATGGCAAAGAGGGAAAATTGCTCGTGCCCTTTCTTCAAAAATAGCCATAGCAGTGAGAATTGACGTATATCGTAATGCCTCATTAGATAATTCGCTTTTAGATCAATTAACAAAGAGGATTGAGACGATTCAGAGGATTTATCATGAACCTCCAAAAGGGAAAGAATCGTTTGATGAGAGACCTAGATTTGATAAAAGGAGACCAAAAAAATCAACGCAATTCAAGAGGCGAAAGTTGCGACATGAAAAACGTAGACGTTATTAGTCGCGTTATGGTAAATGGGAAATCTCATTTAGCAACTATTAACATGTTGAAAGGTACTACTCTTTACGGCGAGAAACTAGTTTCCAGAGATGGAAATGAATACAGAACGTGGGATCCATTTAGAAGTAAAATGGCAGCAGCCTATACAAAAGGGTTACGGTTTGACTTCTCCAAAATTAGAAACATATTATATCTTGGTGCATCAACGGGAACTACAGTCAGTCACCTTTCGGATATTCTTGGACACACTGGTAAAATATTTGCGGTTGAATCCTCCGCTAGAGTCGCAAGAGAGTTAATCTCAAATGTTTCGTCAAAGAGAACAAATGTTATACCAATCATAGAAGATGCGAGAAAACCGAGAAGTTACTTTTCAATATATGATAAAATGGATCTCGTTTATTGCGATATTGCCCAACCAGATCAGACGAACATAGCAACTGATAATTGCAAGATTTACCTTAAGGAAGAAAAACCACTGCTACTTGTAATAAAGACTAGAAGCATTGACGTTACCATGTCTCCAAAAAATGTGATTTCCCAGGAAATTAGGAGACTAGAAGGGCAATCATTTACGATAAAGCAAAATATAGATCTTGCTCCGTTTGATAAGGATCATGCAATGGTAGAAGCAATTTTTTATCCTGGATAGGTTACTGCATAACAGTACGAGATAATATGAGTTGAGCAGGTTTCCATGACTTTCTCGCAAATGGTGGAATTTCCCTGTTTTGTTCGAACCATTCTTGTACAAATTGTATAGTTTTTTTATCCGAAGGATACCCACTTCCCACATCTCCATATTTGAGCCGAATTTTGCTTATTTCAGAATCGCGTATGACTTTTGCAATTATGGAAGCTCCAGATACAACAACATTCAACTTGTCTGCATGATGCATTGAAATCAGTTTTGTATTATTTCCTTTAAGAAAGCTATTGATTGTTCTTTTGTATCTAGATGGATTTACATCGCATGAATCTACGTAGGTCTTGTAAGAATCCATATTGCCAATCGTTATTGCCATAGCTTCTGCTTCTAGCAGATTTAGATTGTTTTTAGATACATGAAAATCAATGTCCTCAATATCTATTCTACAGATACAAATTGATTCGGCAAGGCCAATAACATGTCCGAAGAGAATCTGCCTCTTTTTAGGACTAAGCAATTTCGAATCTTTAATTCCTTTCTCAACCAATTCTGAAATGGATTTTTTACTTACACTGATTCCAGCCACTATTATTGGACCTAATAAAGACCCTCTACCGGCTTCATCTACTCCACAAATAATGTTTTTGCCTTTGCTTTCAGCGAACTCTAATCGCCTTCAACTCAAATCAATATCTGTTGCTTTTTATCCTTATCCCCCTTGAGGATGATGATATATTAGGAGCCAAAAGTTATGAAATATCTACAAGGATTGAATCATGAGGTTACAGAGATCAAAGAGGGTAAAACATCACTATTAGTCCCCAGTTCAGCTCTTTCGCAAAGCGTTCCACCTAAGAATCCTGCTTTCTTCAATCCGAATGCAAAATGGAACCGAGATATTTCCATGTTGGTGTACAAAGTTTACACTTCGTCTTCAAAAAATAAAACATTGGCCGATTCAATTTGCGGTGTTGGTGCAAGAGGTTTGAGAGCTTCCGTAGAGGTTCCACAAATAGAAACAATTTACTTAAATGATCTAAATCCAATTGCTATCGAATTTGCAAAAGAAAGTGCAAAATTAAATCAAGTTCAGGAGAAATGCATTTTTAAAACTAATGATGTTTGCAAATTTCTAAACTTTGAAGAACGCGATATTCGAAGATTTGATATTGTTGATCTAGATCCATTTGGAAGTCCATCGCCCTATGTTGATTGCGTTTTGAGATCAGTAAATAATGGAGGATTGATATCCATTACAGCAACAGACACAGCAGTATTGTGTGGAGTTTACCCAAGCGTATGTTATCGAAAGTATTACGGATTCCCTATAAGAGCTGAATACTCTAACGAAATCGGGGTACGTCTTTTGGTATCTTTTATAGCACTAAATGCTTCCAGATTTGATTTATCAGTCGTTCCTTATTTTTGCCACAGTAATCTACATTATCTTAGAGTGTACCTGAAAATAATATTTAGTAGTGCGCTTGCAAACACTGTTTCATCAAAAATAGGATTTATTAAACACTGTCAGAAGTGTAAATCTCGCAGGGTTGAAAAGATCAGGGAACAGAATTTAGTATGTGATTTATGCGGTGCCAAATGTATTATATCTGGACCACTTTGGATAGATAGTCTTTTTGATCCTGATTTTGTTAATTCCATGTTAAATGATTTGAAAAATTCGGAAAGTAGCACCTCACCTGCAAATGACCATAACAGGTTGCTAAAAATGATGCAAATTTGCACTTCCGAGCTTCCGATACCTGCTTATTTTGAAACTGATAGTATAGCATCGTCGGCAAAAAAAAGTTCCATCTCGTTGGACAAAGTAATTAGCACTCTTGCAATCAATGGATTCCAATCATCTAAAACTATTATGAACGAAAAGGGGTTCAAAACTAATGCGTCTCCGAAAGAAATAATCGAACTCCTTTACAAATAAATAGTAATTCATAGAAGTATCGTGATTAGGAGAGAGTATGATTTGATTGGTGCCTTCAAGCTTATTTGTTTTCTAGAGGAGAATGGGCGTGAAATTACAAGTTAAAAATTTGTCAAAAGAATTCAAAACTACTAGATCAAATAAGACTGAATACATCACTGCTTTCGAAAATATTGACCTTACGATAAACGACGGTGAATTTGTGTGTATTGTTGGTCCATCTGGATGTGGAAAATCAACTCTCCTTAATATTCTAGCAGGGCTTGACAAACCAACTGAAGGAGAAATCATTCTTAATGGCCATCAAATCGAAGGCACGGGCCCAGATAGAATAATGGTATTCCAGGAGAATGCCTTGTTTCCTTGGCTTAAAGTAGTCGAAAATGTTGAATTTGGTCTTAAGATAGCTGGTCTGCAGAAAGAAAAGAGACGTCAAATAGCGCTTGCTCACCTTGAAACAATGCAATTAACAAAATTTTCTGATTCGTATGTTTATCAGTTATCTGGGGGAATGAAGCAAAGAGTAGCGCTTGCCAGGGCGCTTGTTATGGACCCAGAAATTTTGTTAATGGACGAACCGTTTGCGTCTCTTGATTCTCAAACCCGAGACCTTCTTTCAGTAGAATTACAACTCATCTGGTCTAAAACCAGAAAAAATATCATTTTTGTGACACATAATATAATGGAATCTGTATGTCTCGGAGACAGAGTACTTGTATTCACAAATAGACCGGGAAAAATCAAGAGAGAAATTAAAGTTGATCATCGAAGACCGAGGCTTACTGAAGATGACGAACTCAAACCATACTACCGTGAAGTTTTAGGAGAGTTAAGAAGCGAAATTAGTGCAGCACGAAAACAAAAAACTGACTAAGCCTCCCTTAATTTCCTAACAAGATGAAGGCCATCTTCAAAACTATTTGGGGAACACAAAAGTATCTTTTTTGTTAAACTTGCCGCTTCGCGAATAAAGTTTTCAGGCCTCTCTTTGTAAGAATGCCAATCCAAACCAATATTCTGCGCGGATATTTCGTTTCTGCTTGATGGACACATTATGCACGGAATAACATCAATACCGTAGGGCGCAGACACTTTAACTATGCCTCTCAAATTGTCGATGTTGCTTATTGATTGTGTAACAAATGCACGTGGCTTTGCCTCAAGTTTATTTTTGATTTTCATTGTATCATTGACTTTATTTGGGAATGACAAATCGAGTTTGATGTAATTATTAAAATTATGTTCTGAGAGAGTCTTGATAGCCTTGGAGGGTGATATATTGAAAAATTTATTACCAATAATGGGGTCATCTCCACGAAGGACAAGGATACTGTATACGCCACACAAAATGGCTTCTGTAACAAACTGCAATACAGAGATAAGATTTTTGTCATAAAGTCTGCATGTACAACTTATTGGCTTTGTAATTCCATTCCTTTTGAGCATTGATACAAGCATCAAACTAGAAACTCTTGGTATTCCAAGTACATTATCAGTCAAATGTATTCCATCTACAAATTCTGATATACGTTTTGTTTTTGAAATGAAAATATCGACATTCTTTCTTATAGTGTCGTGATCATAGTGATTATCGTAAAGAACCTTTGGAGGATTCATTTCATAAATAATTTTGATCTCCATCAATATCTTACAATAATTATCGTAATTAAATCCTTAATTTATAATCTCGAAATTTCACTTGAAATTTCAAAATTACCCTCAGATAGACTTTATAATTTATGTATCTATGTATACACAAGATGATGCTCCATTGTATGATCAAAAGCAAGTCAAAGATTTGATATATCCTTTCTTACGTAAGGAACTAATTTTACCTTCACAAGAAAAACAATTCAAATTTTCTTCGGTAATGATAACGATTCATTTTACAAAGGGAGATCCTCATATCCTTCTAATAAAGAGGACAAAACTAGTGAAAAATCACGCCGGTGAGATATCTTTTCCAGGAGGAAATTTTACGAAAGTGGACGTCAATATGCTTCAAACTGCGATAAGAGAGATAGAAGAGGAACTTGGTATAACTATCAAAAGAGAACAGGTTATTGGAAGTTTGAATGCAGAAAGAACTCTGACTTCTAGATACATAATCTATCCGTACGTGGCACTATTAGACAAAATTCCAGAGATAATAGTTACTAATTATGAAGTCGAAAAAATTATTGATGCTCCGCTCATATCGCTTCTGAAGAGTAGAGAGCGCGATGTAAAACATCAGCAAGAGTACTCTATTTCTCAATTACCTAAATTTACGTATAAAATGAAGTCATCTGGGGAGCGACTGCAAGAATTCTCGACCAACTTGCAAAGTTATTCTCTCATGAAATTGACTTTTGAAGATACAATTGAAAAATCATTGTTTTCTTAATAGTTGGCGCTACGGTAAGAGTTCAACAGACATTCAATAGGCATGTACTTCAGACTTATGTTTTCTCAAACTTCTAAAGGTGCCGAACTTCATCGCGCATTTATCACATTTCCACAGATTTACTTTTGCTTGGCTATAAAATGTATAAGATTGATTTCCGCTCTCGTACTTACCCGTGCTGGTATTGTAATTCACAGGGTTGTAATTTATCTTGTATTTAATTCTAGATATGTTTATTTTCAATTTGCAAGCTATTGAATTCTTTGTTTAAAAAAAGTAAAGTTAATTGAACATATAGAAACGTATCAACCTTATTTCACAAACTGAAGATCAACAAAACTAATATCTCATATATAAAAAGTAACAATGTGCATTTTGAGGACCTGAGAGAGTATGTGGAGTCACTTGAAAAAATAGATCAATTGAAGAGAATTAAGACGCGAGTTTCAGTTGATCTAGAAATTGCAGAAATTCTACGGAGGGTTATGTATAAGAATGAAGGGCCGGCAGTGTTGTTTGAAAACGTCGAAGGATATAAAATTCCTGTGCTTGGTAACGCATTTGGATCTTTGAGAAGGTTAAAGATTGCTCTAGACATGGAAAATTTTGAAGAAATTGGTGAACGAATGTCCGCCTTAACCAGGCTAAAAATACCTCATGGCTTGCTGAATAAATTCAAGATGCTACCAAAGTTGTCAGAGATTGCTGACTATGGACCTAAAAGTGTAAACAGTGGACTAGTTACAGAGGTCATTGAGACTTCCAATCCGTCGTTGGATGTCTTCTATGATCAAGTCATTTCCCAAAGATGCGGGAAGATTCATTACCTTCGGCATAACGGTAACTAAGAATCCAGAAACACTGATTCGAAACATGGGCGTGTACAGATTACAGGTAATCGATTCTAAAAAAGCGATAATGCACTGGCAAATTCACAAGAGAGGTGCATTGCATTATGAAATGAATAAAGAGAATTCTCGAAAAACGGAAGTGGCTATAGTAATAGGTGCGGATCCTGCAACCGTTTTTAGTGCTGTTGCTCCGGTCCCAGAAGGTTTAGACAAGTTTCTTTTTGCCGGGATCACTCGAAAAAAGGGTATAGATCTTGTGAAGTGCAGAACTATCGATGTTGAAGTTCCTGCAACTGCAGAAATTGTTTTAGAAGGTTATGTTGATCCCTCGGAGCTTAACCTAGAGGGCCCGTTTGGAGATCATACAGGTTACTATACACCACCTGAACCCTTCCCTACCTTCAATCTTACAGGTATAATGATGAGAAAAAATCCAATTTACCTTACAACAGTTGTAGGAAAACCAATACTTGAAGACGCTTACATAGGCAAGGTCATTGAAAGATCATTCCTACCATTGGTAAGGCTCTTCCAACCTGAAGTAGTTGATTTTTCAATGCCTCCTGCAGGTTGGTTTCAAGGGCTCGCGATAGTGTCTATTAAAAAAAGATATCCCGGGCAGGCAAAAAAGGTAATGATGGGTCTTTGGGGAATGGGCCAGTTGTCTCTCACAAAAATATTGATTGTAGTAGACCAGGATGTCAATGTACATGATATGAATGATGTTATCTGGGCAGTTACCACGCGGGCCGATCCAAAGAGAGACACTATGTTAATCGATAATGCACCTACTGATACATTAGATCCCGCATCGCCATTATTGAATCTGGGATCAAAAATGGGTATTGATGCAACTAAGAAAATGAAGGAGGAAGGGTATGAAAGACCCATTCAAGAAGAAGCACTACCTAATGAAAGTACTGTTAGTTTAGTAACAAAAAAATGGAATGAATATGGATTTCAAGAGTAAAACATGATATGATGCATATACAGAAATTAGATGATAAATCATGAAATTCATTCATAGTGGCAAGGTAAAGGACGTTTATGAAGTAGATGAGAACAACTTGCTATTTCATTTTACCGATAGAGTATCGGCGTACGATGTACCTATGATTACTGACATAAAAGGAAAGGGAGAAATTCTATGCAAGTTTGCCAAATTCTGGTTTAACTATTTGGACACTAGAAATCATATGGTACGATTGGATGCCAATGACAAAATGGTTGTGAAGAAACTTGAAATGATTCCACTTGAATGTGTGGTTAGGGGATATCTGTACGGTAGTCTGTATGAAAGGTACTGCAGCTCAGCTGACATTCCGGATCTAGGGACCAACTTGAAAATTGCTTCAAAACTTAATGAACCAGTATTTGATCCAACAACAAAGTCAAAAATCCATGATATGCCAATTAACGAGGAACAAATCCGTGCCCAAGGAATCTTGACTAAAGATGAATTACGATATTTGATAGACACATCAATAAAACTTTACAAACAAATGTCAGAGTTATCAAATAAAGCAGGTTTTATTATGGCAGATGTTAAATTTGAATTTGGGAAGGATCTTGAATCAGGTGATATTGTTTTGGCTGATTCATTGGGCCCTGATGAATTCAGAATGTGGACTGAAGAGACGTACAAAGAGGGGCAAGAACAAGTTAGCTATGATAAGCAATATCTTAGAGATTGGTTAACTAAAATTGGATTCAGAGATAAAGTTAAGCAAGCCTCTGAGGATGGAACAAAGCCAATTCCGCCCGAACTACCTGCTAATGTTGTCAATGAATTGTTGAAACGGTACAAGTACGTTTATGAGAAAATTTCAAAAATATGAAATTACGCAAAGCCTTCGCGGTCATTGGATATAAATGAACTGTTATTCTACAGTTATCCTCAAGATTCCTTTTGCATCAGAATTTGTGAGCATCTTGACTAGATCCCTAGGAATATCAATTGCGGATTTATCACATGAGATAGCGAGTGTTCTAGAATCAGCATAATTTGATTTTCTCAATACTATATCGTGTGTATGGCTAATTTCTAGATCAGTGTTGCCAAATCCAGCTAACTCAAATTCAATCGGATCTACAATTATTCTTATTTTTACAAATGTATCATTAGTTCTTAATTTCCTTTTCAGGGCAATATCGAGATCATTGCAAGCTTTGTTAGCCGAAACTCCAATAATACAATCGCCATTTTTAGTGAGGTTAGAATCCTTAGTAACTTCAATTGTTCTGGCGTGGAGTGAAAGAACATTCTTATGACCATAAAAAGTTATTTCTTCCTCCAAATGTTGGTCAGTTTTTCAGAAAATACTTTGACAATTTAAAGTATGATACTAAGGTAAACTTAAATTAACGAATGCAAACAAGTTAGAGCTGATTTGTTACCTGCAGCAGCTGGTTATGATAGAGCAATAACGGTGTTTTCACCAGACGGTAGATTATACCAAGTAGAATACGCTATTGAAACTGTAAGAAGAGGAACCCTAGCAGTCGGAATAAAAAGTAAGGACGGTGTAGTTCTGGCGGTTGAAGAAAAAGCTAGGAAATTACAGGTATCCGATGTTACTCAAAAAATATTTCAAATAGACGATCACATAGGAGTGGCAGCGGCCGGATATATCCCTGACGCGAGAACTCAAGTGGATCACGCTAGATTTTTTGCGCAAAGTAATAGACTGATATACGATGAACCCGTGGATGTTGAAGGTGTAGCAAAAAATCTCGCAGATATGGCACAACAGTTCACTCAATACGCAGGAGTTAGGCCTTACGGTGTTGCATTAATTCTCGCCGGCGTTGATAAGAACGGCGCTTCACTGTATCAAACAGATCCAAGCGGAACTTACATTGGATATGATGCGGTTGCAATTGGAAATGGAAGTGATCAAGTTAATGAATTCCTGGAAAAAAATTATAACGCAGACGTAAGCATGGAAGAGGCAAGTAGCCTTGCTTTGGAATCAATTTACTTGGTTAGTGAAGAGAAAACTGGAACAAGACATATTAAAATGGCGCAGATAGATATGAAAACAAAGAAATTGAAGCGGGTTGAAAATAATGATATAGAAACCTATGCTTCAAAGTCTAAAGAGAATGCCAGTAAAAGGGCGCCTCAATAATTTTGTTTTAATTAAATTTTGATCAAAGCAATATTGGTTTAAATATTCAAGAAATATTGTGAATTCTGTGACAGTTAAAACTGGGTCGACCGCTCCTGATTTGAAAGTTAGTGAATGGGTACAAGGGGGACCTGTTAGTTTGAAAGATTATTTGGGTAAAGTTGTAGTAGTTGAAGTATTTCAGGTAAATTGCCCTGGTTGCTTCGTTTATGGAATACCTGAGGCAATTGATACCTATAACAAGTACAAGAATAGTAAAGTTGCAGTATTGGGACTTGCCACTGCCTTTGAAGATTTTGACAAGAATACAATTGAAAACCTAAAATTACTATTAAACGAAAAAAAAGTGATAGGTGAAACCCTTACTACTCTCACATACCAAAGTAAGTTACTAAACGAAGGAAAGCTATCCTATTCTATTCCATTTCCAGTGGGAATGGATATGCTTGCAAAAGAAAAATTGCCAATCGAAGAAAAGAGAATTATGGAATTTGTTAATGCAAACGTGCTCGATTATGATTTGTACCATGAAAAAGACAAAGAACAAATTATTTCACGTGTTAAATCTTATTTGGAGACAAAACCTTACAGCCCACTTACTTTCGAAGAATATTCCCTAAGAGGGACTCCTTCAACAATATTCATTGATAAAAAAGGGGACCTTCGTGAAACTACATTTGGATCTACTGGACTAATGGCGACCACGGTAGAAAAACTATTATCAGAATAGACGGTTTACATCATACTTGACTAATCTATCTATTGCTATACCTGACTCTTCGTTAATTGAATCGCAAACCATTCTGGACAAAAGTTACAAAATTTCACAAATTTCTCGCTCCTGTTCAATATTTTGCGTTGGTAAAATCTTTATTTACCATGATAGAAGCGCAAACGCAGAAAAAGATGATAGGAAAATTCTGAAAATAATACTAGAATATCTTGACACACCGCCGTATCTTAGAAAAAAAATCTACCCCAAAATGTGGATGCTAAAACATGCAGGCAGTTTACCCCCTATAAAATCTCCTCACCATAAAACACGAGTAGACATTCGGAGTATAAAAAACGAAATACGATTTGGATTTGTTGAAAAGCAAAATGACATGTTGTATGTAGATGTAGGACTTGAACAGCTAATCCGCTACAAAGGAAATCAGTTGGGCAAAAAAGTCTTGGTAAAAATTTCAAATAATGGCCAGCTTTTTGCTGAGGACATTGAAAAAAATCAAGTTCCTGGTTATTGGGGATATGATGTAGAATATGTAGATTCATTGTCAGAACTGCTAGAAAGTCAGAAATGGGAAGTCTTGATGACTTCGGTGGAAGGTTCGCAATTTACTAGGGACGCGACTGAGATGATGAAAAGAGTCAGAATATCCAAAAATCTTCTAATCGTATTTGGTGGACCTAGATTTGGGCTGCGTAAAATACTTGAAAGCGAAAACAAAAAGATTTCACCGAACCATCTTCTGATGAATATGTTTCCTAGGCAAGGGACTCAAACAGTAAGGCTAGAAGAAGCAATTTTAGGTACTTTATCGATAGTCAATAATTACCTACACGCTTGATTCAAGTTTGATAGGATAAAGGCAAGTCGGTAGACATGATTTTAACCAATTCAAAATTGTACTTAAGTTTAATTTATTAATGGGATTACAAAAAATCGATTAATCATGGGTCATCGAAAATATAGTGCGCCTAGAAGGGGTAGTATGGCATTCTATCCAAGAGTGCGTGCACGAAGTCTCGAATCTAGGGTTAGAACATGGTCGGATCCTAAGTTGGAGAAATCATCATTATTAGGTTTTGGAGGCTATAAAGTTACGAATTTAAATGTATTATCTGTTGATGACAGAGAAAAGACTCCAAATTTTGGCAAGAATATTATGAATTCATCGACTCTAATAGCTACCCCTCCATTAAAAATAGTTGGAATAAGAGCATATACGGAAACAGCGTACGGCAAGAAAGCTATCTTTGATGCATTTGCAAAAGACAATGACAAATATCTCACAAAAAAGGCATCATTCAAGTTCAAGGAAGGAAAGTTGGATGAAATCAACTCACACATTGACAGGATTAAAGAGGTAGTTGCTGTTGTATCTTCTAATCCCTACACCGCGTCTTTGGCACAAAAGAAACCATTTGTTTGGGAAATACCCATCGGTGGAAAAGATACTAAATCAAAAATCGAATACGTTGTTAGCAATTTCGGAAAGCAAGTAAACATAAAAGATGTTTTTGAGACGGGACAGTTTATCGATATTTCGGCAATTACTCGAGGGAAAGGAGTTGAAGGTCCCATTACTAGATTTGGAGTAAAGAGAAAACAGCATAAATCTAGAAAAAGTGTAAGGGCCCTTGGAACTCTAGGACCAATCTCTCCTGCAGTTGTGACTTATACAGTTCCAAGACAAGGACAGAGAGGATTCCATCAAAGGACTGAATATAATAAAAGAATATTAATAATTTCAAATCCCGAAAAAGACAGTGATTTCAAGATTAATCCAAAGGGCGGATTTGAACACTTTGGAATGGTTAGAAATGATTACATAATTGTCAAAGGTTCAGTCCCAGGAGTTCCTAAACGATTAGTCAAGATGAGATTTCCAGTCAGAACTATTAGCAAGAAAGTAGCAGAGCCCAAAGTTTTGGAGGTATTAATGAAATGAAAGTTAGTCTTAAGGATCTTCGAGGAAAGGACCTAGAATCATTAGAACTGCCGTCTGTTTTTAATACGCCTTATAGACCTGAGCTCATAAAAAAAGTATATGTAAACGTCCTTTCAGCACGATTCCAACCCCAAGGAAGATATCCTGCAGCAGGAGAAATTGTTAGTGCAGAATCTCGCAATACGGGCTTAGGAATTTCCAGAATAGCTAGGGCCAGAGGTGAAGGATTTCAACGCGCAGGTCAGGCTGCCGGTGTGGCTAGTGTTCGAAAGGGAAGATTGGCACATCCGCCGGTTTCATGGAAAAACACTTACAAAAAAATAAACAAAAAAGAAAGACAGCTTGGACTTTGCTCAGCTATTGCAGCAACATCCAATAAAGAAATAATAGAAAAGAGAGGTCACAAAGTTGGAAAAATTTCTGAATTTCCGATAATCGTATCAAATGATCTGGAGAAGATAACAAAGACCTCGGAGCTAAGAAAAACTTTGCTATCACTAGGGCTAGAAGAAGACCTTGCAAGGTCTACAAATATTGTTAGAGTACCATCCGGTAAATCACGATTACGAGGAAGGAAGAAGCGCTCAGCATTGAGTTGTCTCATAGTCGTATCAAAAAATTCTCCAGTTAGTAAGCTGAGAAAATCTCTTCCTGGTGTAAGTGTAGTATCTGTAGAAAGTCTAAGCATTACGCACCTTGTTCCAGGAACAAAGCCAGTTAGATTGACGGTGTATACAAAAAATGCCATTGATTCTATGAATAACATAAATACAGTTTGGTCAAAAGTTCAGAGCATGGTGAATCAATAGTGAGTAAGGATTTGGAAGATAATCTTCACACAATCATCCTTCGACCATACATTACAGAAAAGACATTCAATCTGATTGAGAAGGAAAATAAGTTAACATTCATTGTTGCAGATAGAGCAAAAAAAGATGATGTGAAGCAGGCCATAAAAATAATGTATGAATCAGATGTCAGAGAAGTCAATCTATTTCGCACAATACAAGGGAAAAAGGCAATTATCAGATTTACTAAAGATGATGAAGCAAGACAACTTGCAACAAAATTAGGATTGGTTTAGATTGATTCATCTAGTTAAATTTAAAAGGAGTATTTTGGAGCTGATAATATTAATTGGTTCGTGAATTTAGATTTAGAGGTTACAACGTTGATCAATTGAAGAATTTATCAATAGAGGCCCTACTTCCGTTATTAAATGCCAGACAAAGGCGATCTCTCGATAAGAGGGTAGGAAAGTATATGGATGATCAAAAGAGAAAATTACGTGAGCGAATAAAAAGCATTAGGGAAGGAAAGTCCAATCAGACTTTACGAACTCATGTTAGAGACATGATAATTCTTCCAGACATGGTTGATATTACTATCAATGTTCACAATGGGAAAGATTTTACTCCTATTACTATTAAACCAGAGATGATAGGACATTATTTAGGTGAGTATGCTATTACAAACAAAAGAGTTCAGCACGGTGCCCCTGGAGTCGGAGCTTCTAGGTCAAGTCTATACGTGCCATTAAAGTGATACAATTGCCTTCATATTCTTACTCATTTTCTCAATTTGACAAGAACAAACATGTGAGAGCAGCATTAAGAGAGACGGACATCTCGCACAAGCATGCAAGAGAAATTGCCTTAGCGATTAAGGGGTTGTCCTTAGAAAGGGCCAGGAATGTTTTAGATGAAGCGATTGAAAAAAAAATGGCCGTTCCTTATAGAAGGTATCATAATGAAGTAGCACACAGATCAAATATTCGTGATGGTTTTTTTTCCGGAAGGTTTCCAAAGAAGGCTTCAAAAGAATTCTTACGTCTTTTGGATAATTTAGAATCAAATGCAGAGTACAAAGGTATGGACCTTGATAGATTAGAAATAGTGTCATGTGTTATCCATAAGGGAACAAAGCTCAAGCGATTTACCCCCAGAGCTATGGGAAGATCAAGTCCCAAAGTTGATACGCTGACGCATGTAGAGATCGTGGCTAGAGAGGGCAAAATAAATTGAGTGCGATAAAAAACGTAATGAAGAATAATTTTAGAAACATGGAACTGAATGAATTTTTAAGTTCTACTTTAAAAGAAGCTGGATATGGAGGAGCCGAAGTTCAAAAAACACCCATTGGTACCAAAATAACACTCTTTGTGATAAGGCCAGGTCTTGTTATAGGAAGAAAGGGTAGTGGCATAAGAGATTTGACCAGTAGATTGGAACAGCAATTTAATTTAGAAAATGCGCAAGTATCCGTTACTGAAGTAACAAAGCCCGAATTAAATCCGAATATCATGGCCAACAGAATCGCTCAACTAATTGAAAGAGGAACTGCATTCAGGAGAGCGTCATTGTGGACAATTAACACTATCATGGGAGCTGGTGCTATGGGTGTAGAGATTACAATCTCGGGTAAACTCAGAGGCGAACGTGCTCATTTTGAAAAGCATACTGCGGGTGTCATACCGAAGAGTGGCAAAATTGCAGAAGAAGTGGTAAGAAGCAGCATAAACAGCATACTAACAAAAATGGGACTAGTAGGTATAAAGTTGAAAATTTCGGTAAGAGAAGAAATTCCTCGTGATTTTGAATTGAATACAGAGTCTCCACCAAAGAGCGAGCCTGAAGACGAGAACCAGGGCGAAAACAAGACTCCAAGTGAGGATCAAAAAGCGCCATCTGACTCAGAAGCTAAAACTGAGAGTAAAGATATTATTAATAGTGAAGTTAAGGAAATAGCCGTAAATAAGAGTGAGACTTGATGGCTAGACTTAAATTAAAAACGTTGAGAGAATTTAATGACAACGATTTGGAATCAAAGTTATCAGAAATTAGAGCAGATCTGTTGAAATTAAGAATTGAAAATTCGAAAGGGACCCTCAAAAAGGAAACGGGAAACATGAAATGGAAGAGACGAGATATAGCTCGCATACTATCAATCTTGAAGGAGAGGGAATTTCCAAAATGAGTTTCAAAGAACACGTCTTGCAGCACGAATTCATAGGTAGTAAAGCACAAATTGAATATGGGCCTCTTGATAACAAGAGAATAATAAATGGTAAGATCATTTTTGAAACAAAAAATACCTTTTCAATTAGGGATGAATTGAGATCATATGTTATTCCAAAAAAGGCAATAAGTCAATTTGGATTAGTTGTTGAGGATGAAATTTGTATTATGAATGGATCTATGCTGGTAGGGAGACCGGAAGATCGTTTAACGAAGTGATAGTGAATAGATAATGACTAGAAATATTGGCTTGACAGTTTCAGAACCGAAAAGGACTTGCAACGACGAATTGTGTCCCTTTCATGGCAAACTTTCAATAAGAGGAAGAATTTTGACAGGCATTACAGTAAGTTCTAAGGCACATAAAATGATAGTTGTCTCCCGTGAGTTTCCTAGACTTGTGAGAAAATACAAAAGATATGAGAGAAGTAGCTCAAAGGTACATGCTTTTCTGCCTTCATGTATGGACGTAAAAGAAGGTGATGAGGTAAGGATTGCCGAATGTAAACCAATATCAAAAACGGTATCGTTTGTGACTGTGGAGGTAATAAAGAGTGGCGTCTAAGAGTCGAGCAGTTTCTGCAAAGGGAGTAGAGGAATTCAAGCCTTATATAACAAGGGCATTACCGATAGCTGCAAACTTAGTTTGTGCTGACAATACAGGCGCCAAAATCTTAAGGATTGCGCAGGTTACGCGTATAAAGGGCAGACACTCTAGAATGCCATCTGCGGCCGTGGGAGATTTTGTTAATGTTACTGTAAAAAAAGGCAAGTCAGAGCTAAGAAAACAGATGTTCGGAGCCGTAATCATCAGACAAAAATACCCAATAAGGAGACTTAATGGTGTTAGGCTATCATTTGAAGATAATGCAGCAGTATTAGTTACACCCGAAGGAGAAATAAAAGGAACGGACATAAAAGGACCTGTTGCGGCTGAAGCTGCAGAAAAGTGGCCTAGGATAGCAAATCTTGCATCTTTAATAATATGAGTGATAGTGATGTTTTATAACCTGATTTCAAAGCATAAAAGAGACAAGTTCTTGGGAGCTAATCTGTCTGAAAACTTGAGAGAACAACACAGCAGGCGAAGCATGAGAGTAATCAAGGGCGATACTGTTAGAATATTAAGAGGCGAGTATGTTGGGATAGAAGGGAAAGTTGAGAAGGTGAATACAGAGAGATCAACACTGTCAATTGAAGGTGTTCAAAGAGAAAAAATACGTGGTGGAAACGTCAAAGTACAGATTCACGCTTCAAACGTTCAGATAATTTCATTAAACACAGATGATCAATACAGAATTAAAGGAACTAAGAAAACAAAAGATAAAAACGCAACTGTAAAAAAAGAAAAAGAAAAAGAGACTAAAAAATCAATTGTTAAGACGAATGAAATAGTGAAAGGAGAAGAAACGTAATCATGGCCAAAAAAGGAGGAGACAAGAGACTAAAAAGACAACTTGCGCCTCGCTACTGGCAGGTTAATAGAAAAAGCGCAAGGTTTATTCTCAATACGATGCCAGGCCCTCACACTAGAAAATTTTCGTATCCAATTGGAGTAGTACTGCGTGACCTATTGCATGTTTGCGCTGATATCCGTGAAGTAAAAAGATCGTTAAACAAAGGATTGGTAAGCGTAGATGGTAAAAAGGTTCGTCATCCAAACTACCCGGTTGGTTTAATGGACACAGTAGAAATAATACCTTCAAATGAATTATATAGATTTGTACCTTCGAAGGGACTCCCATTACTTCCAATAAAAATAGATTCAAAGGAAAAAAACTTGAAGCTGGGAAAAATCAAATCTAAAGTTTCATCAAAGAAGAATATGTATCAATATTGTCTACATGATGGGAGAACATTTCTATCAGATGCGTCATATAATGTGAATGACACGTGTCTAGTTCAGTTACCCGATTTTGGTATCAAGAATCACGTGCAGCTCAAGCAAGGATGTAGTGTGATCGTTACTAGAGGCGAGAATGCTGGTAATATTGGAAAAGTTGAAGGTATCAAGACTGGATCGTTTTCTCTCCCTAAAAGGGTACTCGTCTCGATGGGTGAAAAAACTGTCGAGTTACCAATTGATATTGTTATGGCTATTGGAACCGATTCTTCATTAATTCAGGTAAGTATTTAATATGAGTACAGTAAATAATATGAAACAAATCAATTTGGAAAAGGTCGTAATTAATATCGGAGTTGGAAAATCAGGTGAACCACTAGAACGAGCCAAAAACGCTCTAGAAGAATTAACATCCCGAAAACCCACCCAATGCGGTGCAAAAAATAACGTGAGAGATTTTGGAATCCATAAAGGTGAACCAATTGGGGCCAAAGTCACTTTGAGAAATAATGAGGCTATGGAATTTACCAAGAGAATAATAGAATCAAAGAATAACCAATTAAAAGAATCGTCATTTGATAACTTTGGAAATATTTCCTTAGGAATTCGTGAACACATTGATATTCCGGGGGCAAAATACAATCCAGATATAGGAATTTTTGGAATGAATGTATGTATCTCATTGTCGCGGCCCGGATATAGAATAATTAAAAAGAGCAACCCAAGAAAAATGGGGAAAAAACACAGAATTTCAAAGGAAGAAGCAATTGAATTTTTCAAGAACCTAGGAGTTGAAATGATTTAATGCCAAAGCCAAGAGAATATGATATCACTGGCAGGAAACAACGTATCCACGGAAAAGGTACTAGATGGTGCAAGCGATGCGGCTGTTATTCTGGACTTATCCAGGCTTATAAAATCATGCTTTGTAGACAGTGTTTTAGAGAAGTAGCAATAAAATTAGGTTTCAAGAAATATGATTAGGAAAATAGGTGAATGAATTGCCAGCATTAAATATCTTATCAAATCTTTTTACAACACTATATAACAACGAAGTTAGAAGGAAAAAAGAATGCATAGTTAGTCCATCTTCTAGATTTTCAAGTGAAGTACTACGGGTGATGCAGAAACATCGATATATTGGAGAATTTGAGCAAATTGATGATTCCAGAGCCGGCAAATTCAAAATTCAGTTGTTGGCAAAGATAAACAAATGCGGAATAATAACTCCAAAATTCAGCGTTGGAAAAAACCAATACCTGAATTGGGAAAGACAATTCTTACCCGCGTATAATATGGGTATCTTGATAGTCTCAACTAGCAAGGGGGTCATGACTCACCATGAAGCACAGGAAATGGGAATAGGAGGAGTGTTAGTTGGATATGTCTACTAGAGAATATGTTTCGACGTTGGAAATTCCAGAGGGCATTTCTGTAACCTTGGAAGATAGGACTATATCAGTGAAGGGCAAGTTAGGCACTATTAAGAAAGATTTTGCTAAACTTCCAGCGTCTTTAGCTATAGAGAACAATATTGTAAGGATTGAACCGTATGGAACAAGGAGAAAAGATTTCGCTATTTCGAAAACCACGAAAAGCATTATCAACAATATGATAAAGGGCGTCCAGAACGGATATAAGTATAAAATGAAAGTGGTCTTTGCGCACTTTCCGATAACTGTGAAGGTTAAAGATGGCAAGGTGTACGTGGAGAATTTTTTTGGAGAGAGAAAGGCGAGAATTTCAAAGATCATGGGCGATTCAACAAAAGTAGCCGTAGAGGGTGATGATGTTGTAATTACTGGCCCTCACCTTGAGCATGTTTCGCAGACAGCTGCCAATATAGAATTATCAACGAGAGTAAAAAACAAGGATCAAAGAGTTTTTCTTGACGGTGTATACGTTTATTCGCGAGAATAGAATAACATGTACCTCCGCCATTAAATTCAGGATGACTTTTATATAGAATATTTGTGCAAGTGAGGATTAAGTGATAACAGTTATTCTTGCTGGCGGTCTGGGAAAAAGACTAAGACCTTTAACGTCAGACAGGCCAAAACCTATGATCCAAATTAACAATACACCGATCATAGAATTGCAAGTAAAATGGTTAAAAAAATTTGGAATTACAGATATTATCGTTCTTGTAGGTCATCTCAGAGAGAAGATAAAGCATCATCTTGCGGATGGTAAAAAATTTGGAGTTAATATAAGTTATATTGAAGAGAACGTACCCCTTGGAACAGGCGGTGCGTTGAAGAATGCAAAAGACCATATAATTCAAAATGGAAACACTGATTCCGGGTTTTTTGTTATCAATGGAGATATCTTGACCAATTTGGATCCTTTTACGATATCCGAGAAAGGATCAATGACACTTGCGTTAGTTCCTTTGAAAAGTACGTTTGGCATTGTGGAAACGAATGGTGATCTTGTATCAAAGTTTGTAGAAAAACCATCCATTGAGGATACGTGGGTTAACGCTGGAGTATATTATTTTTCAAATGAAATTTTTGATTACCTCCCGGATAAAGGGAACCTTGAAACTGTTACCTTACCCATGCTAGTAGAGAAACAAAAATTGAAGGCCAAAAAGTTTTCAAATAATTATTGGCGATCAATAGATTCCCACAAGGATATTGATGAAGCCTCGCAGGAAATTGAACAAGTATTTAAAAAATGAATGAGAAGATCGGTCAAATCGGCTACAATCCAAGTAGCCTGTTTAACGCTCAAGATATTCTGAAAATCGGTAAATTATTAGACGTTAGACCAAATGTGAGTTCGATATGGATTCCTGAGTCTTGGGGACGCGAAGCCTTTGTAATGCTAGGAGCAATTGCGGCGATGACTAAAAGGATAAAACTGGGAACTTCGATTGTAAGCATGTTTTCCAGAACACCCGCTACATTGGCGATGGCCGCTTCTACCTTAGATAATATTTCCTCAAATCGTACAATAATTGGAATTGGTGCAAGCACACCAGTTCTTGCTGAAGACTGGCATGGAATAAGTTTTGAACATCCACTTAGGCGTATGCGGGAATACTTGATGTGCTTTAAAATCATCTCCAGAGCAGAAACTTTAGACTTTGATGGAGAATTTTTCAAGTTAAAAAACATGCGCATTTTGCACCCCTCATCAAGAAAAAGAATTCCTGTTTATCTTGGTGCAGTAAATTCAGGAATGATTAAACTGGCAGCAGAAGAGGCAGACGGGATAATTTTGTATCTTCGTCCATTAGATGAGATTAAAAAAACAACAGAATTCATCAAATCAGTATTATCCAGCAAATCTAATTTTGAAATCAGTTCTGTATTTATCACGGCGGTTTCAGACAAGCATCCTGATCTAGCACGCAGCAGAGCTGCAAAGACGCTGGCATTTTATGTGGCGGTGGGCAAATACTATAACAAATTTCTATCCTCGCATGGATTTGAAGATGAAGTAAAACAAATAACAACAGAATATGAAAAGAATGGTATTGATAGTACCATGAAATACGTGACAGATTCAATGCTTGATTCGCTAACAATCAATGGTTCAGTTGAGGAATGCATCAAATCTCTAAAACGATTTGCTTCGTCCGGTATCTCTCTTCCAATTTTACAAGTAAATCCAGTTAAGGACAATGAACAATCAATCAATGACTCTCTGCTTCTAATAGAAAATGTCTAGAATAGCCATAGTTGATGAGTCAACCTCAGAATTCACTAAAGATACATCTTTGTCACTTCAACAATTGGCATGCGAGCCTTGTAGAACTATCATGCAAAATTCAAGAGAGGCTGATGTTAAGATTGATGCGGTTATTTTATCGACGACCTCCGATATTCAATACGGCTCAACCATTATCTCAGAATATCTGGGAATAAAACCAACTATTTCTCAAAGATTGGATAATCTATGCAATTCTGGTACCAATGCAATTGTCTCGGCATATTCATTAATAAAATCTGGCTTGTGCAAGACTGCGCTGGTTGTTGGGGCCGACATGAAACAAACCAAAGGATCTCCTTTATCATGGGACGTCTCAAGGGGAAGTTTTACCTCACCCATTTACTGGGCTGCTCTATTTGCAAAAGCTCACATGCGTAAATATGGTACAACAGAAGAACAAATGGCATCAGTTGCAGTGAAAAATAGAAAAAATGCTTGCCTGAATCAAAATGCTTTGTTTAGGAAAAAAATAACAGTTAACGAAGTAATGAATTCAAAAAAACTTGTGGAGCCAATAAAATTGCTTGATTGTTCGAACATCTGTAATGGGGCTTCAGCAATATTACTTACAAACGAAGATGAGGCTGAACAATATACTGATAGTCCGGTATGGATAGAAGGGATAGGTAGTTCGGTCGAAGCTGCAAGTTTTGGTAACGTCAGCTCCAATCTCTCATATATACAATCTACTAGAAAGGCTTCTAACATGGCTTTTGCCATGGCTAATGTTAAACCAAAACAAATAGATATTATTGAGCTTCACGACGCATTCACAATAATGGAGATTCTTGCATATGAAGACTTGGGGCTTTGTGAAAAAGGGGAAGGAGGAAAGTTTGTATCGCAGCAAAGTATTGCGATCAATCCTCGTGGAGGACTATTAGGAACGGGTCATCCGTTAGGAGCCACAGGTGTGGCACAAACGGTAGAAATTTGTCAGCAATTAAAGGGAAAGGCTGGAAAAAGACAGATCAAATCGTGCAAGAATGGTTTGGTGCATAATATGTCAGCAGCAGGTTCTTCCTCATTAGTTCTCATACTTTCTTAGTCCTTACACCCTCATGAAATAATAGTACAGGTGTTGCCTAACCAGTACCAAATTAAAAAAATGGGGTTATTTAATCAATTATTAATAAGCTCAATTAAGACACTATCGTGGACGATGTCATGAAAAAGTTTCTCCATTATCTAAGTAGCGGCGATTTCAGAGTTCCAGTGTGCGATAATTGCGGTACCAAGATTTGGCCACCATCTAATATTTGTAGCAAATGCTTTTCTAAAAAAATTAAAATGTCAAAATTAGATTCGAGGGGCAGGTTAATCGAGTATTCACAATCATTTATCGAGGAGAGAAAAAATTTAGGACTAGTCGAGATTTCGGGAATCAGGATCATAGGAAGTTTAAATCAAGGTGACATTTCTCCGGGTAGCCAGGTAAAATTAACCGGATGTGGCCTGGATAAGGACAATTCTCCCTACTATGAATTCTCATTTACATGATGTACACATGATTTACTGTATGATTTAATTATTCAATAATTCTTACTAGAAACAGAGATGTCATACGATAGATTTGTTGACGACAGACTGCTCACGAGCAGAGACGTCCTAAACAGAGTCCAAATAAAGATAAAACTACTTGACTACGATGAATCCGCTAGAGATTTTTCACAAAGGTTTGGAAACAGAATTCTGGTAAAAAAGGTCCTGCTGACAATGAAAAAGACAGATACGCAAGAAATCGAAGAAAAGGAACTGGATGTTGAGGAATTAGAAAAAAAAATTAGGAAAGAGAGAATGTGGTCTTCAACTAACCGATGGGTCTCAAAAAGCGAAATAAAGAATGGTTACATAGTTGCTTCAAGACATGTTGACCTGCTGGCAAACGCGATAGCTCTTGACATAATACAACTTTAATCAGTAATTTTCTTAACAGTCAAAAAATATTTCACAGCGCAGGATTATTATATTTCTAAATTCGAATTATGCAATATTACGTTGCGTTTGTGTTGACATAAAAATTAGTAACATTCAAGCGCCAATTGTCAAGACTTGAATAATCTCGCGGGAACTATTGCAAACCAGATTTAAGCGCCGCTGATCAGACTTGAACTGATGGCCCACTGGTTAACAGCCAGTTAAGCTCCAAAGTAACTAACCTTTGAATTTGCTCTACCATGCTGAGCTACAGCGGCGCATGTTTTACAGAAATTATTACTTTAAATAAATGTTATGCTAAATGAATTTCTTGGATGAAAGCTTTCTAAATTCGAATTATGAAATATTGAGTAGAATACGTGAAAAAAGCTATTTTTTCCTTGTAATAATAACTTTTACAACGCCCAATGCTACTAGCAATATACCCAATCCGGTTGTACTATACAAAGTGGAACCTTCTCTTGCTCCGTCCTGAATAGCCATTCCTATCATTCCAGCGATTATCAATCCGCCGTTGATAAAAAGAAGCGCCGATACTAGTACAGATTTTTCCCTAAATGAAATTGCAAAAGCGATAATAGATAGGATTACTGCACCTCCTCCCAAGACGCCACCCCTAACTGCCGCGTTTAAGTGAATAAAACCGCTTTTCTCGTCATCAGTAGACGCATTTGGGGCCACTACATCAGCACCATATATTATTAGTAAGGCAAGAGAAATGAAAAGCAAGATTATAGATATTTTTGTTCTCATTACCTAAAGGGTATTGCCAGATTATTAATAAACTTATTTTGAAAAACTCTTCAAGAATCTTTCATGAACATATCGATATGATATTATAATTAGTGCGGATCGAAACAAGAATAACATTAGTTTGGAATTCTCAATCACATTTTTATCTTATTGTTAAGAACAAACTTTATCGAGAAAATTTTTTCAGGCTAATGTACAAATATTGCAATGTTCATGCTCTTCCTATTGAACAGTAATAATCTCGATAAAAAATATGTTTGGCATCCGTATACTCAAATGAAACTCTGGAATAGATCAAATAATATCGTCATTGAATCTGGAAACGGTTTTAGTTTTGTCGATTCACAAAATAAAAGATATCTTGATGGCATTAGTAATATGTGGTGTAATGTTTGGGGACATGATAGGCCAGAAATAATTGATGTGATGAAAAAGCAGCTTGACACTCTGCCTCATTCTTCACTATTTGGACTAACAAATCATCCATCGGTAAAACTGGCAAAGCGTCTTACAACCATGGCCAAGGGAATGAGCAGGGTTTTCTACACGGATAATGGCTCAACAGCAATCGAAGCTGCTCTAAAAATCGTAACACAATATTGGAAGAATAAAGGAATGTCGCAGAAAAAAACCTTCATCTGTTTAAAAAACGGGTACCATGGCGATACAATCGGTTGCATGTCGGTAGGTTATGTTGATGGTTACTTTTCTCCCTACAAATCGATTCTTCTCAAAACATTAAGAGTAGACTCACCCACTATAAGGCATGAAAAATTTGGTCCCCAAAACTATGACTCGTATATTGTCAAGATTGAAAATATACTAAAGAATCTATCAACAAAAATATCTGCATTTGTAATGGAAAGCGGAGCTCAAATCGCAGGAGGCATAAACATCTACCCAAAGAATTTTCAAATGGAAATTAGCACTCTCTGTAAAAAATACAACGTTCTGCTGGTCCTAGACGAGATCGCCACGGGTTTTGGAAGACTTGGTAATATGATAGAATATGATGCACAAAACTCAAAGCCTGACATTGTTTGTTACGCAAAAGCCCTTACCGGAGGATATTTTCCACTAGCAGTAACACTAACAACAAAAGACATATTTAGAGAATTTCTTGGAGACTATTGGGCAAAAAAACAACTTTTTCACGGCCACACTTTTACTGGTCATCCGGTTGGATGTGTAGCGGCACTGGCAAATTTGGATCTTTACGAAAAGCTAAATCTAATTAGAAGAATAAGGGATAATTCAGTGATTTTAACTAGGCTTTTAAAAAAATTCTCAGAATTAGAAATCTGCTATGACATAAGATCCAAGGGTCTACTTTGTGGAATAGAATTAAGAAAAGATGGCATACCAATAAAAAACATAGATAAAATTCCGATTGGCCACTTCATTGCAAAAGAATCATTGAAAAATGGAGTGTACCTCAGAACTCTGGGAAACATTGTTGCGATAATCCCACCATTAGCAATGGAAAAACATGATCTTGGACGGATAGTCGATACCGAATATGAAATTATACAAAAACTTGACCAAAAAATAAGACGGTATAAATGACATTTATTTTGGCTAAATCATCCGAATTTGGTTATAAAGTGTAGCCTTAGATATACCAAGATTTTTAGCAATTTTATTTCGTGGTATGTTCTGAGATAACATCTTAATCAGAGTGTCTTTATCTAGTGTTTTTTTCGGCCGCCCAATATTTTTGCCTGACATTTTTGCCCGTATCATCCCGTCCTTTGTTCTTTGAATCAGCATTTCTCTTTCTCTTTCTGCTACCCAGGTCAATATACCTATCATTAATTTCCGAACACTAGTGTCCGTTGTCTGTAAAAAAAGCTCTTTAGGCGAGCAAGAAATCAAGGGTGAGTATACTTCTATTGATTTTATGGCGTCAAGTGTTTCCCAAAATGTTCTACCAACCCGCGACAATTCATAAACAAGAACAGAGTCGACTCGGTCGGTTCTAACGAGATCCATCATCTCTTTGAATCCAGGTCTATTAATTGCAGGGATCTTACCGCTTACCGCAGAATCTTCAAAAAAATCAAGAATATCATAATCATTGTCAGCCGCCCACTTTTCTATCGCCAATTTCTGATTTAAGACGGTCTGCTCATCGGTGCTGACTCGCAAGTATCCAAACGAATATTTCATCATATGTTTTCCAAAAGAGTCTTGATAATTGTATAGGTCAAGAAATTTACGTACAGTTAAAAAAGGTATTACGCTTTTTGGACTAAGCAAGAGTAAAAAAATGGTGATGGTTTTGCCCTGTCTAAAAACGGGTCCTTTTTCAGACGCTTGTCGAACCCATTATGGATGACGAATTTCGCACTTTCTAGGGGGTTAATATGATACTAGCCGAAATGGCAAGATTTATTGCTTTTGCTGGTCCTTAGAGGGGTTAAATGGTCGAAAAAAGGTATTTAGTGCTAGGTATTTTTACCAATTTTTCCTAATTTGAAGATGCTTGAATTTATTTTATATGCTGCCAACAAAATGAATCATTATGTTTAATTTTTTGAAAATTTCAACATCAACATTTTTGATATAAACTTTCGTCTAACGTTGGAAAAAACGATATCACGATTTCTTCTTATTCAACTAGGTATAACAACCACATTAGAAAATTGGTCATAAAATTAAAGGTTAATTATGGGTTCCAGAGTAGAACTACTGATGCAAGATTTCGAGTTCATTGATTCTTGTATGAAGAAAGTCATTAATGGAAATACTATTTCCCTTGATGAAGCAGAAAGATTAATTTCAACTAATAATTTGATAAAGTTAGCCGACTCGGCCAATTTGATCACCAGGAAATTCAGTCAAGATAGTGTTGACGTTGAAACCTTGTTAAACGCAAAATCTGGAAATTGTCCTGAGGATTGTTCCTTTTGTGCGCAGTCTACTTTTTACGAAACTGGTATAACAAAATATCCACTGCTTCCAGATGAAATAATATTAGACAGAGCCATAGAAGCAAAAATTAACGGGGCGGCTAGTTTTTGTCTGGTCTGCGCCTATAGAGAGCCTCCACAATATGAATTTGAGAAAATTTGTAAGGTAATAGAAAGGTTAAGAAAAGAAGTAGACCTGGACATCAATGTATCGCTTGGATTCATAACACCAGAACGAGCTCAAAGGCTAAAATCGCTAGGCGTAAAGCGTTATAACCATAATTTAGAAACCTCAGAAAGTTTCTTTTCAGAGATATGCAAGACCCATGATTTTGCAGATAGGGTTGAAACGGCAAGAATAGTTAAGGATGCAGGATTGGAGCTTTGTTGCGGAGGCATAATTGGAATGGGGGAAACTCCAAAACAACGAATCGAACTAGCTTTTTCTTTGTCAGCTCTTGAGCCCGATGAAGTTCCAATAAATATATTGATTCCAAGGAAAGGCACACCAAAGCAACTAGATAATTATTCGATTAATCCATTGGACATAATCAGAACTATAGCTGTTTGGCGATTTATAATGCCCAAGACTATACTGAAAATCGCTGGCGGAAGAGAAGTTTACTTTAAAGACAACGGTAGGCTTGCATTGCAGGCAGGAGCAAATGGAATAATTACCGGTGGTTACCTTACCACTAATGGAAACGCACCAAATAAGGATATCCAAATGATACATGAAATTGGCCTCGATACGCGAATTCATTAAGGCAGATCTGAGTAATCTAAAAACGGACAACCTTTATCGAAAATTAAGGCCTGTCGATAATCAAAAAGGACATCTTCTGGTTAATGGAAAAAAACTAATAAATTTTAATTCAAATGATTATCTTGGTTTGGCTGCCAACCAAGAGATAATAAATAATTCAATAAGAGATTTTAACGAAATCTCCCAGTGTAGTTCTAGATTGGTAGGTGGAAATAGTACAGTCTTTCAAAACCTCGAAAAAACGTTGTCAATGCATAGAAAAACAGAAGCTTCATTGGTATATACTACGGGATATTCAGCGGTTCTAGGAACTCTAAGTAGTTTAGCAGATAGGTATACAACTATTTTTAGTGATGAGCTAAATCATGCAAGTATTATTGACGGGTGCAGACTCTCTTGTGCCAAAATCAAAATATTTCGTCACAACAATATGGAGCATCTCTTAAAATTATTGAGAGGTGTTAAAGGTAAGAAAATTATTGTTACCGAAGGAATTTTCAGTATAGAAGGCGACATGTCAAACTTGAAATCAGTTTGTAAATTAGCCAAGGAATTTAGTGCCTTTACCATTATTGATGATGCTCATGGAGATTTTGTCTTTGGAACACACGGATCTGGCACGGCTTCAGAACTAAATGTCAACGACCTAATCGATATTCACATCAGTAGTTTAAGTAAGGGATTAGGTTGTTTCGGCGGGTATGTCGCGTCTTCAGATATGGTAAGGGACTATCTAATTAATAGTTCTAGACAATTCATTTTCACATCTGCTCTTCCAACTCATTTGTGTAATTTTGCAATTGAAGCCATAAGTATCGCAAAAAAAGGAGTTCAACAAAGAAAACTTTTTAAAAATGTGCAAATAGTGCGAAATGGGCTAAGGAAGATAGGATACAGTATAGGAAATTCAGTTAGTCAAATAATTCCAATCCAAATCGGTTCTGAAAAGCTAGCTATGGAATTCGCCACGAAATTGTTAGAAAAAGGCATATTCGTACATCCCATGAGATTTCCAACAGTTAAGAAAGGAAGTTCCGTATTAAGAATTTCATTGAGCGCTTCACATACCAAAGCAGAGCTAGTTTATACTTTAGAAGAGCTCCACAATTTGGGTAGAAAACATAAACTTCTATGATGTAGCAAATATGATCCTCAATTACATTGAATCCGCTCCAAATAAATACGCTCCAT
>Ga0193715_1000016_pt1 | contig 50915 bp, 54 predicted proteins | sample U2m2metaG_FD_143040 | JGI IMG/M metagenome (GOLD analysis project Ga0193715, IMG submission 143040) | Soil microbial communities from a riparian zone of the East river system, Colorado, United States - U2m2 | ecosystem: Environmental > Terrestrial > Soil > Riparian zone | place: USA: East River... | reverse complement strand
ATATCCGAATATGAACCGTTCTGTCCAAATTGCAAGTATGGAAACCCATCGTTTTTACTAACTCAGGTACAGAACAACCAGCATAGAGATATACAACTTGGGACAAGGAAAAAACTCTCAAAGGCAGTAAAGAAGGAATTGAATTAGTAGAAATCAAATGAGCAGATTCAATCAATAAAGCACGAGAGGTACCAATCTATCTCATGCTTTCTTTGATTTGCAATCATGTTGACTGCCGTCCTTATTGTACGGTAGGCATTTGCCATTTTCGTCACTAATTCATTTGTTTTATTCGCTCACACGACATCTTAACTATACGTTTTTTGTAAAATTAAAGGGTATTAAATATACGAGTTCCACTTTCAGTGACTAAAGCATCTATTTTTCGATCATAGGCGAAAGTTGGGATACGATTTTTTATAAATTGAAAATCATATGCAAGACCAAAACATTTTGAATATTTTTTATTAGTCAGATATTTATCATAATAACCAAAACCATATCCAATTCTGTATCCATAGGAATCAAATGCAATTCCAGGAACAATCAACAGGTCTATGAAATCTATATTCCCATTTATTATCTTTGGTTCTTTAATTCCAAATCTATTCATGTCAAACGAATCATCATCAAAATCTTTTTGTTCTACAATATAATATCGAATATCATTAATTACGATCCGTGGTAACAGCAATTTCCTTCCTGAATTCAAAGCATGATTAATTATGTCCCATGTTTCGACTTCTGACCCGGTGGGAAGATAAAGCCCAATAGTTTTGGATTCAATGAATTCATAAGTCCTGATGACGTTCTTTTGAATTAATTTACTTTTGGCAGATATTTCAAATTGATTCAAAGCATTTCTCTTGTGAAGAATCCCTTTTCTTAAAATTGATTTCTGCTCTTGATTGCTTAATTTCATTGTTCTAATTATTGCTAATTTTATTTTTGAGACTTGCAGCTAGCACCGTATTTTTTAATAGCATTGTAACTGTCATAGGTCCTACTCCACCAGGAACAGGTGTTATGTAAGATGCTTTTTCTGACACAGATCGAAAATCGACATCACCTTGAATTTTTCCATTCGTTCTGGATATTCCTACATCAAAAATTACAGCCCCCTCTTTGATCATTTTGCATGTGAGAGTAAATTTTTGTCGATTCCCAACCGCTGTTATGATACAATCAAAGTTTCTTAATTTATCTTCCAAATTTTTTGATTTTGAATGGAAAAACGTTACAGTAGCATCACGATTCATTAGTAAAATACCCAAAGGCTTTCCAACCAAATTACTTCTATTTATGATTGCCACATCCATGCCTTTAACATCGATGTCGTAAAAATCTAGTAATTCCAGAATCCCTAAGGGAGTACATGGAATAAGTTTTGGAGTCCCTTCAAATAGAAAACCTAAATTATAAGAAGTTAAACCATCAACATCTTTTTCGGGGTTTACCATATTAGTGATTATTGATGTTTCAATATGATGTGGTAATGGAAGTTGGACTAATATTCCATGAACATTTTCATCTTTATTTAATTCATTTATGGTACTGAGTAGCTCATCTTGCTTTATGGTTTCTGGTAGCTTGAAATCTCTTGTTAATATTCCAATATTATTTGCCGCGGTTTGTTTATTCTTAACATATGTAGCAGATGCTTGATTATCGCCGACTAAAATAGTAGCTAAACAAGGTCGAATTCCTTTATTAATTAGACCTGACACCTCACTTCTGATTGTTTGTTTTATTTGTTGAGAGACTAGGACTCCATCTATTAATTTGCTCAAATATTCTAAAAATTCACAACGTCATTTTTTTGCTTTACTGTATTTTCCAATCCATTTTTTTTAATCACGGTTAAGTAAAGATTACCTTTCTACCTTCAACAAGTAACCTTTTTTCAGAAAAAAGCTTTACACAAGAAGGATATAAAATGTGCTCCTGTTCAAGTATCCTGTTTGATAGTGTTTCATATGTATCATTCTCTAATACTGCCACTTGTCTTTGTGCGATAATTGGTCCAGAATCTAATCCTTCATCAACAAAATGAACAGTACATCCCGTTACTTTTACACCATAATCCAATGCTTTTTTTTGGGAATTAAGCCCAGGAAATGAAGGAAGAAGTGATGGGTGTATATTCATGATCCTCATCTTGTATATTCGTACAAATTCTGGACTTAAGAGACGCATATAACCTGCCAAACATACCAGCCCATTATCAGGATTTACATCATATTTTTGTAATATGTTTACTATTTCCTTATCGTAATCCCAGCCTTTTAAATTATTTGAAACTATGCTTGTAGGAATTCCAAATTTTGAAGGTTTTTTAAGACCTTCTGCTTCTGGTTTACTGGAAATTACTATTTTAGGATATACGTCAGTCACTTCACCTTTAAGAAAATTTAGAATTGATTCCATATTGCTGCCTCTACCAGAAATCAAAATTCCAAGGTTTATCAATTGCTCCTATTTTGATTGCTTGAGATTCTTAAATGTAGTGAAATTCTTGTATGAATCTAGAAGTGAAAAAATAATTTTCATTGCTACTAAACTGATATAGTTCAACTTTTTTGAATTATCAATTTGTTACTATAAAGAGATTCAAATATAATTTTATAGACCATCACTCCATAAAGAAAAGTGCGACAACAGCCAAGCGTAGATAAATGAGTGGTTTGTCGATCAACGGGGAAGGAGAGTTGACATTTAGCTCAAGCTCAGAGCAAGTCAAGGCAATTATCTCTTCATTTTGCATGGTTGTATCTGAATTTGTCGAGTTTAATTAATTCATGATAAGATCCGAATTGTGATGTTTCTGCCGTATCTAACACAGTTTCATCTTCATTGTCCTTTCCGTCAAAAACTTTTATGATCCCGTAAACCGAGTTTCTCTGCGCAGGTACCCTCCCAGCAGACGTTATAATTGATCTTATTTCCTTTGGTTTCATTATTTGTCCAAAGCCCGATCCTGCAGAGGTGGAAATGCTTTCATTTATTAACGTGCCACCAAAATCATTTACTCCCGCTTCAAGAAGTAGTTGAGACATTTTAGCACCTTCCTTAACCCATGAAACTTGAATGTTATTTATGAAGTTGTTGAGCATGATCCTTGAAATTGCATGCATCTTTATTACCTCGTGACCTGTCGGGCCTGGTGAAATTCCCTTAACAAGATTATTATGATACATTGGAGCTTCTTTGTGAACAAAACTCAATGGCACAAATTCTGTAAACCCATTTGTCTGCTTTTGAATGGATCTTATCAATTCTAAATGTTTGGCCTTGTTTTCCGAAGTTTCTATATGACCATACATAATAGTCGATGTCGTAGGAATTTTCAGTTTATGTGCTGATGTTATCACATTAATCCAATCAGCCACTGAAATTCTACCAGGAGAAATCAGATCCCGTAGATCCTGATCAAGAATCTCTGCTGCTGTTCCAGGCAAACTTCCCAGTCCTGATTCTTTTAGCATACTCAAGTATTCTCTAACAGATAGTCCTGATCTACAAGAACCATACAAAATTTCTTCAGGAGAAAAAGCATGAATGTGTATATTTGGTAACTCTTTTTTTATCGCCTTACATATATCAACATATAAGAAACCATCCATCCTTGGTGGTAATCCTGCTTGAATACAAATTTCAGTTGCCCCTAATTCCCATGCCTCTTTCGATCTTCTCACAACTTCTGAAATTGGGAGAAAATAACTCTCCTCATTTCTAAAATCCCGGCTGTATGCACAAAAACCACATCTTTTGATACAAACATTAGTGAAATTGATATTCCTATTGATAACATAAGTTACCTTGTCACCAACGCTTCTTCTCCTTAACAAATCAGCCACCATCGCAGTCATGACCATTTCGGTCCCTTTTGTGTTTAACAATTCAACAGCTTGTTTTGTAGAAATATTTTTAGAATCCAGTGATTGGCTTAATATGTCTGAAACAACTGGATCAATTTCCTTCAACATAGATTCAAGCATCAATTTAATTCCTCCTTGACCAATCCACTACTGTCAGATAGTGGGGTAATATAATTCCAGAGATTCTTTGGGATGAAGTCCCTTTTGCTCAAAAGAAATTCCGGATAAATTGCAAGTCTTCCTCTAAATCTATAACCTGCCTTTTCAGTAGCGTGTTTAACATCTTTAATATCAGGCCACGGAGATTCAGGATTTACGAAATCAATTGTTAAGGGAGATATGCCACCCCAGTCATTAATTCCAGCATTGATGTAGGTGGAATAAAGATTAGGACTAAGATTGGGTGGAACCTGAATGTTCATATGTGGCATAATGATCCTTGCTAAGGAAATCGTGAGCAAAAATAAATCATGTGATGGTGGTAAAAAGTTCCTCATTTTAGTATTAGATTTAGGTACATGGTTCTGCATTATAATTTCTTGAATATTTCCATATTTTTGATTGATTTCCCTAATAACAATCAATGAGTCAATTATTTCTTCTAACGTTTCCCCAATACCTATAAGTAATCCTGTTGTGATTGGGATCTTTAATTTACCTGCGTTTTCGAGAACTCTAATTCTGGCTTTTGGATTTTTGCTAGGGGCAAATTCATGTGGCATATTTTTGCCAGAAAGTCTATCGCTAGCTGTCTCTAACATGCATCCAAGACTTACATTAGATTTTTTGAGTACCGATAGCTCATCATAATTCAAAGTTCCTGCATTAGTATGTGGTAGTAGTCCTGTTTCTTCTAAAATCAAATTACTTATTTGTTCTATATATTCAGTCGTAGATGAACAATCGTATTTTTTCAACCATTCCTTAAATTCCGGATATTTTTGTTCCGGCCTTTCACCCGTAACAATTAAGGCCTCTGTACATTTTAGACGTTTACCTAACCTTGCTATGTGTACTGCTTGATCTTTTGTAAGAATCGATAAATCAAGGTCCGATAACTCCTTTTTATAAGTACAGTAAGAACAGGTATCTCTGCAGAGATTAATCAAGTTTATGAATACCTTTCTGGAATACGTGATTGGACCGTTTTTACAAATGTCCCTATTTATTTTCGCTATGGTACAAAGTGATTTTGTGTCATATTTCTTAATAAGTTCAAAAATTTCTCCCTTTGCAATCGGAAAATTCTGTATTCTCTGTGCAATTTCATTCGTTGTCGACAGATCTATTCCATCCATCTGAGATTTCAATGTCTTATTATTATTGACAAGCTTTATTATTAATAATTTGTTTTAAGGCCTATACTATTAGCTTTAATTACGTAGTTTAATGACAGTTATATTAAATTGCAAACAAAAAAATTTAAGACTCATGCGAGTCACAGCCGAATTATTCCGACCATGTCGCATTTGTTTCATAGATGAAATGGATGCTGTTTTGTATCGATAAAGTAACTTCTATCTCGCCACTTTACTACTTTATTTCCTTTTGAATCGAAAGCAGATATTAAGAAACAAAGAGTTATTACAGTACATCCTAGGACAAAACCAAGACCATAAATCGATTTTTGTAAAAGACCGAAATGAGATTGTACCACACTGCAGGTAAGCAAAAGAAAAATTGTTACTAAATTGATAGTTAGCAGAACACCTCCTAGTAAAAAATCACCAAAATAAAGTAAAGTAAAGGGTAAAATTAGAAATGGCTCTAGCAGAATAAAAAAGATAAAAGCTGTAACCATCATTGCCGATTTTTTCTTTTGTAAATGTAATGGGATAATTATTCGGCGCAATGCATGCCATAATGAACTCGGATCCCGTGCCCATACCGCCTCCACGTAATTTTCACCTCTGACCAACCTTAATTTCATTTTTTGTTCTTTTACTCTACGTCCTAGTGCTCCATCCTCAACTAGCTCTTGACGAACTATTTCATGTGTACCAATTTTTTCATAATTTTTTTTAGATATGAGATAAAAACTACCAAAAAAATATCCAATCTTGTTCTTTGGATTATTTACACGAAGTGGCGAATATCTTGAATGCAGAAAAATAGACAATACAGGTAATGTAAATTTTGTAATTATGTCGTAGCATATGAGCTTAGGGACCAGCGTAAGTGCATCAAGCTGACCATGTATCATTGTATTAACTGCGGATGACAATGAATTAGTTTTGTGCACAGTATCAGCATCAGTAAACAAAAGAATTTCTCCAGATGATTTTTGGTACCCTTGAAAGCATGCCCAATTCTTTCCAATCCAACCTTCTGGTTTAGAAGGAGCCTTTACTGCTATCAGTCGATGATTTTTTTCAGATAATTCTGAAATAATTGATGGGGTCTTATCTGTAGATGAATCATCGATAGCGATTACTTCATAGTTGTCGTAATCTTGCGATAACAAAGACTGTAGACAAATTAATATAGTTCCTTCTTCATTCCTTGCCGGAACAATTATGCTTACTTTTGGTTTTGATTTTATTCGATATCTGGCTGTCCATTCTAACTTTGGAGACTTTGAAATAGACCATGAAATTAAAACAAGAAAATACGTCCAACAAGCTAGGATGCCAAAATTGATTGCCAGTATAATGCCAAGTAGTGCTAAGGATATCAATTGGTACCGTTATTTTATTCGAAATATAGATTATACGTTTGCCCTTGGATAAATCTGATAATGATGTATTACGTCAAAATGAGATATTTATCATAGATGAGATTCACAGTTGTTTTTTACATTACATTATAATTGAATATCGAAAACCGATTCACACTCCTAAGATCTGCTTTAGTAAGGCCCTATAATCCACATTTTCCTTAGTGCTACCAGGTGCAGGTAATTCGAAAATTAATGGAATTGGACGATTGGCTCTGATATTCGTGAGTTGAGTCCGAATATCCTTTCCAATGTCTTCACTTATAAGAACAAGTCCTACATCGCTAACGTTATCTAAACTGTTGATATGTTCAAGAGCTTCGGAGGCCGACTCTACCTTAATACCTTCAACACCGGCAAGTTGAAAGCTTGTTACAAAAATTCTACTTCCAACGGCCATTATTCTCAATTTGTCTTCACGTAAATCTATAGTACTTTTTAATTCTTTGTATAACAAATTTCGAAAGAAGACTTTCTATATGTTTTGACATTACAGATAAATCATGGTTATTTATCAGTTTCAACATTGTCTGATAATCAAGATTTAAGAATATTGTACGTTCTACTTGATGGAATAGGTGATCTTCCAAATCCAAGCTTGAATGGTCAGACCCCGCTGGAGGCCGCCAAAACCCCAAATATTGATTCACTGGCAAGAAAAGGGAAAATGGGTCAGGTGATAAGCGTAGGGAAGGGTATCTCTCCTCAATCAGATATCGCTGTATTCAATATGCTCGGTTATGATTTTCAGGGAAAAAAATATGCCGGAAGGGGCATAATAGAAATAATTGGCTGCGGGGTCGATTTTTGCGACGGGGATCTTGCCTTAAGAGGTAATTTTGCAACCTTAGATAGTAATAGAATAATCGATAGGCGCGCGGGTCGTGATATACTCAAGCAGGAAGCAAACAGCATCTGTGCATTTTTGGAAGAAAATGTTAAATTTGATGATCCAGACGTTTCAGTTAAAATAACGCCGACTATCTCTCACCGTGTAATTATTAAATTTAGACATAACAAAAAATATCTCTCTGATAATATAACTAATACCGATCCTGCATATGGTAAATTAAATGGAATAGGTGTTGCCAAAACTGATGTTGAAGCTATGGTTGTTCAGGAGTCTCAATCAGAAGACAATTTTGAATCATCGATCTTTTCAGCAAAAATTGTCAATGAATTTACTCGTAAATCTATTTCTTTGTTGAAGGAGCATCCAGTAAATCTAAATCGGATTTCAAATAATAAGAAACCAATGAGCGTAATATTGTTGCGCGACGCTGGCAATGCTGTTCCCTTCCTTCAACCAATTAATGAGAAGTATGGAATTTCTACTTCCTGTCTAGTAGATATGCCTGTAGAAATTGGTATAGCCAAAATACTTGGGATGGATATATTTCGTTCACAAAAAATTGATGATTATGAAGAAAAAGGAAAAGAGGTTGCGGAAATTCTTAACTCATATAATCTTGTATATGTTCACATAAAAGGACCTGATGAATATGGACACGATGGTGACGCATTGGGTAAAAAATCTAATATTGAATTGATAGACGAAAATTTCTTTGGTGTGTTTTTGAAATGCGTAACCAAACAACATATAGTGGTTATTTCAGGGGATCACTCTACTCCTTGTATAAGAAAGTCACATACGGATGATCCAATTCCATTGTTGGTATCAGGCAAAGGTATCAAAAGTGATGGAAGTCAACGCTTTACGGAATCATGTGGAAATAAAGGATCCGTAGGAACACTGAAAGGGTCAGAAGTAATTTCTATTGTATTGAATATGGTCCGTACACAATAGAACAAATAGAAATCTAGTTTTATTTACCTAATTACTGTTGGGTTCCAGTCAAGGTAACCTTGCATTGTTCGCATACTTTTTCATCAATATTTCTTTCAAGGCTATGGTGAGCATCACATATGATAAGCGAGTAACGCATATAATTGCAGAGTGCTATAAATTTTGATAATGTTTTTGCAGTGTATGCTCTATTGGTAGATAAATCATCACTTATTTCTTTTATCATACTCATGATTTCACTTAGTGACATAAGTTTTGATATTAATTCATTATCACCACGCGTACCCCTTAGGTAGTTGCTTACTGCTGCCTGAGTAATTCCTAGCATTCTAGCTACCTCCTCTTCCTTCAGCCCCTTTTCAATTACCAGCTCCTTTGATAATATTGCTCTTACTGCAGGAATTAATAATTTGGATTCAATTTCTGATGGGAGTAGCATTAGGTGAGCCTAAATATGGCTTCTTAAATATATATAGTTTTTTTTAAGTTGGTAGGAAGCTAGGATGTATTAGCTGGGATTTTCTGTATTAATACTATTTAACTAAAAGTTTGTCATCAGATTTCGATGATACAAATACAATTTTGGAACTGATTGTCATTATTGTAGTCACGTTACTTGGTTGGAATATGTAATCATACACCATTTGAATTAAAAACTACATTTATTAATACTCATGATTATTATTGACTAGATATTGCAAAAATTTGACGATCTAGATATGAAAATATTGTCAGAACTATGTAAGAATGCTAATATTTCAGTACCTCGATTGAGTAAATTATTATCTACAAATTCATCAGTTTTGTACAGTAGGATTAAGCGACTTTACAAAAGAAATTTGATCCAAAAATCTACGATAATTGTGAATGAGCCTCTTTTAGGGATTAATGTCAAGGCCGTAGTTGGGATAAATAGGGACCCAAAATTAAAAGAGGAAATTCACGCTGCATTATTGAAGATATTTCAAATAATATCTATTTCTGAAGTGACTGGTAGGTTCGATATCTTGGTGACTATCAGTGCTACAACCCTCGAGGAACTTCACAATGTTGTTATAAAACAAATTGGAAAAATTGAAGGAGTCCAAAATACTGAAACGTTTGTAGAGATGCAAAGGACAGAGAAGGAGCGTATTTTTACTAAGTAATTTAACCAATCATGAACTGAGATTTACAGAAAATCTGCTCTTTAAAAAATATATCTTATACCATAACGAAATAATACATTAAAATTACTTCTAAATATCCTCGTAACAAATTTTTGTTTCCAGACTATTCAAAGACTATGTTATGACTCTAGTCAGAAGTCAATAGTGGAATAACGATGACAACTTACACATCTTATAACTATGTCGAAATACAAATTTCAAATGCAGATTTGGGTTGGTAATTTTTGTTTTTTGGCCATAGAAAGTGTATTGTCATGTCCAGACGTTGTTCAGCACATTTTCTATCCAATAGGGATATACTTCAATAACGATATATTCAAATAATCCAATAATGGATAAAATGTAAATTGTTGTCTATTGTACAACAAAAAGTGTCGGAAATAATTCAAGTATTAAAGCTCGCAAAGAAAACCAGCAAAGATGACTATATGACCCACCTCAGATTGGTACTGTTGGGCATTGGTATCGTGGGCGGAATAGGCTTCGTCATTAAATTGATAGCAGAATTTCTGACATTTGCAAAGAAATAACTGGATTCTCTTGTACAAACAAACTGAATTTCGAATAATATTAATTTCCTAGGCGTAGTAGTGCTTTACGATATACAATTTGCGAAAAATTATAGGAACTCTCGGGTCTCACTGTTCTCTTCAGGTTTTAAAAGGAGCAAAGGATGAAGGATTTGAGACTCTACTGATAACGGAAAAAAAGAGGTATCATGTGTACAATAGATTTGGTTTTATTGATCATGTGATATTAGTTGACAAATTTCGGGATATTTTAGAGTCAGATATTCAGAACAGATTGAACAAATTGAATTGTATTCTTATACCTCACGGTACTCTAATTTCTTCTTTAAGTTCTGAAGAAATAGAAAGTATTAATGTACCTTTTTTTGGTAATAAATTTATATTAAGATGGGAAGCAGATAGAAATCTTAAACAAAAACTGATGTTAGAATCAAAATTACAAATACCAAGAACGATAAAATCTAAAAGTGAAATAAATGATCTTTGTATTGTAAAGTTACACGGAGCTGCTGGTGGCAAAGGATATTTTCTCACGTCTGATCAGAAGGGTTTTGACGAAGGATACAACAAACTCTTAAATGATAACATTGTTACTGATGAAAATTCGCTTTATATTCAGGAATATGTAAGGGGAGTTCCTGTCTACCTTCATTTCTTTTATTCTCCAATCTCGGGTGAGATCGAGTTCATGGGAGTTGATAGGAGGTATGAATCTGATATTGATGGTATTTCTCGCATCCCATCAAAACATCAACTTAATGTTCCTATAGAACCTACATACAACGTAGTAGGGAATATCCCTCTAGTCCTCAGAGAATCACTTCTTGAGGGCGTATACGAAATGGGGGAAAATTTTGTACAGGCTTCCGAAAAACTAGTCCCTCCTGGAATTCCTGGACCTTTTTGTTTGGAAGGAGTCTATACTAAGGATGCAAGATTCATTACTTTTGAATTTTCTGCAAGAATTGTTGCTGGAACAAATCTATATGTTTCTGGATCACAATACTCTGATTTCTTATACCAAAATGGCATGAGTATGGGTAGAAGAATTGCATTGGAAATAAAAAATGCCCTCAAAAATAGAAAATTAGAGGTAGTACTCACTTAATTTGGTGTATAAGTCATAATATAATAACTGGAGAACAAAGGTTATTGATGGATCAGATCGACAGAATTTATCAAGCCATATATGGGGTTTTTCAAAAAGTGCTCTACCGTTTTTTTATCCTTGATTTCCATCATAATTACTTTTTCATTCATGAGAGTTACTTTTATAGGAACGCCTTCCCATTCCAAAACGCCGTTGGTATAGATATCAACATAAGTATTAAAACCTGCAGTATTATTATTATTATATCTAAACAAAATCCCCGGTTTTCCTTGTTGGTCTTGAGTGAGTGGTTGAGTTGAACCTGGCTTATAAACAATTGTGTGAAAGTGAATATCGTGTCCGCCGGTATCTATCATTGTAAAGTTGCTTTTGAAATAAGTTAAATTATCATTCAAGACGTCCAACCTCCATTTTCCACCTAGAAGATATTTCGAAGAGTGATTTGTATTGATATCTTTGACTAATGGTTTTGTATTGTTGGATGTATCTTGAGAAAACAAAATAGTGTTAATTGTTCCTTCAGCATTAAAAGATGCATTTGTCGATTTATCAACTAAACCGGATGATGAATTACTAAAAGCAGTTTGTCCATATATGTATGAATCAAAATTATTGTACTCATGCAAAATAAAGAATTCAAGACAAATAATAAATGAAACCATATTGATAATAGAAAATATAAACCAATATCGGCTCAGAATCATTACTCAAAATTAGAAATTTAACATAAATTAAATTTTACTTGAAACCCCTTGAGATTATCAGTAGAATTCAAAATTTGTTCATGACATAAGTCGTTATACTAATATTAATATACTGTCCGAAAATCAAAGAAACTGATGCTTCATGTTTCGGTAGACAATTGCGGCATAACAGTGGACAGCAAAAGTAAAAAAATATCCCTTGATCCAAATAAACAACCTAATTCTGATTTCATTTTTATTTCACATGCACATAGTGATCATTTATACAGGTGTGTTAAAGAGAACGGGAATAAGATTATCACTTCAAAAATAACTCATAAAATTGCAATGCATCGTGGGTACAAATATGGTGATATGTATCAAGAACATGATTTCAGATTACTGGATTCAGGACATATTCTTGGTTCAAATGGACTCCTTATAGAAGATGAATTGTATTACACTGGTGATATTTCAATAAGAAAAAGAGCGTTTATGAATCCGGCAATTATACCCAAGGCAAGAATTCTCATAATAGAATCTACATTTGGCGATCCTGACTACATTTTTCCAAAATTTGAAACCACTATACACAAAGCAAATTTAATAATTTCAGAAATGTATCATCAAGGTACACCAGTTATTTTGTTAGGATACACTCTAGGAAAGGCACAAATTCTTACAAATGTTTTTAGACATTGGAAACCATTAATTATACACGATTCAATAGACGAGATGAACAAACTTTATTCTGAGTTTGGAATCAGTATGGACAATTATGTTACTTTCTCAGAAGCAGAAAATAACAATATCCTGTCTTCTCACAAGCCATGGTTACTGATCGCTCCGATGGCCTCATGCAAGAATGGATTTCTCAATTACATCAAGAAAAAATATGGAGCTTTATCTATCGGATTCAGTGGATGGGCTGTGAAGCCATATTACAAATATGCATTGGGGCTAGATTATTGTTTTCCTCTAAGCGACCACTGTGATTATGATGATTTAATAACAGTAGTCAAGAAATGCAACCCTGAGAAAATCTATACTTTTCATGGGTTTGCTGAAAGTTTTGCGGATAGCTTGCGCTTATTGGGTTTTGATGCAAATCCACTTGTTCATGCCAAAGGAAATAGAAATAAATCTTACCTGAAACTTGACACCTTTTTTAATAAATCAAATTCTTGAATATACTAAATTCAAGAGACAAGTCTCCAATTCAGCTTTACTAATGACATCCGTAAATTATTTTTCCTGTTCTCTAAAATATGGAATTACTTTTTTACCAAATAACTCTATGTTTTTAAAATATCCGTCTCCCCAGAACCTAATTATAAAGTGGTTTGTTCCTGCTTCAATAAATCGTTCTAACATTTCTATCACGTCATCAGGCCTACCAACCCCTATTGCACTCCTTGCCACATCATCGGGGATTTGCATAGCAGCTGTTTTCATTTGTTCCATCAATTCTGGTTTATTCATTGCATATTCTGTAAAATATCTTCGGAAATCAAATTCTGAATCCTGTTGGATATTGTGAACCTTCAATAATTCTGGCTTGTATAAACTGACCTTGACTGCGTTTCTCATCTTGTTCCATGCCTCTTCGCCATCATCAGTAAAATAGACATCTACATCATTTGCGAATTGAAAATTGCTAATATCCCTTCCAATTCTTTTTGCATGATCTTTGATAATGTCTGCATGATGTTTAAACAATGGAGGAGTATATCCTATTGGTATCCAACCATCTCCGTAAATAGCGCATAGCTCTAAGGTTTTTGGTGCTCCTGCTGCGATATATACTGGCGGCCTTGGCTTTCTTATGCTCTTTGCCTGCAAACACGCATTAACGAGTTTATAGTACTCTCCATTATAGTTTACCCTATTATCAGGATCGGAATCAAAAAGAGTTTCTATAACTTCCAATTGCTCTCTAAATTTAGTTACTGGCTTTTTGAATTCTATTCCAAAATCCACCACATTTTGGGCTTCACCTGCACCGATGCCTAATATTGCTCTACCATTAGTTAGCCTATCCAGTGTAATTGATGAAAGTGCAATAGTTGAAGGATGTCTTCTTATTGCATCAGTCACGCACGTACCTAATTCAACATTTCTGGTAACCGCGCCAATTGCCGCAAGTAATAACCATGCATCATTAACCACTGCATTTTTCCATTGTGGTACGTTTGAATGATCCATTGACCAGATTGAATCAAAATCAATCCTATCCGCAATTTGACAAGCTGTCATTATTTGTATTTCATCCAGACCTAGTCTTGCGATATTTAATCCCTGGGTAAAGCCAAATTTGGTCCTCATATTGTACTGGAATTATGCATATCATATAGATATATAAGGTTTGGATGATATGGGACAATAGCTTAATCTCAAATCTAATAGTACCTACGCAATCTTTTGACACAATTATTAATTGAATATATAAATAAAATAGCGCTATACAGAAAAATAATGTGATTTTCAGACGCTCTAAAAATTCAATACCAGATGACAAAGAATCAATATCTGTTCGATTGCTAGTTACGGGGAAGGTTCAAGGAGTATATTTTAGATTTAATATGCAGCAAGTTGCAATGAAAAATTCTGTTGTAGGATGGGTAAGAAATTTGCCGGATGGAAACGTGGAAGCATTGCTTGAAGGAAACAAAGAAGATGTTAATCAGGTTGTACGGTGGAGTAAGATCGGCCCTGAGAATGCGAGGGTTGACGAAGTAGAAATGGACTACGGACAATATACGGGAGAGTACAAGGATTTTATAATTCGATACGACAAGTCCTAGCATTGCGATTAATCTCAAACTAGAATAATAAATCATGATACGTCAAAAAAAAGTAAATTAGAACTATATGCGCCGTTGCAATTTTATTTCTTGCAATTGAATAATGGAAAAATTAATTGCGATTAGGATGAAGGCTACTATGGCTGAGTCAACGAAAATTGCGTTTTGCACCTAAAAATGGAGCATATATTCTTGAAGAGATTTCTTGTTCTATGTTATCTGCAAGCTGAATGCATTCTACTTTAAGTCCTTTCCAACCAGTTGTATGCCATTTACCTATAGCTAATGACCGGTCAACCATTTTTTCATCAAACGGATAGGGGTTTACATAAAGATAAGGCGATTCATAGTCATCATCTCCTAGAGAGATACCCACACCTATCTGCTCGTTGTTTTTCATCGTAAACGATTCAGATGAGAGATTAAAACCATTTGGCCACAAATGCACCTGAGTGAAACGGTCACTTAATTTCATTTTGAATAATTCAAAGACATTTGTTAGCCTTTTTTGCAAATTCAAGGTATTGAAATAAATCTTCATAACGTAAATTTGTCAAGAGATCGGTCTATGGCATTTCGAGATCGAAGATGGTAACGATTTCTTCCAATTTTCCAACAAAGTAATCATGAGTCAAGTCGACAAGGTATTCTTGTTCTTTATGAAAGTAAAGAAGCTGTCCAGTGAGTAAATGGATTATTATTTCCGAGATATTGTTCAATATTCCGGTCGTTATTTCGTTATTCATTAAAAAAAAGGGCATCATGTCTACAGTGTGGTAACTCTTCTATCAATTGCGATTTCAATTTAGAGACTATTTTATAACTTTCTGAAGTTCCTTGATTTTGTCTAGGAGTCTAACCTCACTCATTTATTTCCCCTTTATGTAAAACGAACGTTAAATGTTATGATACTTCGCGGCATCTGTGATTAATATACCTCTCGACACTTCTGGTCCCTATCAATTCATTCTGCTTTAAGTTTCAAATTAAACGCTAAAAATAGATTAGGATGAATTTGCCCATGAACAATGTTGTACACTTCTTCCAACGATGAATTCCTATTTACTGCCAAATTGAGCTTATCTATCCCTTGTCCCAAATCCTTCAAAGCATTAATTTTCATACTTGTTGGAATTGGCATCAAACCAGAGGAATTCTGCAAGTTGGCATTTTGCAGCTCCTTTGAGAATAACATTTTCAATGATTTTGCAAGCATTGTCGAAGTTTCGTAATTGACTTTAATTTTAACGTCTTTATAATTTCGGGATAACAAATCATTAAGCGAATGGTTACCGGGGATTGAAGGAATCTTATCAGGACCAAGTCTAGAAGTATCATCTGTCATGTTCACTATGGGTAATTTGTTCATATTCATAATCATGCCAATGCTCATATTTAGTAGACTAGAAGCCTGATTGGAGTCTAGCCCGTGTGATAGTCCATATTCCTTAAGACTTTCATCTGCAAGATTGGCCGCAATTAGTGCCTTTGTAGTTAAGTTGAGATCTGTGAAAATGGCAGTGTATTTATCAACAGAATTAGAATTTTTATGTATGTCACTTTTGAAAGAGACAATCCAGTTGAATAACATGTCTGCTTTTTTGGAATGTGTGGACGCATTTGATTTGTTTATAGTAAGATCGAACGATGCTAGAGTGTTTTCAACTTCAAATTGTTTTATTAATGTAAAAAATTTTGAGTCTTGATTTTGGTAAAAATTGTGTGCATATAGATTGTTGTTTGAAAAAATGAGCATAATACCTATTAAAAGGAAGTATACTAGAACAATTAACCTCATTGTAAAGTCACAATAAGTACTAATAAAATAAAAAAGATGCGAAACCAATAGAATGAAAATAAATTTCCCATAGTATTGAACAATTTCATGCGAATATGTAAAACATTGAGCGAACGACTTTATAATTATTAGGCATGAAAGTATTTCCTTTCTCAATTACTTTATTTTTCAACTAGTGCTTTTTGGTTAGGTAATCATGACACATACTCAATTGTCATTTTGTACAGTTAACCAACAACAGCATTCTTTTAATAAACATTCAGAACATTCAAGAGGAGATCTGCTTGCTTTGCAGTCATCATGATTACAACCGCATTCGGTACATTTCAACAAGGCCAGTATCATAAAAAGCTCTAATAACTCTTCTGAGCAATGTTGTGATTTTGCAATTACCTTCACAGAAATGACTTGTACAGCTCGATATCAACATACATGATTAATAAGCTAGGTTTTGGTGATTCCTCATGTCCTACAAAACTGACCCACGGATAGATGATACTCATAACTTTACATCCTGAATAATAAATTTCCATAAATTTGTGTCGTGTAGGTAGTTATTTCACATGTTATTTTCTAAAGGAATTGCTCTTTCTTTCCATAGCCACTTATCCCCTCGCTTTTTGTACTTCTGCTTAACAGCAGCCCATGCTGCTTTATGAGCGACTTCTTCAGCACTTTGACTTTTTCCTCCTCGTCTTTTAGCTGGATCTTGGTAATGGTTTACGGCATTGGCATGTACCTTCTTGAAAATATGCTGAGCATGTTCAGGTAAGGAATCAATTTGTTTTTTTGTTCTAGCAGATAATGCGGTATCTATATTAGATCTTTTTCTACTCGTGCTCTCTTTTTTGGGCATCTATCATTAAGATACCCAAAATCCTATATATCTGGAACACATGTTTTGCAAGGCATGTTAATTGCTAAAAGCAAAACCGCATTAATGCAAATTTTTCTCATTGCATACTTGACGGGCATTCTTTGGCTAAGACGAAATCCCTTATCCTTGATTTTTTCTGCAATAAGTCCTTTCTCTCTGTTATTTATTTTGTTTATTGTCAGCGAGGGTAAATATTTGCCACTCTCTATCACAGGAAGTTTGGTAATGGCATTAGTTGGATATGGATTATCGCTGGGTCAAGATATCTCTTTTTACAAGAATGAATATAAGATTCAGGATGTCTTTGTTGCCTCTCCTGTTTCGCCCATTACTTACATGGTCGGATTGGCACTTTCTCAGATACTATTCGGATTGCCTGCATTATTGGTATTGATCTCATTAGCTACTTTGTTTCTCTCATCAGCAATTTACATTCCACTACTGCTAGTCACGACATTCCTTGTTTGGGCTTCGATGTCATCTATGGGTTTTTTTCTATCATCTCATATGCTACACATGAGGAACGTCTCGCAGATTATATCATTTGTTAACGTGATTCTCTCAATCTTACCACCAGTTTTTTACAGTATTGATAGATTGCCTGTCTTGTTTCAATATGTATCTTACATGGTCCCAACTACTCATGCATCTCTAATAATACAAAGTACAATGGGAATAGCCACACCAAAAGAGTGGTCAATTGAATTCGGATTCTTGGTTCTGGTATTATATCTGGTAGGTTTTGTCTTTTTAGCTAAAGTAAAGGCATTGTGGCGTGAAAGTTGATGCTCATAATTTTAATGGGTCATATTCACAACGATGAATTTTCTGATGATATGACAAGATTGATACCAAATTAGTTAATTCATATTGATATTACAAATAGAAACTATCTTTTTAGTGATAAATACAGAAAAAGAAAGTCGAATCGATTATATTTTATGCAAAAAAATGGGGACGAATTTCAGTAATTTACTGGTTACTAAATTATCGTTCTTCCATTCCAGCCATGCTATCTGCATCCGAAGTGTCAGCAGTTGTAACGTTATCAGCACTTGTCTTAATTTGTCGCCTTATCTCTCCTTCTTTGAAGATGGACACATTTTAGTTAAAGTATAGTTAAAGATGCTAGATTGTCAACGCCATCTAATTTATCCATATATTCTGCCCAATTCCTGTAATTATTACAACTTTGCCCAAATGGCCATTTTATAATCTCAATCTTTAATAACAATTGAGCCGATAAGTAGTTAGTTAACTCACAATTTGGATAAAAGTAGATCAGAGGAGATAACTACTCCGAATTCATTGAAACCAGACTCAGACGTTTCTAAGGACAAAGGACCTTACACACATCTCGTAAACGAAGGAATTCTCGCTGGTCAAAGAATAGCCAAGATCTCTGTTGTAACTTTAATCAGCATAGGAATTGTAGAATTGCTTGTGGGTCATATCAGTGGAAGTGTCGTGGCTACAGCCGATGGAGTAGATTCGATGTCTGATGCTATGATATCTTTTATAGTATTGATAGGTTTAAGATTTGCACGCAGACCTGCAGACAGAAAGTTTCAATTCGGTTACCATAAAGTAGAAAGCTTTGCAGCAATGATAGCTGCAATCGGGATGATTGCTATTGGCTCATTTATAGTTTACCATTCTTATGAGGGACTTATCCATCCAGAAGAAATTCAGCAACCGTTACTCACCATGGTAGTACTTGCTATCGCTGGTGGTATATCGTTACACAGGGCATTTCAGATGCGGCGTATAGCAAACAAATACAATTTACTTTCATTAAAGATTGACGCCAAGAATTCAATAAAGGACGGATCAGCTTCTGTATTAGGTTTCTTGAGTGTACTCGTAGCGACTCAGTTTGGATTCTTGCAGGCTGACGCCATAGGAGGATTGGTAATTGCAGGGTTCATATTTTCTGTAGCGTATGTTTCTTTAAAACAATCGTCACTGATATTGGTTGATGCCTGGCATAATCCTGTCAGTGCAGATTATATCAAGAGACTGATAGAGCAAAAATTTGAAGCTGAAGTGAGAGTGAGATCAATCAAATTGCGACAGACTGGTATCATCTCGCGAGCAGAAATTCATCTCGAAATGGATGGCAATAAACCATTGAATGAGGTAGAAATGTATTTACTCAACACTGAAAGGGTTATTAAATCCGACATCCCTGGTATGGATGTAGTTTTGGTTGTTCCTCATGCACAAAACAAGTGAAATAAAAGGTTATGATCCGATTTAATGAAACTGGAACACCGTCTAGAAGATAATGTCTGATAATTAAAAAAAACTAAAATAGATTCTCTTTTGAGATATTGAGTTACTCATAAAAACAGAGACTTTTCTCATGGTTGTCGTGTAATAGTTAATTGCAACTATATACTGGATATCAGGGTGGAGTTAATCATCATGGCAGGGTCTATTCCAGTCTCTCCATCAAATATAGAATACAAGATTAGTTGCCGGTTGACACAGAGGCTATGCCACCAGTCTGCGAAAGTTCATTTGTTCTTATCATAAATATGTAAGTTTAAGGTAACAGCCAATTTTGTCGCATTCGGATCTTTATTCTCGATAATTCCTGTTACAGTTGCACCCAAATCTTTCGAGATATTAACGTCAATAAGCGCAATTCTAGTGAGACCACTATCATATATCCATGATACTGAAGTTTTATTGGCGTTGGCATTTGCCGTTAGTGTTATCAGAAAGAGGAAAGTTGTTATACCCAATAAGATTTTTTTCAATTTGTTCATTTACTAGTTTTTAAATATAGAATTAGTAAAGGTCTTCGATTTACGTAACTCAGTTACGTTATAGACATTCTTATACTTCGTATTTAACCATTACGATAGCGTAATTGATTTTCAGTTCTAATCATTAAGGATGGTCAACAAGAGTTTTACAATTGATGTAGCAGCAAAAGCCAATAGAATACATTCAAAAAATCTCAAATAATGCACTTATGCTTTGCAAAATGTATAAAATGAATTAATTACTCACGTATCTATCTATATTAAGTAAAGAAAAAAAGTAGTGGGTAGTTAGATCCGCATCCCAGTTATTTGTAATCCACTCTATCCTATGGGTTGTTATTTCCGGTATTATCGTGTGATGTCATTGTTGTCGCTATGATCCTTATTTTCATTCTCTATCTTACAGTTATTCTCCTGTTGTACATACTGGCTTCTGTCGTCGTTACAGTTGTTGTTGTTGTTGTCTTTACAATCCTTTGTATTAGCATATGCTGGTGCTGCTTGTGAGATCATTGTTGCTGTTAGCGCTGTCAACATTCCTGCAGACAGTACTACAAACATTAGCACGTTTTTTGTGTACATGATTTGTAATCGCAAAATGATACTAAACAAAGTATAAGTAGATTGGGTAAGAACAAGTGCTAAAAAAAGAACAGAGTCTTCTCTACTACGTTAAGTCTGAATTTACGAATAGAACATTATTCATGTTAATTATATAGAATTTATTATATAGAATTTAATTGTGTAAAGTTGATCAATTCCATAATCACATTGATTAATATCCGTAAACGTTCAGAGGATTGATATTCTCAGACGATTTCTTCAAAAATTTTCACCAAATTAGGATTTAAAGTAACGTTTTTGATATGGTCTCTATTTCTTTTGCTATATCAATTTGACCATAGTTTCTCAATTCATCACGATAGTTGCTATTTCTTGTTGACTTAATTCCTTTTAATCCTGCCTCATCTATGGTAGCTAAGAATAGCAATGCTCATAGTTTAGAAAAGATGAAGAAAAGGGAATTAGAAAAAGAATTGTCTGAAAGGATTGAGTATCATAGCAAGCAAAGGCCACCAAGGAGTTAGAAAATAGGATAAATCTTAATATGAAAAAAGGAGAAAAATGGCGGTTGTAAGGGGTGTCACTCCGGAAGATAACGCCGATCTAGAAAAGTTAAACCCTTCAACTAAGTATTATAAAATGAAGAGGAATGCGCGTCTTTGTCACTGTTGCTATGAAATGGCTATCAAAATAGTTTCTTATGACTACAACGGTATTCAATTAGTAGAAAGGTACTGCGACACGCACGTAAAGAGACTGAATATTCATTTGCTTGCTTTGGTTTCCTTACCTAGTCAGTCAACTAGCCAATCACCGTTTTAATTATGTTCTTTAATGTGGATACATTCAAACTTGAAGAATAAGCTGACTCTCCTGCAGTAGTAGACTCAATGTTCTTATTCCCATAACCCATTTAAACTATAAAATCCTATATTCATGTAATGTTAGCCCAAAATATGACGAGACTGTTTTTTGTTATGTTCGCACTGGCAGTTTGGACAATAGGCAGTGGAATTATGATAGCAGAGGCAATATGGCCGTTCGATCAAGGAAATTCATCGCAACAAACGAATCAAACAGGCAATCAATCCTCAACTGCATCAAACTCAACATCTTCTAGTCAATCCGCAAGCCCAGGGTATTAGAACGATCTAGTTATCTAGTTATCTAGTTATCTAGTTATCTAGTTATCCATCCTGCAAGTGATTGGCGTCCTGTCTCGCTCTCTTCATAGCGGTGGCTATATTAAATTCTCATATCACTATTTCAATCTATGACTACAGAACTAACTTTATCCCAAGAAATCGAAGAGTCGAGAAAGTGCCTCGAAAGAGAAAAAGAGGATACTACTTACAAAAGAGATCTTGTTAAAAGAATTGAATTAATAAATTGGGTTCTGGAAAATATAGAGAATCGTAATATTCAGATTTGCAACCTATTGACTCCAAAATGAATGAAATTATACTATCAATAAATCAGACTCACTTAAATTTCATTTTCTATTTTCCAGAAATATCTTCTTTCATCATTGAGAAAAGCATCAATGGCGATTTTAAAAACGCGATTATTTTTTTACTGAAATTAGAACTCCAAGTTTGACCCATTTGAAAAATCAAATCCGTCGCGACGAATTCTCTATTTTGAATTATAAGTGCTTTGTAGTGATAACGTTTAGTCTGTAACCTACGAGTTGTTCTTACTGGTTCCGTTGATTTGTACTAGAGACTGTACTTCCGATTCGCCTTTCACGTTCATTGCTTTAATTTCTCCGATATTCTGTGCATAGTATTTGTTTTCAACAATGTCAGGTTCAAGCGCTGAAAAATCCTTTGTTTTAAGTACGTTTGAGAAAGTGCCATATGGAACTGTAATCTTCTCATCCAAACTAAGGATTGTACCTTTGTCTTCAGCAACACCCTTTGAGAATTCTTGGTTATAGGTATCATCAACCTTAGGATTTGCCTCCATTATTACTCCAGCTTCGGCTCCTTTTACACCTGCTTCCCACGACCCTTCGTGACTTCCCTTGTTACTAAGGTCGGTAGTATATTCACCCATATACCAGACATTTCCTTGATCATCCTGTGCGAACCAATCATCCGTAGTTTCTTCGTGTTCCCCTTTCACGTACCCATCATCGTGAACTACTCGCGTGGCGATACCCATTATTACCTTTGTATCATTGGTGACTACAAACACGTCCCTTGTGTGGTCTTCCTCGCTTTTTCCTTCATAAATCATTGTGGTACCAGGTTTCAAAGGGAAATACTTATTATCAATTTTCAGGGGACTACTAAAATTAGATTTGTTAAAAACGTTTGATGCTGCCATTGCGTAGTTAATGCCCATAACTGTCGGCTGTTGATAATGTAATCCCAGACCAACTAAAATTAACGCCACGTTAGTCGACATGATTAATCCTACAAACATTAGAATTAACTTGATTTCCATGAAATCGAAAGTAAATTGCATAATTAATAAGATATTTGATACAAACATATCAGTGAATTAGTAATAATAAAAGGAAGAATCTATTAATCGCTTACACCCTTGTACCACTTTATTATAAATAAACGAATTATTATGAAAAGCAGCTATTGTATCATTCCAATAGGAATTATCATATTGCTATTCCCCATGTTACCTCTGATTACGTATTTTGGATGGTGGTTTGTTTCTTATGGATGAGTCTGAAGATAATGTTGATAAAGTGTTATGTTTCATACAAGGTAATCCGGGTTCTCATTTACGCCGAATCAAAAGGGAAATTGGGATTTCAATGGGAACGGTTCAATATCATTTAGACAAATTAGAAAAGATGGGTAGGGTAACATCTACTAGACGTGGGTTGTATAAATATTACTTTCCTGCTGGTCTTTTTAGAGAGAACGAAAAAGATATACTTGAGGTTCTGACTCATGAAACTGCGAGGAAAATTCTTATGTTTATAATAGAGCAAAATAGTCCTTCTCAAACAGATATTGTCAATAGTGTAAGGATATCCGCTAGATCTATTAGCTGGCATGTTGGTAGGCTCATTGCTCTTAAAATGATTAAGGAGATCAAAGATGGAAAATACAAGAGATATCAGCTGCAGGTTGACGCCAAGGATATCCTAACTCTTCTTAGGAACTACTATCCTAGCGTTTGGGACAAGTGGAGTATGAGAGTTGTAGAAATGTTTCTATCACTATCTAGCAGCCGGGAGATGGAATAAGTGATGATCTTATGTTAACTTTGTTGACTGTTCTATTTTCAGTTATTTCTCAAATCGATTCATTCGAAGGATTAGAAAATGCAATAGCTCTAGGTATAACGGTAATTTCCCTCTCATTATTAGCTCTTTCCGTCACTGCGTACAGAAAAACTCGTCTTAAGGTAACAATATATGCCATAATTATTTTTGCTCTCTTTGCTATACAGCAATTTATAGATTATTTAGACAATATCATTGTTGCACTGGATAATCCTATAACTGACGTAGTAGTTTCCTCTCTAACGCTCGCAATTCTGGCCCTATTCTTCCTTGCAATTGTTCGAACAAAAATCAGTTAAAGTAAGGATATAGTTAAACTACGAAATGGCATAAAATGACAGTAAAAGATAAGATGTCGCTGATAACGTGTACCATCCTAATATCAGATTCCTAGTCGATAGATCTAACGCTGGATTTGTGCGGGATTTAAAAGTTGTATTTGGAGTAGCCCTGATCATGATTATAAGGACGTATCACCTGAAACAATGGAGATACTGCCTATTTCATTTTCAACCCACTTCATTCAATATTGCATGGTCTGATTCGGATAACGGTAAGTACTATTGTTACGGCCAAGTTTGTGACGGTCATTTCTGTTTTGATACCAAAAACAAGTGTATACATGAATAGAAACAAGATGAAATAACAGAAAGTCCCTGTTACAATAAGGATCGAGTAGATTGGTTAAGTATCGGTCCTTGTAAGGGAATTGATAGATAAATTAGATTCTCGTAATTCTAACTCTGTTTCAGCACAGATCGACATGACTAAAAGAAATTGAAGAATCGAAAAGATTCCCTGAAGGACCAATCGATGATACCACTTACAGACGCGATCTGCCTAGAGATCCCAAATTTTTTATTAAAATTATAAAAATAGTCTAATTAGTAGAGAAATAAAGATTTATTTAGTATAAGTTTCAACAACTTTTGTGTTCAGGTACATTATTGTTGTCTTATTTGCAACACTCGTCTTAACGTTATTTTCATCAACGCACTACTCATTTGCGAAAAAAGTTAATTGTGGCGATGGCTACGCGGATATGAAGTGGGATCCAAAAGACCACGGCTCTAATAACCCGTCCTCGAAGGAATTTAAGATGCTGGCCTACAAGGGTTCTCTATGTGAGCTTTCAAAGTGCGTGGACATGGTGGAATGCACAAACCACGACGCAGTCAATTGGCAAAAGTTCAAGAGCTCACCCGGATATGAATTGAGTGAAGAGGACGAGAAGCAATGTCTGACACAGGCGCATAAAGACGGTAACGGACAGAACGGCTTAGTAGGATACGAAATCCTTGCTTGCGGAATAGGGGATTATTAAATAGATAAACCTAAAATAATATTCACTATATAGTAATAACATGACTTTTCGAATTCCAAGTTGGAGTGTCAGGGAATTTGTTTTTTTATTTCACCACATTCCTGACAATGTGATTTTCTATTTTCAATCTTACAATTAAAAAAGTGACAAAAAAAGTGAATAGCAAATTTTTTATGATATTGCAGAAGTATAGATCACCACTTCAGCTGATGGGAGGATCAGTTTTTGCTTGATCCAGGCATTGCTTGTCCTTTTCTTTAACCTCCCATCAGGCTTTAACTTTTTTATAATTTATTGAACTTGATCCTTGAGATGTATCACGTAATTCTAGAAAATAAATATGATTATAACAATCGTTCATTTGCGCTTTGTGAATCGTGTTACTGGACAGCAACTATTTTTACTAAGATAGAAAGTTACGAATGTCCTGTTTGCCGTGGCGAGAATCTTGAATTGATCGCCTTAAACTTGGATGAAAAGTATGAATACCAGTTAGAACCAAATAAGGGTCTTGACATTAAATTTTCGATAAATGAAGAGATAAGGGATTTAGGGATAGAAGATTAGCATATATTAATGGAACATCCAGAAATTCGATTTCAAATTCTATACTATTTGTATAATAAATATTATGGCGGACAAACGAGAAAACTCCATTCCGTAGAGAAGATAATTCAAGAAACAGAATTAAAAAATATTGATAGGAATCTTATAAATGGAGATATTGCATACCTATATAACAGTGATTTAGTAACAGGAAAGGGATCTATTGGTAACGGAGGATATCCCCCTTTTATTATTATAACTAATAATGGAATAGATCTCGTCGAGAATATTATTAATGAGATTATTGTAAATATACGTAATCAGCAAGATACTACGATTGTAAAAAATGAAATTGAAATAATATCAAAATCAGATCAAAGAACGAGAACCACAAAAGCTTGGGATTATGTCAGAGTGAGACCGGAACTTTTTATAAGCGTTGGTGAGAAGGTACTTAAACTATTTCTCAGTGCAGGATACTAAGGAATTAAAAAATAGAATATTACAAAAAAGAAGATTGCTGACTGAGGACCTAGTCACGGTTAATACAGTTTTAGATAAATTGCAATCACTATAGTACCGTAATTGAGAATCAGGATTAGTCCGAAAATTTTTTATGGTATTTTTCAGAAGGTATTGTCAGTGTACACACTGGTGGAAGGATAAGTTTCTGCCTATTTGGCATAGTCCTTTCCTTTACTTTGACCTCCCATCAGGCTTTAAACACTTATAAATTGTTGGACATAATATTTAACACAACGTCAACTCCAAATGCAGAATTCATGCTGAATGGTCCACTTGTCTGCATTCATTAATCTGGACCCATCGGTTTAACTCTATTTTTTATCGACAATTATCTAATAGGCGTCAAGTCAATAACTGCGCGGGCCAACAATATTCTATCGCTTGGTTTCATGGCCCGCCAGTAATTACAAAAATTGCAAAATGGAATTATAAACGTGGAAATTTTTACCTTTTTCGTTTGCTATTTATTGTCTGTACGGTATAATTATTAATGCAGCTGATGGATGCGTTGGTCTTCTTACTTGTCGCCAATGTAGAGATCACCACTCCCATCAGTTGGCAAGCAGGTATACGTCCTGGTGGGCCCAATTTACCAATCTACGATTCATTATAATGGGGCCCATCAGATTTTAATAAGATGACGCAAACTCTAGATAATTATTTATCTCCCACTCAATCATAGTAACATCACTTCTTTTAATAGGCTATGGGAGGGAAGGATTGTTTTTTCTTATCCCAATTTATCCTTCCCATTAGGGTTTAACTGTTTTATAGTTTGTTGACTAAAAATAAGCATAAATCCGTAACACCCTCTTACCTGGTGGGTCATCCTGTTAGCCTCCATAGGGACCCACCAGTTTTTAATAATCCAATGAATCTTCTATTATCTGAACAATATTTCTTTTTCTTAATTCTCGTTTAATATCTTCATCTTTTTCTTCCCCAATTCTATCTTATAATTTCTTTAATATTCTTTGGAATGATACTAAGAGAAGTAATTTGATTTACTTCTGATAGATTAATTCCATTTTCTTCATTTTTTCCTCGATTCTGTGAAGCCTGGATTTCTCGATAGTGAGGGTCTCGATCTTTCTTTGTAATCTGTTTGCTGGATCTATAGTCAGGTTGTCTATTGCTTTACCATACTCTTTCTACATCTCCTCAAATACTGGCCTATAATATGCAGCAGCCAAACCTATCTTGTGTCCAAGTAACATCTCTCTAATTTCCGGATTTACTTTTGAATTAACCAATTGGGTCGTAAAGAATTTTCGAAATACGTGGAATCGAGGAACTTCTCTCCTTTTAAACTGATTAACATGATCAATTTCTCTTAAACCACCATTATTAATACAATGTCCCTAGCATTCCTTCCATACCTAAAGGACTGAATTGCTTTCTTGTCATCATCGTTTCGACCATTAAATGTAGATCAAACTTTTTTACTATTAAATACGAATTTTCACTAATCCTCTCTCCGTGCCTTTTTCTGAATTCTAGATAATCATCAATCTCTTTTGCAGTTTCTGGAGTGCAAAATGTAAAGTACTCTTCTTTATCTCTGACATAAACTGTTATCTTGTAAATATCATTTATTCTTTCAAGATCCACGACTCTTAAGGGGCTTACAGCACCGGCTCTTATACCTGTAGAGGCTTAAATTAAAAAGATAGTTCTAATTCGTTGTTCACTAAAACTTAGAATCTTTCGTATTTCCTCATGAACGTAGCTCTATCCTTTCCATCTTATTGATTATCTGTTTTCTCACTATTGACAGACTTTTTGACCTTTTTCCAATTCAATATGACATCATTCATTTCACACACGTGTTTTATTGTTGAAAAAATCTGATTTTTGTAATGTTTTGAGAGTTTCTGATTAACAAGGAATTTTATCACAAGATCCGAAATATCCTGTGCTGCTGGGAGCCTCAGAAAAGATATTAGGTCGAGTTTCCAGTAATTCAAAAATTTCAGTAGACAGAATCGCAAGGATTCTCTTGTTAATTTCGAATGCAGTGAATTTATGAAATTAAAACAGACTTGGCTGTCTTCGTGTAAGCGCATCACCGTTAAGATATTTACTAAAAACTTGTTATTAAATTAGATATATAGATAATTTAATATGAATTAAGTTGTATTTTTCCAAAAGGATAAATCTAGTTAGAGTAAGTCTGATAAATCATGGCCACGGAGCAGCTGTTCATTAGTGTAGTTATCATTTTGGTAGCTACACGGTTACTAGGTGAGTTTTCTCAAAGACTTCGTATGCCTCCACTAGTTGGCGAACTAGCTGCAGGAATAATAATTGGCCCTTATGTTTTAAAATTGGTAACCCCTGATCAGAGTCTAAATGTAATTTCAGATTTAGCAGTTTTCTTTCTCATGTTACTAGCAGGTTTACAGATGGATCCTAGAGAAATAAGAAAAGCCGGACTCCGTGGGGGAATTTTGTCAGCCATAGCATTTTCAATACCTTACGTAAGCGGTTTTGGAGTAGCCGCTCTCTTTGGTCTTGGAATAATCCAATCGATGTTCGTTGGATTGTTATTATCGATAACTGCTGTTCCAGTCACCACAATTGTTCTAATGCAATTCGGATTATTGGAAACTAAGCTAGGTAATACTGTTATTACGGCGGCTGTAATCAACGATATTTTTGCCCTTGTAGTCTTAACAATTGTGTTACAACTTCATGCTGCCAATGGTGCGCCAGTGAATATCATGGAAACGACTATAAATTCTGTAATTAAGATTTCATTATTTATCGGTGGAATATTTCTTGTCGATATATTATTTAGAAGAGCGAACGTCTGGTTTCAACGCCGAGGCTCATACTTCTTTGAAAAACTGCAAACAAAGGAAGCAGCCTTTGGGATATTATTAATTTCCACTATTCTGGTATCTGTTATAGCTCAGGTAGTAATTGGTTTACATTTTATAATAGGTACTTTTTTTTCAGGACTGATAGTATACAAAGAAATTATCAGGAAAGAAAATTTTGAAAGAGTTTACGGAATAATTTCTGCAATAACATTCGGATTTTTCGCACCCATATTTTTTGCAGTAATAGGAATCAATATCAATATAGATTCAATCGTCCACAACCTTCCGCTTTTTATTGTTCTTGGAATTGTAGCTGTCCTCACTAAAGTAGGTGGGGGTTATTTTGGTTCAAGGTTAATTAAATTCTCAAAGGAAGAAAGTTTAGCCATTGCTTTTATTATGAACGGAAGAGGAATGGTTGAATTAGTCATAGCATCTATAGGGTTTTCTACCGGCATTATTGATTCAACTATATTCTCCATTACAGTAACAATTGGCTGGATTACAACAATCATGGCGCCAATTTTGTCAAGACCCTACGTCATGAAAATTAAATCTCAAACAACAAACAAGCCCAGTTTATAATTTTGAACTTTGTTGGTTGCTACTATCGTCAGACAAACCTATCCATCCGTATCCTTTAACTTCAAGTTCTTCGGATAGCTCCTTTCCTCCAGATTTTATAATCTGTCCTTTAGACATGACGTGAACCTTATCAAGTTTTGACAAATACCTTAAAATTCTTGCATAGTGTGTGATAATCAATATTCCTGCACCAGTCGATATTAGTATGTTTATGGCCTCTGCGACTGCTTGTATTGCATCAATATCCAATCCAGAATCTGGTTCGTCAAGTATTGCAATTATTGGTTTCAGTACAAGCATCTGCATAACTTCAGATCTTTTTTTCTCTCCTCCAGAAAAGCCTTCATTCAAATATCTGCTTAAAAAGGTTGTTTCAAGACCAACATTATCTAGATTCTTTTTCAGATACTCATGAAATTCCCTTACAGTCAAAAATACCTCCCTATTTTCCTGTTTTCCACTTAGACTTTTATTCAGTATATTGTATGCGTTCCTCAAAAAATGACTATATCCGACTCCTGGAATTTCTGTGGGATATTGAAAACCTAAGAATAAGCCCCTTTTAGCTCTCTCCTCAGTCCTCAATTCAAGTATTTTCTCGCCATCTACCAGAATACTTCCGGATGTAACAGAATACTTTGGATGACCCATTATTACATTTGCTAAAGTGCTTTTACCAGAGCCGTTTGGACCCATTATTGCATGAACCTGACCTCTGTCCATTCCAAAGCAAAGATCATTAAGTATCTCTTTACCATTTATGTTAGCCGACAGATTATGTACCTCTAAAAAAACCACAATTCCTTTGTTCTTCAAACATAATATAAATATTGAGTCACTTTGTTCAAAATTTAAATTATTCGTGTTATATTTTATAACAATTTGACAAGGGGCTTGTTCATAGGCAGGTTTCAACCCTTCCATTTGGGTCATATTGCAGCAATAAAATTTGCCTTCTCATATGTTGACGAACTAGTGATCGCTATTGGTAGTTCTCAGACAAGTTATGAACCAGACAATCCATTTACTGCCGGAGAAAGAATTTCTATGATAAAAGATTCGCTGAATGTTGACCCCAAAATAGATTGCAAAAAAACCTTGATAATTCCGATTCCTGATTCAAACGTCCATTCAGCATGGACTCATAGTGTTGATACCTTAGTACCACAATATGATGCTGTGTTTACAAATAATGCATTCACGGGTTACCTTTTTAGTCAAAGAAATATCGCTGTAAAAGAACCAAAACTACTTAATCGAAATGATCTTTCAGGAACCGAAATTCGGAGGAGAATGGTGAAAGATATTAAGTGGGTGCATCTTGTTACTGAACAGACGTTAAAGGTAATCGAAAGAATTAATGGAGTAGAACGTGTGAAAAAAATATCAAATCTATCACATCATCATAAAATCTGAAGCTCTAGACGCATAGCAAACTTTTTGAATCATTTTCTGGAAAATTGTGTAATTTGAACAATTAATAATTCATATTGATATTGATAATTATATTTCTTCTCGCACTTCGCAAAATCATCTCTTCGATTGTACCTCTGCAAAGTAACGCAAAATGGTTATTTATGTAAGAACCCTAAAGTTCCAAATCTAATAAAGCAGAGAGCAATGTCAAATTCAGGTTCTTGGTTGTTCGAGAAATTACCAAAAAGAATTTTTGATTCCCGATGATTCCTATGATTTCACTATCTCAAAAGAATTCTTAGCCGACGTAGACGGGTATCCTTCACTTGACACCTCTACGTCTATGACAAGTGGTCCCACGTCACCTTTCTTGCCGACGGCCCAGGAATAAACAAATTTCCCCTCGAAATCGGTACTTCCTTTAAATTGCTTCTCAAAATTATCTCCTGGATAAATCAATTTTCCATCAATTTGCGCATTAGCAATTGCCCTATGGTTTGAATCGGTAACAGTTATTGTAGTATTCTGAGTGTCTCCTCTTGCCACACGATCTTTTTGCGGCAAAATTGTAACAAGCAATTGATTATTATTAGTTTCTACCTTTTTAATATCAGACGAACTCGTCTCAGATACATTGGATTGTTGACTAGATTCTACTGGAGATGACGTCTCAGATACATTGGATTGTTGACTAGATTCTACTGGAGATGACGTCTCAGATACATTGGATTGTTGATTGGGAACACCATTGACAACCACGCTAGACCATCGTGTAGGTGCTGTATTACAAAGTAATTTTGCTGTTATCTTATTGTTACCCTCGTTTAGATGTGCATATGCTTCATGTAATACAAACTTCCACTCAGAAAAATCATTTGCTCCTCCTGTACCACCTGCAACTGCGCTTTGGTAAGGTCGTACATCGTTAACTATAACGTAAACCGAACAATCCTTGGCAATAGTATCAGATGATTGACCTGATATTACCAGCTCTTTTTCTAAATCCACCTGTTGGTATGGCATAAGGTTAACTATCTTAATCCATTCTATTTGCGTTTGCAGTGGTAATACTCCTTCTGAACTCTGGCTAGAAACCTGTTGATTTGAAGGACATATCAAAACAATAAGCAAGACAGGAATAAAACTTATAATCAGTAGAAATGGTATTTTCGACTTACTTAACATCACAAAATATTCATCTTGCAGATATATATTCCAAAGACAAATCCTTTGTAGAGCGACACTACTGTCATAAAAGATTTAGGAAGACGGACTATAAATTGGGAAAAAATTTGTTAAACTATCAATATCTGCCGATGTAAGCAATTCCCATCTTATTACTCTATTTTGCAAATAGTAAACATTAAAACCATTTTTCAAGTTGTTTCCTTGATTTTTTTATAATTTTTAAGGACTCAAGATTTAATTAATTGTATAATCACTTGTGATATTAGAATTTCTTCTAACTTAACTAATTTCTCGATTAACTATACTCAACTAGCCCAGGTATTGATAAATAACTGAAAAACGAGAACAAAATAATTGAAGGTACATTCTTTATCAAAGAGGGAAATACATGACATCACAGACCAAATTAGTAAAACTTGGCCAACAAATTCCATCGGTGCCATTAAGAATCTGCAGGCCCACGTCATAGATGTGAATAAACGGCTTCTTGTGGGAAACAACTTAATAGCAATACAATTGGCACCTCATCTCATCATTCCACATTTGACACACCATGGATTATTGAATCACTTTCCCTCAGTAGAAGTCGATATGAATGCAGTGAAATTTGTATGCAATGGCGCCAATATTATGAGGCCTGGCATCACTGATTTTACTCCATTTAATGAATCTGAAATAGTATTGGTAAAAGATCAAACTCACAAAAAAGAACTTGCCGTATGTCTATCACTGGTTGATGATGTGAATGCAAGAAAAATGGAGAAGGGCGTTGTCTTGAACAATATACATCATATTGGGGATATCTATTGGGAAATGAAAAAAACTATCCGGACCTGACGATTTTTACGATATCAAAGAAGTGGTAATTTTAAGAATCGAACTCTTTAGTTAGAGATTAATAGATTCCTCTTTAGTTCCCTTATTGGTTATCGCCAGTATATCAATACCATCGCCACTTGCTGAATCTCTTTGTACTGACGATTTAATTGCCTTAATAGCGAGCTTCTTCGATGCATCTTCTGTCATATTTTTGTTATATTCAGAATCTATTAGTCCCAAAGCTAATTCTGCACCAGTGCCCACTGCTGCATAATTGTCAGGTAGAAGCGAACCTAACGGATCTAGGGTATAAATCTCGGGCACAGTGTGTACTCCTCCAACAATTACCTGCGTCAGCAAAGGGAAGTACCTTCTTTCAAACATTATGACCGACATTAATTTGGCAGCGGAATTGGTAGCCATCTCTCTCCTAGTTTCTAATTTTCTAATTTTCGCGAGTGCTCCCACCTGTCTTGTCAAAACCTGCATATCGGCAACCATTCCTGCACACGCGCTAGCAATTTGATCTGTTATCGAGAATATTTTCTTCGTATTTTTATTTACAACAAAATTTCCATACGAGATACGCTTATCAGCTGCAAGAACAATGCCATCTTGATAAGTTAAACCTATAGCGGTAGCACCGGGCATAAATTGAAACGCCATATGATTGGATAGTAGTGAATGTAGTTAGATTTAGTCGTTTCGTCGGTTTCTTAAACAGTGTAAGTTGCAATAAATCAGGTTGTTTTAGATAAGAATGTGTCATGAATCCTTATTGCCTCTGAAACTAGCCTGCTCTGCAATTCTAATGCCTCCTTTCCTTCAGGATGTCTTGACTCAGCCACAGCTTGTGCTACTATATTCATAATATGTCTTAAAAGGAACTCATCACCCCTTGATGATTCCGCCATATACGTTGGATTTGCCTTGTTTACAAATACTACATTTTCATTTATGAAGCTATATCTGGAATCAGTTTCATCTTCATAAGGAATGATCTTGTATCCGATTTTTTTCAATGCGAATGTTTTCTTAATCAGCGGCTTTCTTATTTGAGTTGTAACTGTTACATTTTCGTAATTTCTATTATCTATATTTTCTGCACTAGACAGATAATTAGGTAAGGTATTATCTTCAATTCCCGCAGTCTGCAGATTTCCTCCTTTATCACTTATAGTATCACTAGATCTTTTGATTTCATCCCTAGTAATGTCTTTGTATTCATCTTCTATTGATTTATCAAACAAATTATCTTCCGCAGGTATAGCTGACGTTTTATTACCAGGTTTTGATACTATTTTCTTGGTTTCTACTATCTCGTACCCTTCTATCTCTTCATATGGCTCAAGCGTGTCAATTACTGCCTGACCAAGAACTTTATCTATTTGTTTGTAAATTTTTGATTCTTCCCGAGTGACAAGAACATCTTCATAGAGTGTTAGACTAGGTATGACCGTATCAATTATGAACTTTTTCATTAGGCTTGAAAATGTCTCAAACTCATTATCTTCTATTATTGCGGATTTATCAGCGAATCTTGATGTCAGGGAATCACATCTTACAAATCCTGTCACTCTGGGTATCTTGGTATCAAAACCAAATAAAGTCCTCATAACTATATGGCCACCTACCATAACTGCAATTCCTCTCTCATCCTCAGTTAAAGGTCTACGAGCTACAGTTATTTCACCAACTATGTACCCCTTATCCAGACTTAACGGTATTTTGTGGCCCTGTATCTCAGGGACCTTTATCAGTTCAGCATCTGAAAAGTTCCATTCTTTAAAGTTGGCTGACTTTTTAATATATACCTCAAAAAGAGGGTGTCTGAGTACTGCCAATTTTCTAATTTCCTTTATCAATCTTAATACATCTACAAGCGATTTGGCATCACTGACTATTATCTCAGTTCCATCTCTGGATAAGGGTGGTTCCCTAATCTCACGTAAATTTGATTCACCTGTAAATAGTCCATCAAGAGATTTTGTATCGATTAAAAATGATTTGTTGTAGTTACCCTTTCGCGTTCTAATTTTCATCTTTTCAAATGACGTAAGAAATGAAAGTCTGCCTGTCCCATACCTACCTGTCCTAACCCTTTTTAATTTGGGTGAAATAGAATCAACTTTCTTATGGGGTGAGCCAAGTAACAAGAACTTTTGAATTTCGCTTTCATCCATTCCTGCATTATCCTCAATGGAAATGGAAAAATCATTTAGAATAGTTATCAGAACTCTTGTTGCGTCTTCGTCAAAGGCATTTTCAATCAGTTCCTTAATTACGTCAGCAGGAGAAACCCATGTCTTTGTAGCAAATTCTCTAAAGAATGATGGATGCACCTTTAAAGCGACTGTCATGATTACTATCTTTTAATCTCTCACCTTTATCTATTACTCGCTTCTACTTTTTCTATTCTCATAAAATCTGTTCTTAATCTGTCAGATACAAATTATCAAAAAAAAGCTGTCAGAAATACTTTGAAACAATAGATCACGTCATGGAAGAAAAGCTGACTTAATAGTTAAACAAACTATTTCCAGATGGCAGAAATTCAATTATACCCAGTATTAAATGAGGCTTGGGTGCAGTGGGTGTTGTTGTCAACCATATCATGACAGCAGGTATTGTAGCACATGCAATTATCGTCAAAATGATAAGCCAGACTGCTGTCATTGTTTCAGCCATAGAATACGGATTTAGAAGTAGATATATAAATTTTCAAAATGATTCATTCGCTTAAATAGGATTATAAGTCACCACATAGGCTTCACATTCTTGCTGAATGAAATTATTAGAATACCAGGGCAAAGAATTATTTACTGAGTACGATATTGCTATTCCAAAATCATATCTTGCCAAAAACCATTCGGAGTTAAGTCAAGTTGCAGACAAACTCAAATTCCCTGTTGTACTTAAATCACAGTTAACTGTTGGCGGTAGAGGTAAAGCTGGCGCTATATTAAAATGCATGAAAAAGGAAGAGCTTGAATCAAAGTTTACAGAATTATTAAATAAAGAAGTAAAGGGGGAATATCCAAGTGTAATCTTAATTGAAGAGGCTGTAGATATAGATAAGGAACTTTATCTTTCGCTGTTCCTGAATAGAGGAAAAAGGACTTATTCATTAATTTCTTCTGCAGAGGGAGGAATGGATATTGAAAGTGTTGAAAATAAAGTAATCCAAGACATTTCTATTACCGGATTAACTCAAGCAATTGCAGAAAGCATCGGAAAAAATCTGGGCATAAGCGGTGTAACTGCTGTATCATTATCAAATATAGTCATAAAGCTGGCGAAACTAGTTAGAGAAAAGGAGGCTGAGTTGGCAGAAATAAATCCTGTAGCCATACTAAGAGATGGAACATGTCTGGCACTGGATGCAAAAATAATTATTGATGATAATTCAATATTTAGACATCCTGAATTAAGAAAATATATTCAAATTTCTGAATTGCAGGAACAAGCGGAAAAAAGCGGCTTTTCATTCGTGGAATTAGATGGAAACATTGCAATAATAGGTAATGGAGCTGGTCTTGTCATGTCAACATTGGACATCGTTAATGATGCTGGTGGAAAACCGGGTGCCTTTTTGGATTTTGGTGGAAGGGCTACTACTGAAACAATTTACAAGGCGTTAGAGGTCATAAGCAAATTAAAAAAAGTCAAGGCGATTTTGGTAAATTTGTTCGGTGGTATTGTTAGAACTGATCTGGTAGCTCAAGCTATCCTTGATGCATACAAAGATGGTATGATTAGTATACCAATTTACGCTAGAATTTCAGGTGCAGAATCAGACAAAGCTAAACAAATGCTATCTAGCAGTAATGCAAAATTATATGATACAGTAGAAGAAGCTATTTCATCATTAGTCCAGTATATAGGGTTGAGCAAATAAATGTATAAAAAATTTGATATTTTTGATATTCTAGTAGGTAAACCCGAAGATCCTGACTATGGTAATAAACCCGTGGTAATACAGGGAATAACAGGAAATTTTGGCTCTGTTCACACTAGGTTGATGAGAGAATACGGAACAAATATTGTGGCTGGTGTAACTCCCAATAAGGGCGGTCAGTCATTTGAAGGAATACCTGTCTTTGATTCTGTAAATGATGCAAGCAAGAGTTTCAATGTACAGATATCCGGAATATTTGTTCCTGCCCAATTCTTTCTTTCTGCAATAAAAGATGCAGTGAATAGTGGAATAAAATTACTTGTAGCAATTCCAGAACACGTTCCAGTACGTGATGCAATGGAATCTTTAGAGTACGCACAGACCAATAATGCAAGAATAATAGGGCCAAATACCCCGGGGGTAATTGTTCCCTCAGTGAATAAAATCGGAATTATGCCGTCCCAACCATTTAAGAAGGGTAATACTGCAGTTTTCTCTAGGAGTGGGACGCTAATGTATGAAGTTTCGTTTCATTTGTCGAGAGCAGGAATAGGACAAAAAATAGCTCTAGGAATAGGAGGCGATCCAATCAATGGGACTAATTTGATAGAAGCTTTTGATCTCATAAGTGATCGAGATGAGGTAGACTCAATTGTGGTAGTTGGCGAAATAGGAGGAGATGCTGAGGAATCCCTCGTTCAGTATATCGAAAAAACAGGTTTCAGTAAACCCGTTGTAGCATACGTCGCAGGACGATCTGCACCAAAGGAAAAAAGAATGGGACATGCAGGGGCAATTGTTTATGGAAATTATGGCTCCGCAGAATCAAAAATTTCCAGTTTCTCAAGAGTGAATATTCCTGTGGCAAAAAGACCTGCCGAAATCCCTAGTATTCTGTTGAAATTGATGAAATGAATATTTATCAATTAGATATTCCATCCTGGTCCACTATATCTTCCTTACTTCAATTAAGATGATGTTTATACAAGTAACTATAATAATATTAAATTTAATCGATTGCAATAGAATAAACAAGTATATCAATTGGAATTACTCAGACAATTTCAAATTATTCGCAACATTTAGACTATAAATATGCTAAGAATACTAATAGGGAGCTCCCACTTTCAATTAAAATATCCCAATGTGAGTATTAAGTGGAACTCAACGATTTAGCACAGTACTTGGTTAAACTTAAGAACGAATATCTTGATGAATTTCATTCGTACAATCACATCAGGGAATTTATCCCAGTTGCAAATCACCAAAGCTTATTTGACAAGAGAATATTGGAAAAACTACATACTTTCTTTAACTATAACAAAATATACTATAAACAACAAGGTCTAACACTCTCTAATATCCCGTGCATATCTTATGAAGGAGATGTAAATCAATTTTGGCTGAGTTCCAAAAAATATGATACGAGTTATCAACCATTTCTTCCAACATGGGGACTCTCAGCTCTTGTAATGATTCTAGTTGCAAAGGATTTGGGATTTGAAAATATCATAGATATCGGATCGGGTGATGGAAGATTGATATTTTGTGGGAGTATACTTGGTCTTTATTCTATTGGAATAGAGATTGATAAAGATCTGTGTGACCTACAAAATAAAATATCTTTATCTAGTAACGTAAAATATAAAGTCATAAACTGCGATTCGAATTCGATAGACTACTCACAATTCAAGCTAGAAAATACCATTATATTCATTTCTGCATTACCTGACTCAGGAGAAATATTATCTTACAGCATTCTAAATCACTTGAAAAAATATAAAGCGAAATTGCACAATGTAGGTATTACGCTAATGGGGAGTCATACACATAGACGATATTCGCGAGATAAATCTATGTGGGGATGGGGAAAATTCATAGATGACTCTGGACTGAAAATAGTGAAGTGTATAAGTTTACCAAGTTCCTGGACACTTGATGAAAAAAAGGAAACACCATATCTGTTCACGCTTTTCAAATATTGATTATTTACAGTTAAGACTCTTGATATTGCCGTGTGATTTTATCATTATTATCAACTTGGAGGAATCTGAGTTTGTATATCTCAGTACTATTGTCGTTGTGCACAACCAGAATCCTAACGCCATGTTATGTCATGGGATTCCTTAAATAACAATCTATTTTGGTATGTGGCACGTAAAGACTATAAAATGAATGGATTTGGTGAATAAGCTGTCAAGATACATGGTATATCTTAAGAATGAGAAATACCTTCCAAAAGACGCAACGTCGATCCTTTCTATATCTCGAAATATTTTACATGATGACAAAATTATAATTAGGGATGTTAGGGTCGCAAGTGACTTTCTTGAACTTGATATGAGCATAGCTACCTCATCAGGAATAGGAAAAATAAAATCCAAACTTTCACAGATAGCTCCACTTATAGATATTGATAGAATTATTGAAAAGGAACTTGATAAAAAAGAATCTATAAAATTGGCCCGTGAACTTTTTAACAATGAAAAATATTGGAAAACGCATGAAGTTCTTGAAGGTATATGGAAACATACCCAAGGTAATGAAAGAGACCTGTTGAATGGTATCATTCTTGTTGCCGCTGCTTTAGTACATTACCAAAAAGAGGAACTAGCAATTTGTATTTCTATTATGAAGAGAGCACTGGTTAAATTGAATAACTCGCATGGCAAATATTACGATATTGATATTGATTCTTTAAAAAGAGAAGTTACAAATATGGTTAAATCAAGTAAGGTTTCAAAAGTTAAAATTTAGGATAAATTTAGGATAAACTTATATAATGAAATATGAAAAGACCAAGACCGAGGGTTCAGAATCATACTTGGTTCACTCAGATTGTCTGTTTCTTCTCAATCTCATCATGTATGCAGCTACAATTAATCCAGCAAGAATGGAGACCAGTATGAAAAAAGTACCCTCATCTCTTACAGTCCCCTTTGGTAAAATTGCAAAAAATATAGATAAAAGATCTATCATTTTTGAAACATGGATAATCAACTAGGTGGGGAAATTAAAGATTACTTAACTATTTGTAAATAATAATAATAATAAGGCTCTGTTCTATTGATTGCATATTGGTTAATAATGGAATCTCTGCTGAAAATAAACTGAAGGTTGGACTTGAAATCCATCAACAGCTAGATTCAAAAAATAAACTATTTTGCAATTGCAAAATAACTGATTCTACTCAATATGATTTTACTTTTAACAGGAACCTGCGTCCGACTCAAAGCGAGATGGGATCTTATGATCAAGCGGCGCTTTTCGAATCTAAGAAAATTAAGGCAGTAAAATATCAATCTTCTAAGAATTCAAACTGCTTGATAGAATCTGATGAGGAACCTCCCCTGATGGAAAACAGGGAGGCACTAGAAATAGTATTAACCGTATCTGTGGCACTCCACTGTACCATTGAAGATGAATTACATGTAATGAGAAAGATAGTAATTGACGGTTCAAATACGACTGGATTTCAAAGAACAATACTAGTAGGCAGAAACGGTTTTTTGGATGTTGATGGCGTTAGAGTAGGTGTCCAGAGTATATGCCTAGAAGAGGATGCCGCTAGAATAATTAATGAACAAGACAGATATGATGAAAAAGAAAACAAGATTTATTCTCTGGATAGACTAGGCATACCTCTTATCGAAATTGCCCTTGATCCAATTTCCAATTCTCCAGCTTTTGTAACAAATGTAGCGCTGACTGTGGGGCGACTACTAAGATCCACAAAAAAAGTGTCAAGAGGACTTGGTAGCATAAGACAGGATGTAAATATCTCAATGAACGACGGATCTGTTGTAGAAGTTAAAGGTGTCCAACAACTATCCCAGCTTGCACTTGTTATTGAATACGAAACAAAAAGACAGGATGGGTTAAATCAAATTGCGAAAGAATTAAAGGGACGTAACATCGATGAATCAAGAATCATGGACAACGCTACAGATGTTACCGATTTAATAAAAAGATCATCCTCAAAAGTGGTAAAGAAAATCCTCAGTGATGATTCTAGGTTTATGGCATTCGTTTTGCGAGGTTTTAGAGGTATTTTATCTTTTGAACCATATCCAGGAATTAGGTTGGGAAGAGAGTTGGGGGACCTTGTAAAATCCTATGGAATAGGTGGAATATTTCACTCCGATGAATTACCGAACTATGGCATTAGTAGTGAGGATGTCCAATCAATATCTTCTGAATTAAAAATGGAGAAGAATGACGCTTTTGTATTAATAGGTGGATCAACAAAATCACTAAATACGGTATTAATTGAATTATCAAATAGAATCAAAAAATCATTTTCAGGCGTTGTTCCTGAAACACGTTCTGCAAGATTAGATGGTGTTACGGTATTTAGTAGACCCAGACCTGGATCAGCAAGGATGTATCCAGAAACAGATATCCAATACATTTCAATAGATGATAACAGGGTAAAGGAATTATCTAAAAACATACCTAAACCATGGAACCTAGTCGTAGATCAAATTTGCAAGAAGTACGGCATTAACAAGACATTGGCTGAAAATATTTTTGATTCCCGATATTTTTCTCTTTTTGAAAAAATAATCTCAAAAACCTCAATCAACCCGTCATTCGTTATATCTAAACTTACGGAGGATTTAGTTAGTTTGGAGAGAGAAGGATACGATACTTCAATTCTCACTGACGAAGTATTATTTTATCTGTTTATGCAATTAAATAATTCTAGAATATCCAAAGAATCTATTCCAATAATATTTGAAAAAGTGTTGAAAAAAGAAGTTAATGATGTAGATGAAGTAATTAGGGCTTTTGGAACTGAAAGGGTAACTGAAGGATATGTGGATAAGACCATAAGCAGGATAATAGATGAAAATGATACGGTAATTTCTGAGAAAGGATTGGATGCAATTGGGCTTTTGATGGGTAGGTGCATGGAAATTCTAAGAGGCAAAATTGACGGTGAGAAAGTTAATAAAAAACTCATGACGAAATTAACTGAACACATCCAAAGATCCAAGGGATAGAATATCAAAAAGAATTGAAATCATTGCACTAATTATTTAATTATTCAGAACACCAAATGTACTCTAGTAAAAATTTGAAAGTTTTATAAAATTTTGTTGCCCATAATACTACAGGTAATTCGAAGATTTGCTGTCAGAATAACCTAACTTGCTTATAGTCTATACTTTCTGGTATTGAATGTACCAATTCTAAGATACCTGTTTGTATCTTGTTCTTCTTTTTAACCTTTTAAAGGATTCTGAGATTATCCAATAAATGCAAGTAGCAATACCTATAAGCAATATAATCACGCCTATTAGAATTGTGTAAATTTCAATTTTTAGATTTCTATTACTATCAAAAAGGATGGCACTTCCAAAGATACTATTTGTGTAGATGTCCTTTTTATTGATATTAGTTAAAACCGCTGAATAGTTACCACTCATTGGTGGCATAATTGTAGTAAAGAACGATTGTGAAGAATTATGATCAAACAATAACGTTCCTTTTGGATTTAATATCCTTATATTAAGTAATTCTAAAGAATTGTGGGGGGTAATGGATAACGATATGTTTCTTCCTTTTTGTACATCTTCCAGTGATAGAATGGCATGACTTTCATTACTTATTTTCCCGTTAAACACAGTACTTGTGGAGTGAAGAGGGTCTGGCACACGGATCGAAGAAATAGAAATTATTGTTATGCCAATTAATAATGAAATCAATCCGATAGCTAAAACACTCCATTTCATTAATAATCACCTACCAGAGATGGCATCTAATTACTTATCCTCATTTAACGAATTACAATTACGTATTCTTAGGGTATTATTCTATTCTCAAATAATAGTTTTAGGGTTGGCGTTAACCGCTTATTACTTTGAAGGAATGATAATTCATAATATATAAATAAACTAAATTTCGATATACATGCCATGAGTAGTTTAAGGCACTCAAAATCTATCTTGTTTGGTTTAACTTTTGTATTGATAATGTCCATGGCAATTGGAGGAATTGCTGCTTTTGCCCAATCATCCTCCCCCGACAGTCCTTTGGCCGGAGTTGTAATGAAGGGTGGAGCTACAGATCAAAAACAAGTCAGAAACGATACATCATTACCTCCTGCGAATTATTTCGATGAAAGCTTCAAGTTAATAAAAGATGCAGGACTAAATCATGTCAGGTTCTTATTATATTGGGAGGCATATGAGAAAAATCCACAAGCATTCATGAATGAGTTAGAGCAGGTAGCAAATCTCGCAGATAAATATGGCATTAAAGTTCTCTATGATAATCATCAGTGGCATACTTCCTCGTGGCTTGAAAAGAGGGGAACAGGTTTTCCAGCGTCCCTTTTTGAGAATAATTCACAAAAATATCCAAAGGACGGTGGCGGTAAAGAGGGACAACCGGTAGCAAAGCTGTGGTGGTCTGATTTTTGGGATGGATCTATCAAGGATGCCCAAGGAAAGGATGCATGGACATCGTTCGCTGACTTTTGGAAAAAGGTAGTTACAAAGCTAGACGCGCATCCCAGTACTTTCGGATATGAAATTCTGAGCGAACCTCATGTAGAAAGTTCAGATCAATGGGAAAAAATTGGAAATTTCAATTCATTCATAACTGATGAATTACGATCATTAACTAATAAGACAATTGTTTATAGTATGAATGTTCCAGTAGATGTTAAAGGACCGATACAATTAACGCCAGAAAATCTTGCCAAGATGGCTCCTACAAATAAAGAAAATGTAATGTTTAAAATAAGCGTCTATGGAATTCCAGACAGAGATCAATATCAAAAACAAAGATTTGACATGTTCTTAAAAACTAGTGAACTGACGGGTGACCCACTCTATGTCGGTGAATGGAATAATGTCGTAAGAACTCAAGTTAACGGAGTATTTCAGCTAGATCCTGCAAAGAGCGGTCTTGACCAGCAAACCACAGATGCCATGCTGCAAGCATTTAAAGACAATAATATAACCGCCTCTGCTTTCTGGAAATGGGACTACCAAGATGCAAATACGCCTAGCTTCAACCTAATATTAAATCAAAATGGAACTATAATGCCAACACAATATTACACATATCTCAAGAACTCAGTAGCTAAAGTCTATCCTGACCTTAATGCTCCGAAGTAAACCCTATGTGTAACCCCCAGAATTACTAGCCTCGGTTCCTACCATAGACACAAACACGTCATCTAATGTAATAGGCGACACCTTGAAGAAAAAATTTTTCTTTATTGCAATTGCTGATAATTCCTGAATGTTGGATTCAAAAGTGAATAGTTTTAGTATGTCGGTTCCAGTATCAACTACAGTGCCATATGATTTTAGAACCTCACCATCAACGCCAGATTTTGAAATCTCTATTTTAATATTTTCTTTAATATTCTTCCTGATGTCTGAAAGTGTTCCTTGTGAGATAACGACTCCCTTATCTATAATGACTATATCATCGGACAACACTTCTGCCTCGTCCATATAATGTGTTGTAAGCAGGATAGTTGTTCCACTATCTTTTTTTTCTTTGATTGCTTTCCAAATTTGACGCCTGGACACAGGATCAAGCCCAATCGTGGGTTCATCTAGAAATAGTAACTTCGATTCTGTAGCCATTGCCATCGCTACTAGTATTTTTTGTTTCATTCCTCCTGAAAGATACATGGCAAGTTTATTTCTTACATCATACAATTCGAACTCTTGAAGGATCTTTTTTGCTCTTATTGACGATTCGTATTTATTTACTCCTCTAATTCTTAGCCAATAATAGACATGATCCCATGGCGTAAGAGCACGTAGGGGCCTTCCTTCTTGTGGCACAATAGAAATATAATTTCTTATTTTTTCTGTATCTTTAATGAGATCATTATCAAATATTTTTACAGTACCAGAAGTTGGTAATAACTGTGTTGCACAGATTCTGACAAATGTAGTTTTTCCCGCTCCATTTCTTCCAAGGAGAGTGAAAATTCTTCCTGGTTCAATATCTAATGAAATATTCTTTATGGCAAAGGATAATGATCCCTTATATTTTTTAGTAACTTCAACGGCTTCTACTGCACTCATAAAGATATAATTTCAATATATTCAATTATATGATGTATGCTATTAAATCAATTTTAAAACAGGAAGGTGCGTGGAAGACGAAAATTAAAATAACCTAACTTATTCGACATTGATAGAAACACCATGGTCCTTTGAGTCCATTAGCTTAAAGGTTACTTCTAAAATTCCATTTTTGTATGTTGATTTACCTGAGGATGGTTCAATTTTATCAGGAAGTTCTATTTTCTTGTTGTATTTTCTTTCTCCTGAAACAGATTCTATGGTTAAAGAATTTTCATTAGCACTTATCCTTAAATCACCTTTAGTTACACCAGGTAGCTCTGCAATAACTTTCAATTTGTCAACATCCTTTATGATATCTACGACAGGTTCCCTCTGATCACTGACTGAAAACCTGCCGCTTAGGGAGCCTGGAAAAGTGTTTAGGTTTCCAAATTTTCTGACAATTGGTTTGCCATCTTCGCCAATTTTAAATGAATATCCATAAACGATTGGCCCGAGTTCACGTACAGTAGACCCGTCATCAAGCTTACGTTCTCTTATGAGATTCTTCGGAACGTTTTGATCCATATTTTTGACAGCTTCTTGCATCAACTTTTCCATTTCTTTCATCATGGCGTCTACGTCAGGGAACCATGAATTTGCTCTTCGTCGCCCAAACCACTCATCAAACGGAGTTGACATACACATTATCCTGATTTATTTAAATATAAATATTATAGGCTCTGCAAATTAAACATTTTTCGTATCATCCAATTCTTTAATTAACCATTTTTGTCTTTCACTAAGTTTTGTGGGTATGTCAAGTTTTACATTTACAATTTGATCACCCTTAGAATGCCGCCCGTGTATTGGTATTCCTTTTCCTCTTAATCTAAAAATTGAATCAATTTGCGTACCTGCGGGAATTTTCAACTTTTCGCTTCCATATAATGTCGGTATTATTATCTCTGTTCCTAATACTAACTCTGGATATTTGAGTTTCAGAGAATAAAGTATATTTCCATTCTCAAGTTTCTCAAACTTTTGATGAGGTTTAATATGAATTCGAATAAATAAATCACCTGGAATTTCATTTTCATAAGAAATTCCTCTGCCATGTAATTGTAGTGTCATACCATCTTCGATACCCGGTGGTATTTCAATCTGAATTTTTTTTCTAGCTGAAACCTTACCAGACGCGTTACAATTTCGGCATGGCTTTTCTATAATCTCCCCCATTCCTCTGCAAGTTCTACACGTTTCCACAGTAACAAAAGTTGAAAATCTATTTTCATTAATTACTCTCTTTGTTTGTCCAACACCATTGCACGACGCGCATTTCTTAGGTTTCGTACCAGGATAACAACCACTTCCATTGCAAACTGAACATTTTTCTAATGATGGAACTTCAATAGTTTCATTCTTTCCGCTTATTACTTCCTCAAGGGTGAGTGGTAAATCAATTACAGTGTCTTCGCCCCTGCTGGTCCTTCCAAAATTAAACCCAAACCCAAATGGATCACCTCTATTTCTGGTAGAAAATCCACCTCCGAATAATTGTTCAAATATATCTCTAATTCCACCAAATCCCATATCTCTGAAGATTTCGTCAAAATTAGATTCTGATCCTCTGAAGACTTCCTCGGACCCTAGGTGGCCATATCTATCATATTTTTTTCTTTTTTCATCGTCCGATAGTACAGCATATGCTTCTGAAATTTCCTTGAATTTCTCTTCTGCACCTGCGCTCTTATTTCTGTCAGGATGGTATTGAAGAGCTAATTTCCTATACTTATTCTTGATCTCTTCTTTAGTAGCATTCTTGTCAACATTCAATACTTCGTAATAGTCGCGATTTGTTGTCATGGTAAGATACCATTGGTTGATAATAAGCGATTCAATTCAGGTTTGCCTTTTCAAACCGATCAAGTTATGGTTGAGTATTAGACTGATTCGCAGTATCTGAACTTTGATTCGCAGTATCTGAACTTTGATTCGCAGTATCTGAACTTTGATTCGCAGTATCTGAACTTTGATTCGCAGTATCTGAACTTTGATTCGCAGTATCTGAATTCTGAGATGATGTAGTTTGTTGGGATGCTGCAGCTCCAGCAGCCCTGTAAGCTTCGGTGCTTATTTCACCTACAATATTTTTTAGGCCTTCTATTTTCTTTTTAATCTCTTCGTTATTATTTGATGTAACAGATTCCCTTAGTTCCTTGACTGCGTTATTCACTTTTTCTATTTGTTCGGGTTTAATTTTGTCTTTTAAATCCTGTTGAGTTAATTTCTCTGCAGTATAAATTAGATTATCTGCTTCATTTTTTACTTCTGCTTCTTCCTTCTTCTTTTTATCCTGCTCTGCAAATTGCTCTGATTCTTTCTTAAGCCTTTCAATATCGTCTTTAGATAATTTAGTATTTGCAGAAATTGTTATTTTTGATTCCTTAGATGTAGCTAGGTCTTTTGCAGTAACATTAAGAATTCCATTTGCGTCAATGTCAAAAGTAACTTCTACCTGCGGGATTCCTCTGGGCGCCGGTGGTATTCCTGATAAATTAAACATACCTAGCGAAACACAATCGGCTGCCATTGATCTTTCTCCTTGCACTACATGCACAGTAACTGCGTTTTGATAGTCTGCAGCAGTAGTAAAGACTTTACTTTTCTTTGTCGGAATGGTTGTATTCCTATCGATGAGTGGTTCTTTTAATCCTCCAAGTACTTCAACTCCTAACGTGAGGGGAGTCACGTCTACTAGAAGAATATCTGTGGTTACATCACCAGCAATGATCGCAGCCTGGATAGCTGCTCCCATAGCCACAGCTTCCATTGGATCAATACCTCTTTCAGGCTCCTTTCCCATAACATTTGTAATGAATTGTCTTACAATGGGCATTCGTGTAGGACCTCCAATCAAAATTATTTTTTCAATGTCTGCGGGTTTTAGCTTTGCGTCCTCGATGGCTTGTAACATGGGCGCTTTACATCTTTCAACAATTGGTCTTAGTAATTCTTCCAATTTTGATCTGGAAAGAGTCAAGACCAAATTTTTAGGACCAGTTGATGGATCATAAGACAAGAATGGTAGATTTACTTCAGTGGTCATTACATTTGATAACTCAATTTTCGCCTTTTCAGCTGCTTCTTTGATTCTCATCATTGCAGCCTTATCATTACGAACATCACTAGAACTTTGGTTCTTAAATTCTTGTATGATATATTCTACTATAGAATTATCCATATCTGTTCCACCCAGCTGCGTATCACCAGATGTACTCCTAACCTGAAATACTCCGCCACCCATTTCCATTATGGTAACGTCTAGAGTTCCTCCACCCAAATCGAATACCATTATCTTCAAGTCTTTGTTTACTTTATCTAGTCCGTATGCAAGCGACGCAGCAGTAGGTTCATTAATAATTCTTACGACTTCTAGACCGGCGATTTCTCCAGAGTCTTTGGTTGCTTGTCGTTGATTGTCATTAAAATATGCTGGAACTGTTATTACTGCTTTGTGTACAGTTTCACCCATATACGCCTCAGAGTCTCTTTTTATTTTTTGCAAAATAAATGACGATATTTGCTGAGGAGTGTACTGCTTGTCATACACTTTAAATTTGAAATCAGTTCCCATTTTGCGTTTGGCCGCCATTACAGTACCTTCAGGATTTGTAACCATCTGCCTTCTTGCAGGTTCACCTACCAGTAGCTGGCCATCCTTAGTAAAGGCTACATATGAGGGAAAAGCTTTTCCACCAACTGATGTTCCCTCAGCTGCCTGTATTATGGTAGGTTTTCCTCCAATCATAACCGAGGCTGCAGAATTGCTTGTTCCAAGGTCTATCCCAATAATTTTACTCATAATCTCTTTTCACTACTCCTTATCTTTTTCATTGATATCTTTATTTGTAACTGTTCTTTTAGATAAAATGACTGAAGAAGGCCTTAAAACTTTATTGTTTAACAAATATCCATTCCTTACTACTTCCACTATTGTGTTATCGGGAGGCAATTCATTAGATACAAAACCTATAGCATCATGAACGTTTGGATCAAAGGGTGTGCCCATAGTTTCGATTTCTACCAATCCTTCGTCCTTCATAAAACCCTCAAAGTTAGTCATAATCCCATCTATGCCACTAATAACAGTAGAATCATATTGGCCATTTTTTAGGGTTTCAAGGGCCAGGATGCAATCATCATAAATCTTGAGTATTTTTATGAAAAGTTGAGACCTATCTTCTTGAATTCTTGATTCCATTTGTTTTTCTATTTGTTTGCGATAGTTGTCGAAATCTGCCATAAGATATCGAAGCTTTGACAAGTTTTTTTCCGAGACTTCTTTTTCCTTTTCAAGTTCCACCTTCAGGAATTCTATTTCTCTTTTTAATACCTCACTATCTTTAATTTCGGAATTGATTCCATCTTCACTCTCAGAATTGATTCCATCTTCACTCTCGGTGTCCTTATTTAATACCTCACTATCTTTAATTTCGGAATTGATTGTATCCTCACTATCCTTCGTTATGTCGGCCAAGATTGAAAATGTTTTGACTCATCTCAGATAATTAGCTATCGTTGGTGAATTATCAAATCAAAAAACATAATAAACCAAATCACGGCTTCTTCTTAATATAACATAAATTGGAAGATGAAGAACTGAGAATCATAAACGAAAAAAGAATGAAAAAGTTACAACAAGTAATAAAAGATAAAGAACTCTTGAAAAATATAAAAGAGCCATTAAATCTTGATGACACCACGTTTTTTCAAACTATTAACAAATTCCCATTAATATTGGTAGATTTCTGGGCTCCTTGGTGTGGACCATGCAGGATGATGGCTCCCATCATTGATCAGAGTGGTAAAGATTATCAAGGGAAACTACTCGTAGGAAAGTTAAATGTTGACGAAAATCCATTAATTGCAAGTCAACTTGCTATATCCAGTATACCAACTTTAATCTTATTTAAGAAAGGTAAAGCAGTGAATAAGATTATTGGATCCGTGTCTAGAAATAGAATAGATGAAATGGTAAAAATGCATCTAGAGTAGAATGATTTTTTGAAAAATCTATGATACTATTGTTTCACATTTTAATAATCCTGAAATGAATAGAAGACTACTAATTAGAATTTTATGCCAGAATTTAGAATAGTAACAATAATTTTGGAATTGAACATATTTTGTAAGTTATATATCAAATATCAATATTGAATAATTGCGGAGCATATATAGAACCTTCTCTTACTTTTTTCACTTTCGCCACAGACAGGTAATGCGGCCATATAGTAATAATGATTGAACCTTCAGGAACTCCCTCTGGAGATTCAATAATTATTATGTCATTAGGATCCACACCATGTTCGTTCAGAACTATTTTACTTCTTTCTACAAGCTCTGAGGACATCCCACTACTATAAAGATAAACTTTATCAACGTAAGCTATCTTAGGATCCATTTCTATCTATTGAGTTGCTTATCCGTTAAATCCTTATGTAAATTTTGTTAGTCCTATAATTCGTCAATGGGGAATTTGGATCTACAACCTATACATTCATATATTTCACTTCCCACGGGCCCGCTTACATTAAATCTAACAATTGTGGTGCACTTGGGACATCTTCCCTCCACTGTTCTTCTAGTCTTATGCGGCCTTGAAGTACTCTTTCTTCTTCCCATGATCCACATTGAATAATAATTAACTAGTTTATAAATTACATTGACATTTACAAAATTTAGGTATAGTCTTGTTCGAGCGATCACATTAATAAAAT